>Ga0102930_1000797_pt1 | contig 10525 bp, 11 predicted proteins | sample SalPon1_B_H2O_MG_FD_84514 | JGI IMG/M metagenome (GOLD analysis project Ga0102930, IMG submission 84514) | Salt pond water microbial communities from South San Francisco under conditions of wetland restoration - Salt Pond MetaG R1_B_H2O_MG | ecosystem: Environmental > Aquatic > Non-marine Saline...
CCGGTTTCCCGATCAGAGATCATGCGAACTTCCTTGACTTCACCATGCTCGGCAAACAGGTCGCGAATCTCGTCCTCGGAAGCGGAAAAGGGCAGATTGCCCACGTAAATCGATTTCATCACTTAGTCTCATCAACACGCTGCCGGCGTTTGTGTCGCGCGGCAGGTCTAACATCGCAGAAGGCTATTGCCCCCCTTCGGACGGCCCGAACATCGGGCTGCCGGGTTACGCCGCACGCAGCGGCATTAACCTGAATATGACCATACGGCACACCGACTCCCCGCGCAATGGCCATCTCGATCGAGTAGTCTTCATCTCGTCGCGGTATGGTGCGCTGGGGCCAGTCAGTAAGGCCAGAGCACCCCTCAGGCGATGTGAGATGAGTCGTCGTTCTGGCGATAGCGCCGTGACAGGGCTTCCTGGACAGCCGGGTGCACGAAGCGGCTCACATCCCCGCCAAGGCCAGCGACCTCACGCACCAAACTCGATGAGATATAGGAATACTGCTCAGCCGGGGTCAGAAAGACCGTTTCGACGCGCGGAACCAGCTGGCGATTCATGCTCGCCAACTGAAACTCGTATTCGAAATCGGATACGGCCCGCAGCCCGCGCAGGATCACTCGGGCGCCCTGTGACTCGACGAAGTCAACGAGCAGACTCTCGAACGCCATCACCTCGACGTTGCTGTACGGCTTCAGCACATGCCGCGCCATGCCGACGCGCTCATCCAGATCAAACGCAGGGTGTTTACTGGGGCTGGGATAACCGGCCACAGCCACAATCAGGCGGTCAAACAGGCGCGCCGCCCGTTCTACCAAATCGCTATGACCATTGGTCAGGGGATCAAATGTCCCCGGATAAACTGCCGTTACCGCCATACCCCCTCCTGCGTTGCACTGCAACATCGTAGAGGCTGTGGAGCGAGGATACCACCCCTTCAAATGACGTAACTTATGCTAGCCCGTTGACAGGAGGCCATACCAAACCGCACCGCTGCGCTTCTCCCGCCAGACCGCCCAACTAGACGGCAGCACCGCCGAATCAGGACGTTCGCGACATTCAACGTACACAAAGGCGCCCGGTGCGAGCCAATCGCCTGAACTCAAACGCTGCAGCACGGGTGTCAACAAACGCTGATCAAAAGGCGGGTCCAGAAACACCAGATCAAACGGCCGGGTTTGACCCGCGAGAAACTGCCGCGCGTCAGCCACGATCACCTCAGCCCGCTCGGTGGCATCCAATTCGGCCAGCCGCACTCGTAAGGCCGCAGCCGGCTGACGAGCGCGTTCCACAAAAACAGCTTCCACCGCGCCGCGAGACAAGGCCTCGATGCCCAATGCCCCCGTGCCAGCAAATAAATCCAGCACGCGTTTGCCAGCGACTTCCCACTGCAACCAGTTGAATAATGTCTCCCGGTTGCGATCCGCGGTCGGGCGCAGCCCAGGGGTTTTTTGAACGACCAGCCGCCGGCCACCCCAAGCGCCGCCGATAATCCTGAGCTGCCCGGCCAAAGGCTCAATCTACGCCGTTGATGATCGCGTCTGGGCCTACCAGAACCGTGATCATGCGCTCTGGGTCGAGCTGACTGCGCAAGGCCTGCTGCACGGCTTGCCGATCCATCGCCTCAACGCGCTCCATAAACTGCGCCAGATAATCATGGGGCAGATCGTGAAATCCGATGCTCGAGACATAACCCAGCAGGTCGCGGTTGCTGTCGAGCTGAAGCGGAAAGCTTCCCGTGATATTCCGCCGCGAGGCTTCCATGCGCTCTTCACTCGGCCCCTCGTCGCGAAGCTCAGCGAAGCTGCCGCGCAGAACCTCCAGCGCCTCGCCAAGCGCTTCGTTTTTCACCTGCGTCGCCATTTGAAAACGGCCACGCTGGGCACCCGTACTCAACCGTGAAGAACTGCTATAAGACAAGCCGCGCTCCTCACGCATCCGCTCTGCCAGTATCGAGGTCAAACCGCCGCCACCGAGCATGTGATTGCCGACGTAGAGCGGGTAATACGCCTCATCGCCGCGACGAACCGATGGTTGCCCCACCAGCACGTGTGTCTGGCCCGCCTCAAACGGCACGCGAACCGTCTCAGCGCCACTGGGCTGTTCCACCTCGGGCAAGGGCGACAGCGCCTGTCCGGCAGGCAGCGCTGTGGCGAGTTGCTCAGCGATGACCTCTGCGCGCTCCCGCGTAAGGGCACCCACCAGCGTGATCACGGCGTTGTTGGCTGTGTAATGGCGCTTGTGAAAATCAATCACGGCCTGCCGCTCCAACGCCTCAACCGACGCTATGGTGCCGCTGGGCGGAGAGGCATAGGGGTGGTCCCCATAAATTGCCCGGGTGAATGCGCGCTCGGCCTGATCAGAGGCCGATGACTTCGCCTGCTGCAAACCAAGCAACATCTGCAGGCGAACACGCTCAAGCGCGTCGTCTGGAAAACTGGCCCCCTGCATCACGGCTGCCAGTTGCTCAATGACCGGCTCCAGACGCGCGGAATCGCTCAAGCTCCGTACACTGATATCCCCCGTATCCCGACTACTGTTGGTCGAGACCCGGGCGCCATAGCGCTCGAAAAACCGGGCAATCTCGCCCGCGTCCTTTGCCTCCGTACCCTCAAGCAACAGCTCACTGGTCAGCCGGGCAAGGCCCGGGTGCTCACCATCCCGGGCACTGCCGGCATCGAAGGCCACCCGTAAATCAACGATGGGCAGCTCATTTCGCTCGACAAACAACACCTTCGTGCCCGAGTCCGTGTGCCACTGCTGAATGTCCGCTTCCATTGCGCCCCCTGCGCCACTGGTGAGTATCAGGCCCAACATTGCGATCCAGCGCTTCATGACTCGGCCCCTTCGCCTTCAGGCAGCATGACGCCAACGGTGAGTTGCTCGGCGCGCAGGAATCGTTGTGCAGCAGCCTGAACGTCTTCCGCGGTAATTGACTGGATGCCCGCCTCAAACGCATCAAGCTGCTGCCAACCCGCCCCCGTGGTCTCGAGCATGCCGAGCTGCATCGCCTGATAGAACACCGAATCCAGCTCAAACAGATGATCGGCAAGCAGCTGACTGCGCGCCCGCTCAAGTTCTTCGGCCTGAACCGGCTCGTCCTGCAGGCGCTGGACCTGTTCCCGCAGGGCGGCTTCAACCGCTTCAACATCTCCATCACCGGGGACCCCGTAGAGCGTGAACTCGCCATCAAGGCGCACCATCGGGTTGTAACCCGCGCCGGCCGCCGCCGCGACACCACTGTCCCGAACCACCGCCTGCGGCAGTCGCGACCCCTCACCCCCATCGAGCAGATTAGCGAGCATCAACAGGGCATACGCATCACGCTCGGACTCGGCGGTTACGAAGGAGGGCACGTTATAGCCCAGCCGCAACTGCGGGACGCGGGCCTGGGCGTCTCGATAGACCAGCCGGCGCTCGCCGGGCGGGTTGAGCCGCTCTGCGTCACTGACTGCAGGCACCGCACGCGCCGGAATTGAGCCGAAATGCTCCTGAGCCAGGGCATGAACCGCCTCTGGATCAACATCACCCGCGACCACGAGCGTGGCGTTGGCCGGGTTGTACCACTGCTCGTACCAACCCTCGAGTTCCTCGACCTGAAGGCCACGGACATCATCGGCCCAGCCGATAATCGGATGGGCATATCCGTTGGTAACATTGGCCACTGCCGCATAACGCTCACCGAAACGTCCCTCCGGGCGATCCTCACTGCGCAACCGGCGCTCTTCCAGTACCACTTCTCGCTCGGTGGAAAGGGCGTCCTCCGTAAGCTGCAGATTCGCCATGCGATCGGCCTCCAGCTCAAGGGCGATCGGCAGTCGGTCGGCGGCCAGCACCTCGAAGTACGCCGTAAAGTCACGGCCTGTAAAGGCATTCTCGCGACCGCCTTCGCGGGAAATGATCTCGGAGAAGCGGCCCTCCGGGACGGCCTCGGTTCCCTTGAACATCATGTGCTCGAAAAGGTGAGAGATCCCGGTTTGGCCCCGGCCCTCATAGCTCGACCCCACGCGGTACCAGACTTGCGAGACGACAACCGGCGCTCGGTGATCCTCCCGCACAAGGACCTGCATGCCGTTATCCAGCGTGAACTCACTGACCTCCGTTTGTGTCTGGCCGGCTGCCGGTACGGCCATTAACGCCGGGATCAAGGCAAAAAAAGCGTTTCGCGTGGTCATGCTCGATTCTCTCTGATTGCGCGGTGATAGAATAACGATACTTTGTTCGGTGGTAACCCAAGAGAGTTCCATGCTGCCATTTCGCCGCAAACGTGAAACCAGCGATGCGCCCCCAGCCAGCCTTTTTCAAAAGCTTCGCTCAGGGCTTCAACGCACCGGCAGCGGGCTTGGTACGCTCTTTTTGGGGCGCAAGCAAATTGATGATGCGCTTCTCGAAGAGCTCGAGACCATGCTGCTCATGGCTGACGTCGGCGTTGAGGCCACGACCCAAATCATTGAAGACCTCACCGCGCGGCTCAAGCGCAATGAGCTGACCGATCTCGACGCCCTGCAAGCGGCCCTCCGCGACGACATGCTGTCTATCCTCCAGCCCGTTGAAACACCCCTGGTCATTCCCGAGCAAGATGCACCCGTGGTTATTTTGGTGGTTGGCGTCAACGGTGCCGGCAAAACGACCACCATCGGCAAGCTAGCGGCTCGGCTTCGCAGCGAAGGCCAGCGAGTCATTCTCGCCGCCGGTGACACCTTCCGAGCGGCCGCGGTGGAGCAACTGCAAACCTGGGGCGAGCGCACCGAAACACCCGTCATCAGTCAGCCAACGGGTGCCGACAGCGCTTCCGTGGTCTACGACGCCCACCAGGCGGCAACCGCACGGGGCGCTGACGTACTCATCGCCGATACGGCGGGCCGTCTGCACACCCAGGGCAATCTCATGGAAGAGTTGCGCAAAATCCACCGGGTGCTTGGCAAGCAAGATAATACCTCGCCGCACGAAGTCCTGCTGGTCCTCGACGCGGGCAATGGACAAAACGCACTCGCGCAGGCCGAGCAATTTCAGCAGGCAGTCAACGTCACCGGCATCGCCCTCACCAAGCTCGATGGGACGGCCAAGGGCGGGGTGATCTTTGCGATGGCTCAGCGCTTCGGCATCCCCGTGCGTTTTATTGGATTGGGTGAAGGCGTGGAGGACTTGCGCCCGTTCGATGCCGAGGCGTTCGTCGATGCCCTACTGAGCCAGACGCAACCGGATGCCGACGAGCCATGATCCGATTTGATGCGGTAAGCAAGCGCTACCCGGGCGGCAATGAGGCGCTGCGCGGGCTGGCGGTCCACATTGGCCAGGGCGAGATGGCATTCATTACCGGGGCCAGTGGCGCAGGCAAAAGCACCTTTTTGCGCATGATCCCCTTGCTCGAGCGGCCGAGTCAGGGAAGCGTCGTGATTGATGGGGTTAACCTCGCCCGCCTTCCAAGCCGACGCGTGCCCTATCTACGGCGACGCATCGGCATGATCTTTCAGGATCATCGTTTGCTCAATGACCGCAGTGTGTTCGATAACGTCGCCCTGCCCTTGGTTATTGCTGGCCGGGCCCATCACGACATCCAGCGTCGGGTTCGCGCCGCCCTCGATAAGGTGGGGTTACTGCACAAAGAACGCGCGGAGCCGGTGACCTTATCCGGCGGCGAACAGCAGCGCGTCGGGATCGCGCGGGCCGTGGTCACCCGCCCGCCGGTGTTATTAGCCGATGAGCCCACCGGCAACCTGGATCCAACGCTCTCTGAGGAAATTATGCGGCTTTTCGAGCAGTTCAATCAGGTGGGCGTAACTACCGTGATCGCCAGCCATGATTTGCCGCTCATTGAGCGCCTGGGCCACCGACGGATTCACCTGGTCGACGGACGGGCGGCATGAAGCTGCCCAGTATCCTTCGCAGCTGGGCCGAGCAACATGCGCGGGCCGCGATTGGTTCACTAGGACAAATGCGGCGACGCCCAAGCGGCAGCCTCATGACGACGGCGGTCATCGGTGTCTCGCTGGCGCTGCCCGCGGTGTTCCTGCTAGCGATTAATAACTTACAAAGCGCTACCGCAGGTTGGGATGGCACGCCCCGGATATCCGTCTTTCTGGAGCAGGGCGCGCCAGCTGACATTCAGACTCGGCTGCGGGACCAGGCCGCGGAGCTCGATGATGTGGCGGCCGTCGAGCTGATCACGCCCGAGGCCGGATTGCGGTCTTTCGAACAGCACTCGGGCATGGAGGAAACGCTCGCGCTCCTCGATGAAAACCCGCTCCCGGCAGCGCTCGAGATCCGTTTGGCTGAGGGCGTCGGCAGCCGTGACGCTGAGCAATTAGTCGAATCACTCAGCCGCCTCGATGGCGTCGCTGAAACCCGACTTGATCGCGCCTGGCTGCAACGCCTTGAGGCCATTATGGCCCTGGCCGGACGGGGTGTTGCCTTGATCGCGCTGCTGTTGGCACTGACGGTCATCCTCGTGGTCGGCAACACCATTCGGCTGGATATCGGCAACCGTCGGCCAGAGATCGAAATCACCAAACTCATCGGCGGCACCGATGCCTTTGTTCGCCGACCCTTTTTGTATACCGGGCTGTGGTACGGCTTTGCCGGCGGACTCATGGCAGCCCTGCTGCTGATCATCACCGTGCAGGTGATCGGTGGGCCGGCGGGGCGCCTTGCCGAGCTCTATGGCAGTGGCTTTCAACCCACGGGGCCGGGGCTGCTCGGAACGCTGCGACTGATTGTCATCGGCACCGCGCTCGGTCTGCTGGGGGCCTGGATCGCCGTCGGCCAGCACCTCTCCCAGATCGAACCTGAGGGCTGAACTCCCCGGTGCGCAAACACTCTAAATGGACATGGTAAACTTTGCCGTCTGGATAGTTTGGAGCCGCTGATGCAACCCATCAATGCGCTAATCAGCACGGATTTCAACAAACTGCCGCTGCGCGCCGGCAGCGAGGATCATTACATCCAAGCGGTTAACGCCATCCCAGCGCTGAGCGCGGAAGACGAGCATGAGCTGGCCGTACGCTATCACCAGAGCAATGATCTCGAGGCGGCGCGCTGGCTGGTGCTGGCTCATCTGCGCTTCGTCGTGCACGTCGCGCGTGGATATTCAGGGTATGGGTTACCGCTGGCCGATCTCATCCAGGAAGGCAACATCGGCCTGATGAAAGCCGTCAAGCGCTTTGACCCCGAGGTGGGGGTGCGTCTCGTCTCGTTCGCCGTCCATTGGATTCGCGCTGAAATCCATGAATACATTTTGCGGAATTGGCGCATCGTGAAGGTCGCCACCACCAAAGCCCAGCGGAAGCTATTCTTTAATCTCCGCGGTTCCAAAAAGCGACTCGGCTGGCTGAATCGCCAGGAAGTCGAGGCGGTGGCGAGTGACTTGGGCGTCAAACCCGAGACGGTGCTTGAGATGGAATCGCGGCTTTCTGGTCAAGACGTGGGCTTTGACCCCGGCCCAGAAACAGACGATGAGGAGGCCGCCCCACGCGCTCCAGCGGCCTACTTGGAAGACACCCGCCTTGATCCGGCCCAGACGCTGGAAAGCGAGGACTGGGAGCAGTGGCAGGAGAGCAGCTTGCGTGAAGCGCTCGAAGGCCTTGATCCACGCAGCCGCGAGATTCTGACACGGCGTTGGCTCAACGAGCCGAAGGCGACGCTCCATACGCTCGCCGATGAGTTCCAGGTCTCCGCCGAGCGCATCCGTCAGCTGGAGAAAAACGCGCTGGCGCGGCTGCGCGAGAACATGGCTGACCACACACTGGAAGCCTGACCCGCCGGGCGGCCCGGCTACAAAAGCCCCCGTTCCATAAAGCTGACCGGTCGCCCCTCACCGATCACAAAGTGATCCATAACGGCGATATCGACGGTACCCAGTGCCTCAGCCAGTCGCTCAGTCATCCTTTCATCGGCTCGGCTCGGCTCAGTCACACCCGACGGATGGTTATGGGCGAGGATGACGGATGCGGCGTTCAGATCCAGCGCACGCCGCACGACTTCTCGAGGATAGACGCTCGCCGCATCCAGGGTGCCGCGAAACAGCTCTTCGAAGGCAATCACGCGATGATGCTTGTCGAGGAACAAGCAGGCGAACACCTCATGCCGCAGATGACGCAGGCGTGCCGTGAGGTAATGACGCGTGGCCTCAGGCCCAGCCAACGTATCGCCAGCGGTCAGACAGGCCTGCAGGTGGCGTCGGCTCATCTCCAATACAGCTTGAAGCTGGACGTATTTCGCCGGCCCCAACCCGTGGTGGGCCGAAAAGGCCTGCGCACTGGCCTCGAGGATCGGCCGCAGCCCCCCAAAAGCGGCCAGCAGGTCACGAGCCAAATCCACCGCCGTTCGTCCGCGCACGCCCGTACGCAAAAAAATAGCCAGCAGTTCAGCATCAGACAGCGCGGCACTGCCTTTTTCCATTAACTTCTCTCGCGGTCGCTCGCTCACCGGCCAGTCATTGATCCTCATATCCTGCCTCGCGCTTTAGTTTTCACGGCCATCGCAACAGTGTAAGTTCCCGGCTTTGGGCCAACCTGCGAACCCGTTCGCCATGTCACTGTTTGCTAAGCGCATCGTTGTTGGAGTCAGCGGCGGTATTGCCGCCTACAAAGCACCCGATCTCGTGCGCCGCCTGCGGGATGCCGGCGCTGAGGTGCGCGTTGTGCTGACTCCGGGCGCACAGGCCTTCGTCACGCCCCTGACCTTCCAGGCGGTCTCCCATCAGCCCGTTCATACCGACCTGCTCGACCCCGAGGCCGAGGCCGGCATGGGCCACCTGGAGCTCGCCCGTTGGGCGGATCAGGTCGTGATCGCCCCAGCCAGTGCGGATCTGCTGGCCAAACTCGCCAACGGCCATGCAGATAACCTGCTCACCACGTTGTGCCTGGCGACTGAAGCGCCACTGACCCTATGCCCGGCGATGAATCACATCATGTGGCAGGCGCCAGCCACCGAGGCGAACATCCACACGCTTCAATCACGCGGCGTACGCCTGCTTGGCCCCATCGAGGGCCCACTTGCCGAGGGTGAGTCCGGCCCCGGCCGTTTAATGGAGCCCCTCGATATTGCCGCGGCGCTCAACAACGCCTCGGCTTCAATGCCATCAATGGCTGCGCTGAGGGATAAGCACGTCCTCATCACCGCCGGTCCAACGCGCGAGCCCATTGATCCCGTTCGCTTCCTTGCCAATCGCAGCAGCGGACGAATGGGCTTCGCCATCGCCGATGCCGCCGCCCACGCTGGGGCCGCCGTCACCCTCGTGGCCGGACCCAGCCAGCTAACCACCCCCCGGGGTGTCACCCGGGTGGATGTCGAAACAGCCGAGCAAATGCACCGTGAGGTACTGGCTCGAGCAGCCCAGGCAGATCTTTTCGTTGCGGCGGCTGCCGTCGCGGATTACCGCGTTGCCGCGCCCGCGGATCAAAAAGTTAAAAAAACCGAGGCACCGCAACACCTTGAGCTCGTTCCCAACCCCGACATCCTGCGAGCTGTGGCGGCATTGCCGGCGGGGCCGTTCACCGTTGGCTTTGCAGCCGAGACGCAATCGGTGGTGGACAACGCTCAGCGCAAGCTCACCGATAAGGGGCTCGATCTAATCGCTGCGAACGAAGTGGGTGCAAACCAAGGCTTCGATGTCACCGACAACACCCTGCATATCCTCTGGCCAGGCGGACAGGCAACTTTGGGGCCCGCCCCGAAAACACAGATCGCCAGCGAACTGATTGAACTGATCGGAGCCCGACTCGATGCAACACGTTGAACTGCGCCTCCTCGACCCGCGCCTTGGCACGGAATTCCCCATGCCGGACTACGCAACGGACGGCTCAGCGGGCGTCGATCTGCGCGCCTGCCTGAAAGCCCCCGAAACCTTACTCCCCGGATCGACTACGCTCATCCCCTCGGGCATGGCGGTCCACATTGGGGACAGTGGCTATGCCGCGGTGGTGTTGCCACGCTCAGGACTGGGTCACAAACACGGCATTGTCCTCGGTAACCTGGTGGGCCTAATCGACTCGGACTATCAGGGAGAGATCTTCATCTCCTGCTGGAATCGCAGTGAGACAGCGTTTTCCATTGAACCCGGGGAACGCATCGCCCAGCTAGTCTTCATGCCAGTGGCCCGGCCAGCCTTCCACCGCGTCGAGACATTCGCTGAATCCGAGCGTGGTAGCGGCGGCTTCGGCCACACGGGCAAGCATTAGCGCAGAAAGGAACACCCGATGAGCCTGATCGATCCGTCTATCCTTCGCACTTACGACATCCGCGGCCTGGTCGACCAAGACCTCACCCATGACGCCGTGTGCGCGCTGGGCCAGGCCATTGGCAGTGCGGCGGCTGATGCCGAGCAAACCGCGGTAGTGGTTGGCTATGATGGCCGTGAATCCAGCCCCCGGCTGGCGGCTGCCGTCCGTGAGGGCCTCATGACGGCGGGGCGCGACGTGATCGATATCGGGCAAGTGCCAACGCCGGTGATGTACTTCGCCACCCATCACCTAGGCACCGGCACGGGCGTTGCGGTAACCGGCAGCCATAACCCCTCCGAGTACAA
>Ga0102930_1000798_pt1 | contig 10524 bp, 10 predicted proteins | sample SalPon1_B_H2O_MG_FD_84514 | JGI IMG/M metagenome (GOLD analysis project Ga0102930, IMG submission 84514) | Salt pond water microbial communities from South San Francisco under conditions of wetland restoration - Salt Pond MetaG R1_B_H2O_MG | ecosystem: Environmental > Aquatic > Non-marine Saline...
AGCCGGTCAGTTTCTGCTCCAGGGTCTCTTCGGCGGAAGCCTCCTCCTGCTGCTGAGGGGCCGCCTCCTCCGTATCCGCGCTCGACCCTGCGGTCACCTGGCGTTGCTCTTCCTCGGCCTCGGCCTCGGCCTTGACGGTCTTGGCGGGCTTCGCGGGAGCGGGTTGTTTGACGGCGGTTGCCTTGGTTGGAGGTGCGGCAGCAGCGGCGGCGGGCTCCTTCTTCGCGGCAGCAGCGGCGGAGGCGGAGGGGTTCTTCGCGGCAGCGGCGTTGCTCATTGGACCGTTGGAGACCATGTCTGATGCGAGACGAGGAGAGGAGTGACTCTTGCTGTGTTATGCACTCGTGTAGGCTGCAAGCCTTATGCCCATTCCGAGTGGAGCGACACGCGCGTTCGGAGCGCGTTCGGAGCGCGTCAGACACGGGTCATGAGGGGCGTCGCAGGGACCTCGGAGGCCGGCACGGCCGCGATACCGGCCCAGAACTCGTCCGACAACAACCGTGACCGGTACAGGCGGGCGAAGCACTCCGCCTCATGCTCCCTCACTATGAGCGCCGGCACCTCGTCAAGACTGGAATCCCACAGCGCCGCTTTCGCGAAGAAGTAAGACATGACGTGGGTGCGTTCGCGCATCAACGAAGGACGGAAGTGGTCCACGATGGCCCTGCACACCGCCATGTACAGCCTGCGCTCGGCGTCCCAGGCCGCGTACAGAGCGTGCTTCAGCCACGATTCGTGCACGCTCCCCGCATCGTGATCGCCGCGGACTGCAGCTTCCCACGTCACGCGCCAGAACATGTGGGCGTGGCACGCCAGGATCTCTGTGTACGCCTCGTCCATGTGGAGTCCGCCGCCCGACGCGGAGGCGTATCGCAGACTCCGCATGATGTCCCTCTCGGCGATGGCCACCGCGGGAGAACCGGACACCGCCGCGCCGACGTTACACGCGTGGATGATCTCGTGCATCAGCACCTTTTGCGCGTGCTGCGCGCGGTACACCAGGACGTGCCGCACGGTGTCGGACGTGAACGTGCACACTCCGGCGTTCACGTTCTCCGGACCGAGAGGCACTCCCTTCTCCGCAGGAAACCTTCGCGGGACGTCGCATGCCAGGGTGGCGATCACGATCTCGCGCGGGAAAGATGGCGGCCGCTCCGCGTGTCTCACCAAGACCGTCAAAAAATCCAAGATGAATTCGATGACCTTTCGCTGCTGCGCATGTTCTTCGCGAGGCAAAGACGAAGACGACGCGCTGCATTGACGGATGCGCACCCCGGAGGCCGCGTGCGTCCATACGCCGTCGGTGCTGGTCCAGTCGGCGAGGCCGCGTCGCATACACTCATCCACGAAGTCCGGAACGTATCGCGAACTCGACACACCGGGCGACATGTGGTCCTCGACGATCCGCATTGCGTCTTCTCCTCGCGTGGAGCGCATCGTATCCGGCGCAGGACGTTCGTTTTTGGACAGCAAGGCCTGTCTCATCGCCCACATCCCTGCGACCGACCCGATCACCCCCACGGACGATGCTTCGTCACACGCGTCACGATCCTTCGCGCCCGTCATCTCTGTTTTCTTGCATTCACACGAGAGAAGAAAACGAAGCGCGATCATCATCGCCATCGTCACCTCTCCTCGTTGGGATGGCGCAGCATCCACGTGGTCAGCGGGGCGGTACGACCGCAGCGCTGCGCCCTCCCCACCACCTGGCGATACATCGAGGGAGACAGAGCGTGCATGATGACGATGTCCGTCGTGCACTGCAGGTTCAGCCCGCTCCCGAAGCAGCGAGCGTTGGCCAGGATGACGTCGAGCGTGCCTCGCCGGTACGACGCGATGACCTCCTCCAAGTGAGCGGGTGTCCCTTGTAATACCGCGTACCGAATACTCGCGGCCTTCAACACATTCGACACCTCGCGGAACGTCCCGTCGTGCTCGGAAAACACGATGAGTTTGCGATACGAACGCCCTCGAGGCTCTCCCTCGTCACCGCCTTCGCGAGGAAGTCGTCGCACCAGCAGGTCGTCCACCAGAACTCTCAGGTTGTTCAGCTTGTCGCGGCGGTCGTTCATGGCGCTCCCCACCACTGCCGCCTCCGCCTCCGCGGCGTCCTCTTCCGTCGCCGCATCATCTGGAGAAGCCGAAGAAGAAGACGTCACCAACACGTTGAGGTCCGCGGAGCTCACGCGTTTCTTGCACATCGGGCATCTGGTCGAGTAGCGCTCGAGCCACGACGTCAAGCAGCCGTAGCAGAACCCGTTGGAGCAGCAGGACACCACGGTCTTGTGGCGGACGGTGTCGAAACATATGGCGCACACGTCGCAACGCTCGATGCGGTCCCGGACGTCTTCGATGCCTCGGGTCAGGTCCGCCTCCTTTCGCTCCAGGTCGGTCAGGACGGCCCGCAGCGCGGTCCTTTCGTTTTCTTGACTTCCTCCTCCTCCGCCGTCGTCGGCCGCGCGGCGCTCCAGCTCGCCACACAGCTGCGCACGCCGAACCCGGACCCTGTTCAGCTCTTTTCGCGGTTTGCTGACCATGAGGCTCACCAGCGCGCTCTCGGTCTCGCACAGGCGGGTGTTCACCTCGTCGCACAGGCGGAACGCTCCCGACACGTCGTTCGCGTTGAGGCAGTGCATGATAGACGCATCGATCCTACCGTTGAGCACGTGGAGGAGTCGCGGTTCCTTGCAGCTCACGAAACGCTGCACCACGTCCGGCAGCATGAAAGACGAGTCCGCGAAGGAGTCGGAGGTCTTGATCACCAGCAGACCGGGTTGGGCCATGCGGAAGGCGATGCGTGCCAGACGATCGCGGATGACACACAGAGACGGCATGCTGCCGTCTAACACTCTCTCGTACGTCGCGGTCACGAGCCACGTGAAACACGAAGGCACCGGGCGGAACCCCGGGACAGTCATGGTGTCCGCCTCTTCCAGCACCAAGCGGCGCAGCCGCAGCCGCATCTTCACGAGGACCTCGTACAGACGGCAATAGAAGGTGGAGGTCACGAGGATGAGGTCGAACGTGTGGGGTCGCGACGATTCCAGGTCTCGAAGCGAGCGCGTGTTGTTGACGCCGGCCCAGCGAGCCTCACAGGGCGCATACGTCTTCAGGTAATCCGTCCACTGTCCGAACAATATGTGGGGGACGACCAGGAGCGACGTTTTCGCTTGTCGCGTGGGGACGACCGGAAAAGAGGGGGGAAGATACGACCACGTGCGAGAAGCAGCGCCGTCGTCGTCCGCGGCGCTTCCGTCGTCGCCGTCTTCCAAAAGAGGTAAATGTTCCGCGGCGCTCCTGTCCTCGGTGAGCATGACGACCCCCCGGTCGAAGATGTGAACGTCGTCGACGTGGCTGGGCGTGTGGTCCGTGGAGAACACCAGCGCCATGATGACGAAGGACTTTCCGGATCCCACCTTATCCCCCATGATGGCCATACGTGTGTCCAGGCGTCGACCCTCCCAGCGTAGCGAACCCGTTTCCGCCTCCACGCACCGTTGCAACAACACTCGTTGGTGCGCCTTCAAGATGCTCGTCACGCGGTGATGAGACGTGTCCTGAAAAGAAGGACACGCTTCCGTCAAACAGATGGGATCGACGCGCATTCGCTTATCGATAACGCCACGTCCGTTCTCTGGTTACCGTAACCCGGGGATGTATTTATATACCCCCACTGCACTACCGTCCGGTGCAAATTATTAACATTATTTTAATAATATCATAATAATAAATAAGCGAGTCAGAACACGGAGCAATAAACAGCACCATGTCCATGCTGAAATCGTATGTCATACAACTCATCGAGGCGGAGAAGAGAGGTGAGACGCGTCAAAAGGCGCGTAAATAGCGTTGAGTCCGCCTGCATGAGTGCCATGACCCTCGGAAGTTCTCGTTCGGCCTGACGTCCGGTCCTCCTTTGTGTATGAGCAGGGTATGTGTCCGCCAGAGACGTCATGTCATTCATAAGAGATTTGTGCATCAGGCAGGAGCCGGGAAGCGTGGCCGTGAGCTTCACCATTCCATCGGGGAAGAGAGTGACGCACCTCCTGGACGAGGTGGGTTTGGTGTCACAAGGGGAAAGTTGTATTATTTTAGATATATATATATCCAATCCTTACAACGCGAACGAATTCTCACTCACTGCTCACTCCCCCACCGCCAGGCTCACACTATTCTGACATCCGTCACCAGAGAATGGTTGACACCTCCTCCTCCTTCTTCCTCGTCCTCTGACTTCCCCGGAGGAGACAGAGGAGTTCGAGCATCCAAGAGGAAGGCTCCGGATCCTGGACGGCTGGAGGATGGTTACCTCAGGACAAGGAAGGGCGAGAGGTGAGGTCGCCAGTGTTGCATGGACGCACCGCAGTCATTTGATGATGTCGGGGTGTCACTGGGGGTGTCACCACATTATGGCGGATGAGTAACCACATGACCAACGATGATGCGCATTACCAAATTGACGTTATGTAGTACAGCACACCGCACAAACGTGAGGTTGTTCCCGCTTTTGCTGGAGGTGACCGTGTACAGTACGAGTAGGGTTGGCCGAAACCGTATAATTTCAGGGATGTAGTTAAGGAGGAAAACTACCCCTTATCCCGATTCCGCGAACAATACGTATTCAGCCAACCGTAAGTATGAGGGTGTTCAATTGTCATGTCGCTGCCTCCATGTCGATGATCGCAGGTCAGGAGCACCGCCCCTCACGACAGACGGGATTCCTTCTCGGACCCTTCGTGAGTGCCGGAGGTTGTTCCACGAGCGGTGTGAGGCAAGACGACGGGCCGTCAAGAGACGACGTCACTGCAGCGGAGCGAGAAACGTGATGAGAGACGACGCGCTCCTCCGACTGGACGAGCTGAAGTCCCGTCGGGATTCCATATTCAAGAGCATGAGCGCGTCTCTCGGTCTGTGATTTTTGTCGTGCGTACGCCCGTTGATTTTTTTTTGCGACTCGGAACTCATGAACGACGACTGACTACAATGGAATCCGAAACCAGTCCACCACCACCCGTTGAAGGAAAAGAAAAAGAAAGCGCCGTCAAGACGGCGGAAAAGAAAAGAGAAGAAGAAGAAGAAGGAGATAGAGAAAGTTGCGGGTCCGCGACTCAAAACGTGGTCCGCCAGATCACCCAGAGGATGGTGGGAATGGCCATAGACGAGCTACGCCGCGACGAAATGCGCATGAAAATCAGGGATCATATCATCGCCCCCCTGATCAAACTCATCTACTGTCAGATGTTCCCTTACATCATCGTCGCCGCGGTGGTCCTACTGTCCGGGGTGGTGATGTGGGTGCTCATGTTCACCATGTTCGCCTTGACGTTTTACAAGAAATGATCAAGCGAACGACACCCGCATGGACCCCGGGAACGCCAGCTCCCTGCCCTCTCGCAACACCTGCTTCGCAGGACCGACGGCGCGGATGATGCGCTTGCCTCCGAAGTCCTCATCCTCGTAGGCTTCCAGCACGTATCCCACACGGACTTGGTAGCTCGCGATCGTCGACAATTTCATGTTGTCCGCGTCGATGTCCGGGTGTTCGGCGTCGTCCTCGAAAAAGAACTTGGCGGTGGGAGACGATGCGGGGTCCCTGTGGTACCTCCCCACCCCGAAGCACATCTTGTCTCCTTTGAAATCCTGCGAGGCGGTGAACGCCACGGGACACCCGGGCTGCGCCGGCCTGGACCCGCCGCCTCCGTCGACGCTCTCTCGCTGCTCGCCGTGGCTGTAGCGGGCGAGGCGCAGCAAGAACCATAAAGCGACGAGCATCGCGAAGACGATGAGCATGGATCCCAACAAGATACGGCGCGTAAAATCCACGTCGGTCGCCATGACGATAACTTAATATGATCACACGGTAAAAAATGAACGACGAGGAGAACGACCTTTTGGAACGTCTAGAGGTCCTACCACGCGAGAAACTGAGCGATAAGATGACGAGGGCCCTGGAGCTCCTCGAGGCCTTCGAGGAGCTTGAGACACTGGAAAGGGATTTGCGACGGAAAAACGACACGAGCGATGAGAAAATCGCGAGACTGAAAGACCTCCGGGTACTGCGAAGCCAGCCGCTGAATTTCGACAGGGAAGATTACGACGCCCTGGAGCTCTTGGAAAGGACGGAAAAGATGAAGATCCGGAAACAGGCTTGGCAGAAGATCATCAATCAGGACCGTTTCGATGACCCGCCCATCGAGGAGGTACAGAAAGCCATCGAAAGCGTCATGGAGTTGAACACGATATTTTACGACAACTCGAAAAAAACAGAGATCCTGGATCGGATCACCGAGCTTCAGAAGGCCAGAGGCGTGCCTCAACCGTTGGTGGACAACGCCTTACCTGTGCAGTTCACCCCGGTGATGTTGAGCAGAATGACGGTCGAGGCGAACGGCGGTTGAGACAGGCATCATCAGAACACTCTCGTGTCCAGGTCCACGGCCGACGAAGCGGTGAGCACCGGCTTCTGGCGGAAGCCGTGGGTGCGCAGGGTATCGTGGAGATCCGTGAACAGCGTCCGCAGCGTCATCTCTCCTCCGCGGCCCTCGATGACCTTCATCATGCAGGACGTCATCGCTCCCGAGAACTTGCCCCTGCCGTTCACGTCGTGGGCGTCCATGGACACCTGATCGTCCCGACAGCCGCTGATGCACACGACGTTCTTTCCTGGCGTCGCGGTTCCCGACCTGACCTCGCGGAAGCCTGCGTCTCCGACACTGAGCTTCCAGGGCAGATCCGCCATGGTGCCGCTGTGGCAGCAATCGAACACGCAGCGCACGCGGGTGCGTGGGTGAAACTCCTGGAGCAGGGAGTTGATGTGGTCGTCGCGAATCAGACCGTGCGTCCGAAAATCCGAGGGCACCAGCGCTTCGTCCATCCCGCCTTCCTCGATTCGCCGTTCAAAGCCCTCCGGGGCGTCCTCCATCTGCGCTCCGTGTCCCGAATAATGGATGTACACCTCCTCCACTTCTTCTCTGTATGTCGCGTTGGCCAGACGCAGGATGGCCTCCACGATGCCGCCCTTGGTGGTGCCCTGGCCCTCTCCAGTCCTGTCCAGCGCGACCTTTACGTCCGCCTTGGCGTACCCCCGTTTCTCGATCAGGTAGTCCCGGGCCCGCAGGGCGTCGTTGTGGCAGCCACGCAGACGGGCGCTGGGGCTGGACACGTAGTTGATGCCGATCACGAGGGCCTTCCGGATTCCCATGGTGTGTGTTGTTACTGCTGTGTTGAACACACCGGGACGTGTGACGGCCTTATGTGCGAGTCGTTTTTTTTCCGCGACAAAAAATCACGGCGCCTGCAGTGTCCCGGAGAACGACCAATACCCGTCGTCGCGATACAGTCTTGCTAACTGATTTTGAAACACCAGGCGTCGTCGGACACCAGCACAGCGGAACGGTCCTGGGTGGAGAAGCGGGACCCGAGGACGGGCAGCATGTGCTCCGGGTTCCCGTCCATCTTGCAAAATATGTACCGGACTGCGCCGTCCACCGCCACGTAACGCATGGTGCCCATTTTGTTACAGAGAGCCAGAAAGAAAGGAAAAAAAGAAAAAAGAAAAAGGAAGAGAAGAGTCTGTGTCTACGGAAACTCAGGAACTCAGGAACTCAGGAACTCAGAAACTCGATACACCGTTCACGGGACCACGAATGCGTCTCGCAAGCATCATGTCTTTGACCAGGACGGTCACGCGCTTGGCGTGGATGGCACACAACTGGACGTCCGCCAACAGGTGCGTCATGAAGTCCTCCGTGGCCTCCTGGACCCCCAGGAGCGCCTGCTCCGTCCAGCAGTAGGGACCACACGTCATGTTGTTGGATATCTCACGGACCTGCACGACAGCGGTGATGCACAGCGTTGGAATGGCCACGGCGGGCAGCAGCATGCATGCGTGCAATGACGGTGTTGTTGGGATACGCACCAGGCGTCTGAAGGGGAGCTTGGCGATGAGGAGGTCCGTGCTCTTCTGGTACTTGCGAATCTCTTGCAGAGCCCTGGTCCCCGCTTTGACCCTGTTCTTCTTCTTCTCCTCGGCGTTCTTCTTCTTCTTCTTATTCTTCGGGTCAGCATCTGAGACAGAGCAGGAGACAGCGTGAGCGTGCGTCCTCATCCTCCTCTCCCTCCCTGTATGCATGTGCCTCTCTCTCACCTCGTCCTTTACGGGGCTGCACCTGCTTCACTCTCGCCATGTTTCTTCTATGCTTTTTTGTTTTGTCCTGTTTGTGCGCCACTCCGAAGGAGAGAGTTACAGAAAACCACGACCAGGAAAAAAAAGAGAAACATCGGTTCAGTTCGTGATGAAACGGGTGCCTATGTTCATGGTCTGTATCTCCTGGAGGAGGAGCTTGCAGGCGTAGGGGATACGGATCTCCGCGAAACCCTTGCTGTCCGGGCACCTCCGACAGCTCCAGCGGTTCATGTCCGGGTTCACCACCGCGGGCGTACCGCACGCCTTGCACACGAACAGGCGGTAGTTGTCCGAGCACTCCATGAAGCGCTCCTTGAGGAAGTGCATGATGCCGTGCGCCCAGTTGCACTCCGTCTCCATCTCGCCCAGACGCAAGCCACCGTCCCGAGCCCTTCCTTCCGCGGGCTGTCTCGTCAGCATCACCACCGGCCCGTTGTTGCTGCGGCTGTGCAGCTTGTCGTCCACCATGTGTTTGAGGCGCTGGTAGTAGGTGGGACCGATCATGATGGCGCAGGGGATCTGCTCGCCGGTGCGGCCGTTGTACAAGACCTCGTCGCCGGAGCGGTGGAGGCCGCAGTCCGCCAGGGCTTCCGCGATGTCGCTCGTGGGCACGCCGTTGAAAGGCGTGGCGTCTCCGAAGGCGCCCTTGTGGGCGCACGCCTTGCCCATGATGCACTCCACCAGCTGGCCGCACGTCATGCGACTGGGGATGGCGTGGGGGTTCACGATGATGTCGGGGACGATGCCGGACGCCGTGTACGGCATGTCCTCCTGGCGATACAGCATGCCCGTGGTCCCTTTCTGGCCGTGTCGGCTCTGGCCGCACCACATCGGCTTGCCGTTCCTCCGGACGTAGATGACGCCGTCGCCTTCGGGCACCGTACAACAGTAGACCTTGCCCCGGAATTCCTGGGTGGAAGTCCGCAGGGCGCCGCGGAAGCGAGGCGGAACCAGGCACAGACCGCCGTTCACGCGGATGCCCGCTTCCCTGCCGGCGTGTAACAGGAGGCGCTGCAGGTCGTCGGCGTCCGCAGGACTCCGCGCCGGCAGGAAGGTGGAAGACCCTCGCAACATCGCGTCCACCAGGAGACGACACAGGTCGCACGGGAGAGACCACACCCAGCAGGGGAGACGTTGTCGCACAGTACCCGCCTGCCCGAACAGCTCCTCCATGCTGTCACGCGGGTGCAGCAACACCACGTCTCCGCTCGTCTTCTCGTAGTGCAGGAACTTGAGGACCGGATCGTTGTCGCGAGCGCAGCGCAGCACGGCGAGCTTGGCGGCCGCGGAAGAGAAACGAAAGCGCATCGGCGTCTCCGTCTCTTCCGGGTTCACGGAGGTCGCCGAGGTCCACAGCGTCCCCAGCAACGTCAGGGCGTCCTTCATGGGAAGCATCGCGTGTAGCACCGCATCGTTGCGCGACACACGCAGTCCCAGGGCTCGCCGGTCGTGTCCCCACACCAACGCCTCTCCGCGAGGGTCGCCCTGCTCCGGGTCCCACGCCTGACCCGCTCCTCGTTCGGCGGAACGCAGGAAGGTCCAGTCGGGCCTCCGGGCCTCCAGCATCTCCGCGGCACGCCGCATGACGCACCGTCCGTCGCCCGACGACAACGTCATCATGCGGTGCTCGGGCGTCACGCGCAGCTCGCACTCCGAGGAGGACAGCACGCACAGCTTCCCGCCGTACTCGTATTCCTGCACCTCCGTGGGCGCCTGGTACTTGACCAGGCGCCCGTCGTCCACCAGGGTGGCCACGTGGTGGACGCCCGCGCGCAGCTCGGACACGTCCACCCAGCCGTGACCGGACGTCAGGACCTCGTGGCCCGCGGTGTAGCAGCTGACCTTGTCTCCTATGGTGGGCACGCGTTCCGCACGGGTGCGGACCTTGCAGAAGCCGTTGCCCTCCCCGTTGCAATTGATGAAGTACCTGTTGTTGTAGGCGTTGCGATCCACGAAGCCGCGTTCGTTGTTCTTCAGGACCACGCTGGTGTCGCGGTGTTGGACCCCGCCTCCGCCGCTCTCGCTGCGTTGCGGCATGCACTTGCCCACCAGGATGTCTCCCGACTCCACGAAGGTGTTCTCGGGCACGAAGCCGTCTTGCGCGACCTTGTCGTAGCGGAAGGGCTTGAGGTTCTTGGTGGTCGCGGGGTCCGGGCGGCAGAACACCTCCTCCTCTCCGCTGGAATGGTTTTTATTTTTTTGCTCTCGGTAGGAGCGGTAAAAGGTGGAGCCGAAAAGGCCCCGGTCCACCGCGGACTGGTTGATGATGACGGAGTCCTCCTGGTTGAAGCCGGTGTAGCACGCGATGGCCACGATGGTGTTGACGCCGCTCAGGGCCT
>Ga0102930_1000799_pt1 | contig 10524 bp, 6 predicted proteins | sample SalPon1_B_H2O_MG_FD_84514 | JGI IMG/M metagenome (GOLD analysis project Ga0102930, IMG submission 84514) | Salt pond water microbial communities from South San Francisco under conditions of wetland restoration - Salt Pond MetaG R1_B_H2O_MG | ecosystem: Environmental > Aquatic > Non-marine Saline...
GAGGCGGCCGAGCTGCTGCAGGAGTTCCGCTTCCTCGGGCCCGACGAGCAGGTGGCGCTGTTCGACGACCCCGACGGTCGGGAAGCGGTCGAGGACGAGTGTGCGGACGTGCTGTTCTTCCTATTGCGGCTGGCAGACCGACACGACATCGACCTCGAGGCCGCCCTACATCGCAAGCTCGCGAAGAACGCCGAGCGGTACCCCCCGACGGAGGATTGAAGATGCCGCTGTGGGAATTTTGAACAACAATGCTCGTTTACGCCGACACGGTGGAGGGCTCACTCGACGACATCCTAGGGGACCGCATCGTGGAAGGGATCAGCATGGCGTACGTCCATCGGGGGCTGAGGATGAACGCGAACGAGGTGCGCTCGGGGCAGAACTCCTTCCAGTACGTCCACGACATCCGCCGACAGCGCGGTCCCCGACAACGCGGGCGTGGCGATCGAGTTCCAGAGCCTTCCCACACCCAAGCGGGCCGAATTGAGGTTGTCGGTACCGACAACGCGGGGCAGACGAACACATCAACCCCATTCTCCACAGGCTCTAAAAATCAGTTTGAAAATGCATGATTCAAGGGTGGGTACCACAAATTCGTCATCAGAATATGTCATCTAAATAAACCGAATCAAAAGCTGATACGACCTGTGCCAAGTCCGAATTGAAATGTCAGGGGAAGTCAATTAAACAACGGACTATTAATGATAGCACAAAACAAAGATAATGATTGTATAGTAATTTCCTTACATAATCGAACGGCCGGTGCAGACAACGAATGTGCCTCGGTATTAAAATCTCGACTACCACAAATCATGCAGGATTCACAGAATGAGGCTGCCGTAGATTCTATTTTTATATCCAATCATCTTGCAGCAGCCGGTCGAAGCTCACTACTTTTCAAGAATGATGTCTCACGGATATCCTGAGGAGGCTGAGACTGACACGGTGTTTTACAATTCTTTCAGGATTATGTGGTAAATAGCGGAGAACTAATAGAGAAATATAGTGCCAAAATGTCATTCAAAGGCTTGTCCGACCCGGGGCTATTGTAAACATACGTATATCTGTTCAAATTGGCTGTGATTGTCGAACAGACTTCCTGAATTTAGATCACTCACCGAGGGGCGATTAGACTCGCAGGGAATGAAATTTCCTCTGTCGAGATTCAATAAAGTGTTATTTGAGGTAATGTTCCATGGGCTCAATTTAATCGGGTGGCCTTAATTGCTGCATCAAGCGGATCGGTATAAAAGACGAGTTGAAGTTGGTCAAGAAGTCCGTCAGGTATTTTCGCTAAACTATGTTTGTTTTTGGCAGGGAGCAACACCGTCTTTGCACCCGAGTCAGCCGCCAGCTGAAGCTTATTCACTAACGAGGTTACGACAACGAGTTCCCCCATGAGACTCATACCGCCCAGTATCACAGCCTGAGAGCGTACTGGACGGTCGAGAATCCCGGAGACAATCCCAACGAGCAAGCCGACACTTGTCTCTGCTCCTCCATTTGCATCGGATGGATTGATTACCTGGACATTGATGTCATACTCATCCAGCGTCTTATTCCGGCGAAGTTCCCGCATGTGGGCCTGAAGGTAGTCACATGCAGTCTCGAATGAATCCTTCATCGCGCCACCGGGTGTTCCCGAGATGTTCGTTTTGCCGGACCCTGGCAATATCTGCGTTTCAATTCGAAACGGGGCATGGCGGCGCTCACTGTCTCCGATAGTGTATACCGTCCCCGATAGTTGTGTCTCCGAAGGAATTAGTGACACGTCTGCTTCCTCGGGAACAGGAACCTGAATCTCATTTTTACTCTTCAGATCAAGATACGAGAATTCTACCGCCCTGTACTCTATCCCACCCATTCTTTTGAGCTGTTCCTTCACCCGTCTTCGGCCCTCCATTGAGAATTCGAGGTATTCACGGAGCTCTTGCTTAGTGTAATCTCCGTGCGGGTGGAGTAATTTAACCAAACCAGAAACGGTTTTTCTGACGGCCTTTTCATCCCGATGGTTCAGGTGATCGCCAAACGCGAACTCCTCGTTGATTACATCAGCATAAGATTCCTTTCGTAGTTCGCGGGCAAATTCGGCAAAGTAGTCAACAATGAATCCGAACTGGTCACCGAAAAAATCTGAACGCATTTTCGGAATTTCCCAGCCGGGCAGATAGTAATGGAAGCGGTCAATGAGGGCGAGATCCTGCGTATCATCTGGGAATGGTTCGAAAAGGTGTGAACTGCTCAGCACTCCTTCGACATCGAGATCAATGTTACCAACGAAAACCATTGACGCTTGGGCCGTGAGCTCTTCAGTTCCACGCGAGAAGCCTCCGGACTCCATATAGTCTTTAAGCATTTGGACTGTCTCGGTATCATTGAATTGGAGACCACCGACCTCATCGAACGCGACGACGTCCCAGCGACCGACGAGCCCAATTTTTGACGTGTTGAGGTTTAAAAAAAGTTTGGCAACAGTTGTTTTACCGCCAGAAATAAGAATTGAATGTGGACTAATTTCTCGATATAAATAGCTCTTACCAGTACCGCGGGGGCCCAACTCGACCAAGTTGTAGTTTGACTCAACAAGCGGGATACAGCGCGTCAGAAAAAGGAATTTTTCGCGGTAATTAAACGCGGATGGATTATAACCAATAGTCTGTAGTAGGAGGTCCATCCATTCGTCGCGCGTGAACTCACTACGACGATCTTTCAACTGATCGAGACCGAGATTCGACACCTGAATCGGTTTGAACGACTCAATCCCGAAGAGGCTCTTCGAGGTGTTCGCGTTATCAGGAAGGTATTCCACGTCAATGATGGCCCAGACACCTCCTCCCAGTAGCTTGGAGTGTTTGCTTACGAGATGTTCGTTGACTTCAACATCATTCAACCCAAGATTTACGAACGAGCCGATGTAAGCATCTTGTCGTTCATCTAGTCTGACAGTTACTTTATCGATGATGCGATATCGGCCGCGTTCTCTGACTTCGCTCTTGACGAATTCGGACTCATCTGGACGGACGTAATGTTTCGACAGAATCTGTTTGACCTTTTCAAGTCCTTCCTCGAGCGAGTCCTCATCATCAGTTGCGCAGTACTGTCCGATGAGGTATTCAAGAACATAGGTGGGGACGTTCACTCCCGACTTGATATCTTGGACGAGATCCTTCCGGACGACGCGTCCGGGAAATATGTCGAGAGCTTTCTGATCGACGTCATCAGTAATCATTATATACATGAGACGGAGGCGGATTTATATTGATGTCGGTCAACTTATGTTTGACATTGACCCGAATACCGACATTCAGTTCTGGCAACACAGTGGTACCCAAACGGCGGACTAGTGCAACTTAAACATCAAATCCCATATACTCATTCTGAAAAAGTAAATCGAGTGTAAGTGTTTCACGCATTATTGTTTCTCGGGTGCCAGTATCAATGAGCTCAAATTGGACCGACCGCTCCCCTGAGATCGCGCCCTGTTTGAGTCGAATCCGTTCAGTGTTGGTTCCCGGCGAGATTTCAATCGTTACGGAGTCGGCAACCGGTTCTTCCTCGATAGATGTACGGAGCTCTAGAAGTGGTGCGGGGTCGAACGCCAATTGACCGCTTTTAGCCTCAATCTCTACGGGTACTATCGAATTTGTAATCGGGTCCGGGATCGAAACATCGTAGCTGATAGACGCGCTTTCTTCGATCTCGCCGGTGGTCACCGTGAGGCACGGAACAAGGAGTTCTTGGAGCGAAATCCCACCGTGGAAGTATTGCATATTCCCTCCCTGAGCCTTGAAGCAGGCGACACTCCGTGGGAAGAGCAACTTGAGCTCTGGAGCGTTGATTCCGAGGTCAGACAGCGCATCGGAATCGACCTCGATGAATTCGTCCGTATCGACGAGTGGAGCATCAGTGTCGGCGGCTGCGAAACGTCGTTTGACAACCGGAGCGAGGTCGGGAGAGTCGACTTTGAGGTCGTCGGACAACCGATCCGTGTAGAGGAACCCGTGGTCACTCGTGATGACGAACCGAGTGTATCCGGCTTGCTTCAGTCGCTGGACTGTCCGTTCGACGTCGTCGACGTGGGAAGCAACCTGACTTAAGACCGCGTCGTCGTCGAGGCTTTCGCCGAGTTTGTCTATCGTTCCGGAGTAGACGACTCGCGGGACAGGATCGGACTCCGTCAAGTCCTCTAACGAGATGCTGCTCACCTCGTCCATGTCCACCACTTCGAAGCCCGCGGTGCTGAGTCGTTCGACGCGGTCCGATTTTCCGGCCATCTCCTCACCACCGCTGGTCACAACGAGGTCATCATCTTCGAGTGAGAGACCGAGTTCCCCAGGAAGATGTGCCGCCATCCCGACCTCGGTGATCGAAGGCAGCGCCGCGCTAACTGCACTCAAGTCTTGCTCGAAGTCGGTTCGTCGCCCGAGGTTCTGTTTGATTGCTTCGGCGAGTTCGTAGCGAAGCCCGTCACAGATGATGATCGCGGTTCCGTCTTCAAGATCAGTGAACTCATTGTAGAAGGAGGTCTGTGGTGTCCCGAGCGTCGGATCGTCACTCAGCGTGTTCGCAAGCGGGCGGTTCACTCCCTGGAGGAAGGACATGTAGTGTTGGGTGATCCGCTGTTTCACCGTGGTTTCGTTCGGATAGGGGAACGTGGCCTTCTGCGTGGCGTTGATGTACTGCCGATACGCCGCATCGACTTGCCACCACCCGTCGTCACTCGTGTACTTCTGGGCGAGTTCCGAGGAGGAGAGCGTCTTTGCTTCGTCGGCGTCAATGGTCCCAATACGCTGGAGGGTTTCGACCGCCAGGACTGGGACTGACCAATCGACGAGGTCCTCGTTGCTCCAGAAGCTGTCCTGACGCTCAGTGACTGTCTGCTGGAGGTTTGCCGCGATATCGGGGAGGTCTGCATAGGTTTCGTCAGCGAGTCGTTGCATCACGAGCCGAATGAGGCCCATGTCGATACCCTTGAACGCCGTCGCGTCCCAGTGAATCCGTTTGGAGTCGATGACGGCCTTCGCAAGGTCGTAGTCCTCTGCGATTCGCTGTGCGTAGCGCGTGAACTCGGCAGGGGCGTACTGCTGCCATTCGTCGCAGAACGCTGCAGCAGCACGGGTATCGTCAGCCGCGAGTTCGTCGTATCGGGACGTCGGTGCTCGGCTGGCCACCTCGCCGAAGAGGAGCTGAGTTGCCAGCTCCTTCGGATCGAGTCCCGCAGTAACACCGTACTCCTCTCGGAGTTGGGCGTCCCAGGCGTCGGCCATCGCGTTGTCCTCGATTGTCTCACGATACTCTTCCGGGTTCGAGAGGTAGGTTCGAACCCAGTCGTTGGTCTCCGGGCCAGCGGTGTCGAAGAGAACGCAAAAGAAGGCCAGACGCTGAACCTCGCGGTTCTGTCCCCAGTCCTCGTAGGCGTCAGGAATCTCTTCGTCGTGCTCAACGAGATACTGCGTCACAGGCGTGTCGTCGATGTCTTGACCGACGCGGTACTGTCGCCCGAGTGAGTGGACATCGCGGAACCACTCGGCGTCATTGCGTGATTCGGGGATGTAGAACAGCCAATTCTGCTCGTAGTTTGGATCCTCCTCGTGGAGGCGGCGCTTCAGTTCGAAGTAGCTGCCGTCGTAGCGCGCGAGCGTGACGTCGTCGAGTGCAGCTTCGACCTCGTCAAGGACGCCCTTGTACTTCTCCTGGGCGTCGTACCACACCCAGACGGGGTGTCGGTCGAACTTCTGCCGAAGTTCCGTGATTATGCTGTCCGCAAGATCTCCCATTAAAACTATTTTCCTAGGATAGGCTGAAGGTTGTTTCGGGTAATCTCCCGATCTTCGATGAACGGCAATCCCTCATTCACGTTACACCAGAGCATCTAAATACTTCTTCAAGCTCTGGGCTGCCTCCTCTGCTGCATCAATGTCCTTTGCTCCAGTGACTACCACTTTACCGGACGCAAATATCAAAATCACTACTGGGTGATCGTCAGGCCGAAAAACGAGACCGGGGAACTGTTCAGGCTCATACTCCGTATAATCTAATCCAAGACCAATTGCGAGCGCGTTTAGGTTCTGAACCTGGTCTAATTCTCCCGTACATACGTAATTCTGCATAGAGAACCATTTATTATCTGGTGTTTCTAGTACTCCCTAGTCAGAAAGAAGTTTCAAGAAACGTTTTCGACAGCTGTCGGCTTCTTCTTCGGATGTTGATCCTGTGATAATATATTTGCCAGTTCTATATACCGTAATCAGTGGATCCTCTTCGTCGAGTCTCACATAGGCACCTGGGTACTTATATGGATCAAACTCAACTTCCTCCACATCGGCCGTTAGTTGATTTAGATCAATCTCTATTCCCAAATCACCCGAACCTACTGCGTTAACTACTTCTAAATCCATATTAGGAAGAACCAGCCGCTTTTACCTTATCGAGAGTAACTGGATTTCAGTTTGGGAAGTCCAGTTTCAAGGACTTCATACTGATCCCATTCTTTGATATTCTCCCAGATACCTTTCTCGGTATCGACTGCAACCCCGCTATCGATCATCTGGTCGATCAGATCGCCGAATTCACGAACATCGGCCAACTCCTCTTCAACAGTTTCTAGCCGGTCAAGTAGGTCCGGATCTGGGTCATCACCACTCGTCTGAGCTTGGAGTGTGTCACGATCGTTCTCCAATTCTTCAATCCTGTAATCAATATACTGCCCTCGAAGTTTCGGTAGAGTGTTCTCATCAATCCCATGATAGTAGACATAACAACTAAACGCACCCTCTGGACTTTCTAATTGCCAATAGATTGGGATACGCTGTCCTCGACGCCGGTACTCCTTGCAATGGTGGTAGCGGAAGAAGCGGTCTCTAAGCCATTCGACGGAATCTTGATTTAGAAGAGCGTCGAGGCTTAGATCAGTCATACGATCATCACAATTTTTGAATGCCTCCCGAACTTTGCCCAGATGACTGTCTGACGAAAAGACTAGAAGCTCGTCATCCAATGGATCGAACTTGGCTTCGAGGTTCCACCTTCCAAATAAGACTCCAAGAGCAAACGAAACGATATCGCCGCCCCATCCTTCTTTGACTTCGGAAGTGTACAGATTCTCTTTGTATCTGATTTCTGCGATTGAAATAGGTGACACACCCAGATCTTCTGATATCTCTCGCAAATCCTCTCCGTCCGAAGCTTCAACTAATGAAGAAAGGTCGTCGATCTCGTTCTGACGATTCATTTCGACGGTGAAATCTGTAGTGTAATCGAGATCTGCAATCGGGAGCCGGGCGAGATTCTTCGGAACCTCTTCGTAAATAAGCTCAACCGTGTCTTCACTAAGTTCATAATCACGGAATATTTCATTGTCTATCATACCGTGGAACATCTGAACGAGCGACTCCATCCGCTCATGTTCGTATACCAACGATCCCATGCAGTCATAGAATTGACCAGGATTGAACTCCAGTTTGGTCTCTCTCAATGACTGCTGTGTTTTTCTTTTTTCCAACCCCCGTTTAACGTAATCCGTCACCAGACGCCGTGATTCTTTGGATAGCTCAGCCGGGACTGACTCAACAGCAGAAATATTGAAATGTATTTGGGGGTTCAGAACGCTCAGAATGTATCGAATCATTGATGAACACAGCATTGCCATCACAGCGAAATCCGTTTCTATACTGTCTGTTTTTATCAGACGTGCGGTGGGTGTGAAGAACCAGCCAGCTTCGTGCTTTCTGACGGTGAAGTAGTTCCCAAATTTGCGGAAGTGAATTCCTTCATCTCCATAATACCCTTCATTCCGACGATGACTCCCCTCAAAATTCCTAAGCGTTTCTCCTTCGCTAGCCCAATCAACGACCATCTCCGGCGAATCAAAATATTCCAGTGGGTCACCTCCCATAGCGATGGATCTGTACCTCTCTTTAGGACCAATATCATCTGATCTAACTTCCCACCATGACCTAAGGAACCGGTCATCATCTCCAGTGCTCAGACCCTCAAGCACAGCTTCCGCTACCTCTTCAACTGACTTAGATTGAGATATTGCAGACAAAATCTCGTCTCCAAACCGGTATACAAACGGAGTCCGTGGCAGATCAAAGAATGTGGACTGGTCTACGACGAATACGTCGGGATGTGACTCTTGGTTTCGTTGCGTCTCAACCAGCTCTGGTAGTTTTTGTTCTTTCTTTTCGTAGGTGTCATATTCTTCCTGCTCGTGCGTCATTCTATAGAACCGACTGGTCGTTTTACTATCCACAGATTGATTTCGCATTACATAACCAGCAGTGTAGACATCTTTCTGCTGTGCGAATCCGTATCTCGAGAGATGGACCGTGTCAAGAAACGCCATATTTTCGAGGAGATATGGTCTGAGCGACCTGAAATCGTACTGGAACATAAATCCTTCAGGAGTAATCATCGCTGAATGTCCATCTTCTGCGAGGAATTTAGAATTCCTTTCAATAAATGCCGAATAGAGGTTCTGGTGCGAAATATATCTAGATTTTAGAAATTCCTTCACTTCGTCAGACATTTTTCGATCGCTTAGATACGGCGGATTAGACACAACGACATCATACTCGTCAATCAGTAAATCGAGCAACTCTACTGTTTTCCCGACTTCGTTTGCAAACATTTCCTCGACGGGATCATCCTGTTCTAACCCATTTCGGGCGAGTTCACGAGTCTTTTCCAATAGATCCTCTCGCAACTTATCCCACGAATATTCCTCTCCGCTGGCGACGAACGTCGATTGTTCGGTTATTTTTCCCTGATTAGTGATTTGCGTCTGTCCGCCCAAATCAAACTCTTCTCGGTACTCGTCTAGCAGCTCGTCGATCCGGTCTTCCACCTGAACGAGACTCCCCAATTCGCGTATATCATCGAAGCTTTGCCATATTTGTTCAAGGATGTCCCGCTCTATATCCGAATCCACACGATCAAGAATCTCTTTCTTCGGTTCGCCGTTGATTAGGACGGCGTCTGCGCTCACGATGTTCAACTGCGGAATTTTCACATCCGGGGAGTGTTCTTTAGCTTTGAGGTATAGTGACAATGCCGCAATCTGGGCCGCACCGGAGTCAATATCGATCCCGTGGAGGTTGTTGCGAAGAATTTCGCGGGGGATGTACGCCTCTGGTATCTCGCCTTCTTCACGGTACATCTGGTAAAGCACATCGAAGGCGTAGAACAACATATGCCCACTTCCGCAGGCCGGGTCGAGAACGGTAATATCCTCGACGGACTTAGTTTTGCGGTCAAGCAGTGACTCTTCAAGAGGGGCAAGATAGAAGCAATGATCCTCACTATCAATTTCCGTCTGGTCACCACGCATCTCAAGCCATGTCCTTCCCAGAGAGTTGTCCACCATCCACTCAACAATATATCGCGGAGTGAAGAGCTGGGTTTTTGTAGCGATATCTGTTCCAGCAATCTTGTAGTTCTCCTCATTTACACGGTCGTCGATATCCTCGCGTTCTTCCTCACCGAAGAACTGGTACACCCACCCCAATGCTTCGTCACTCTCCCAAGCCTCGTCATCAATTGCACCCAGTTCGTCAAGAATATCTTCCCGTACCTGCGCGTCAAGGTCGATAGCGGTGTGATCGGATTCCTCGAAGATCATCCGAATCTCTGCACCGATCTCCTGGTACGCGAGGTCGAGTGCGGCACCGAAGCCGTCGTCGGGAGCGTTAGTTAGTTCGCCGGCGATTTCGGCTACGGTGTGGTGCATATACGACCGGTTGCCGTACTCTGGTCGCTCGGTGATGGTTTCCTCAACGAGTCCGCGAACCTCGATAGTCTTCAGCGCGACAAACCGGTTGAGGTAGGTCTTCGTGGCTTCGCGGACGTAGTTGGTGATGGACCGTTCTAGGTCACCTTCCGTGGATTCGAGTTCCCGTTCGATGGCGGCATCCAGCGTTCGTCGCGTGTGGCGGTCTTCTGCTGAGAGATGGGACAGATCTTCGAGTGGGACTCGCTTGTTCCCGTAGATGCCGTACCTTTCGAGTTGCCGGCGAAGTTCGTCTTCGAGCGTGTGTCGCGTGCTGAGGATGGTGCTTCGAATAGTCGAGCGCTGCTCCGACGAGAGACCGGGTTGACCGTGTGTCGTGGACATGGATATCAGAGGGTCGCACACTGCCACGAAACGGGCGGGACAGCAGTATGTTGTATCGGGATTTCCGCCCGCGATGACATACAGCGAGTAAGTATTCAGCGTGTCTTATAATTGTGGGAGAGCGTGTTGTGCCGGCGTCTGCCGAATCTCGCGGTGCCCTCTCGTAAAAAGTCGGAATCCGAACAGATGCGTTACCGGAACCGAATCTCTACCTCATCGTCTTGATCGAGGAGTGACTCGATCTCTCCCCGTAGCCCGCTGATCGGTGCGTTGATGTCATCGGGGTCAGTAATGACGACGCTCCCGAAGATGTCGTCGATGTCTTGACCGACGCGGTACTGCCGTCCGAGTGAGTGGACATCGCGGAACCACTCGGCGTCATTGCGTGATTCGGGGATGTAGAACAGCCA
>Ga0102930_1000800_pt1 | contig 10512 bp, 9 predicted proteins | sample SalPon1_B_H2O_MG_FD_84514 | JGI IMG/M metagenome (GOLD analysis project Ga0102930, IMG submission 84514) | Salt pond water microbial communities from South San Francisco under conditions of wetland restoration - Salt Pond MetaG R1_B_H2O_MG | ecosystem: Environmental > Aquatic > Non-marine Saline...
CACCGATCCCAAGTACGCCGACAAGCTGATCTCGATCATGAACTCTCCCGCCCTGAAGGACGTGGTCTGATCGCGACGGCTTGCCGCTAAAGTTTTCTCTTTCTCGGCCGATAAGGTCGGCAGTAAACCCTTCGAGGCATCACCATGGCGGACATCCTCAGCAACTCGGTTAGCGGCCTGCTGGCAGTCCAGCGTGCACTGACGACGACCGGGCAAAACGTCTCGAATGCGAACACCGAGGGCTATTCGCGCCAGCGCGTGGAGATGAATGCCCAGATGCCGCAATTCCGTGGCAACGGCTACGTCGGTACCGGCACCAAGGTTGACAGCATCACGCGAACGTTCGACCAGTTTGTCGAATCCCAGTTGCGGGATGCCACCAGCGACAGCAGCCGCCTCAGCTTCGTACAGGACTTCGCAAGCCAGGTCACCGGCGTACTTGGTGACACCGAAACCGGTATGGCCCGCAGCACCGAGGCATTCTTCAATGCCGCCGGCGACGTGGCCGCCAACCCGACTGATATCACTTCGCGCCAGGCCTTTCTCAACCAGGCCAGCGCGTTGACCGACCGCTTTAACCGGATAGACGAGCAATTGGCGCAGTTGGATGCAGGGATCGGGCAACAAGCCAATGCTGTCACGCGAGAGGTGAGCACCTTTGCTCGTGAGGTAGCCGACCTCAACGACAAGATCAGCACCGCCTACGCGCAGGATCCCAATGCTCTGCCAAACGATTTGCTGGACCGTCGTGACCTTCTGGTGAAAAACATTGCCGAGCGGATTAATGTCCGAGTGACTGACGATGGTGCCGGCTCCCTTAATCTCGCCGTTGGTTCGGGTCAATCGTTGGTGACAGCAAACAACGCCAGTGAATTGACGGCAACCAACGCGCCAAGCGGTCTGGAAGTCCAAATCGAGGGGCGCTCGATAACCAGCCAAGTCACCGGCGGGGACCTTGGCGGCATGATCGAGGCGCAGAGCACCTTGATCCAGCCGCTGCGTAGCGAGCTGGGCCGCTCCGCAATGGTGATCGCACAAGAAGTGAATGCGATCCAAGGCCAAGGCTTCGACCTCAAGGGGAACCCCGGGGAGCCCTTGTTCAGTGTTGGTCAAAGCAACCCGGCTATTGATCCAATGATGGGCAGCGTCACCGCGAGCCCACGTAATGGCAGTTCCGCCAGTGCTAAAGTGGAAATTACTGATGCCACATTGCTTGAAAGCGGGCGATATGTGGCTCGTTTCGATGGGGCAGACTGGAATATCACCAAGGAAGGCGGATCGGGCGCGGTTATCGCCCCAGCTGACATTCCCGGGATGGAAATTACCTTTAATGGTGGAACGCCCGAAAGCGGGGATACTTTGTATGTCGACGCCGGTCTCGGCGCGGCCGGGCGCATCTCTGCCTTGGATCGCAGCCCGTCTAAGGTCGCCGCTGCAGGTCGCAGCGAAGCGGATGCCACTGTTTCTGCGGGCTCGCGGGACAACACCAATATCCAGCGCATTACCGATCTGGCCAACCAAGCCGTGGTCGGTCAATCTTCATCCGATTTTGACGGTGCGGCAGGGCCTGATGGACTCGATGGCCAGACCATTGGTGGCGCGATCTCCTCTGCCGTCAGCCAGGCCGGGTCGGTGGCCCGCACGGCCGAATTGCAGGGCGATTCGGCCCGGGCCGCGCTGGACAACCTCGAGGCACGTAAGCAGTCGGTGTCGGGAGTCAATCTCGATGAAGAGGCGGCCAAGCTGTTGCAGTACCAGCAGCAGTACCAGGCGCTCGCCCGCAGTATTTCCATCTCCGGCGACTTGTTCCAGTCGGTTCTCAGTGCCGTTCGTTAAGGGGGTCAACTGATGCGCGTATCCACCTCAATGATCTTCCAAACGGGGCTACAGAACCTGCAGCGTCAGCAATCGGAAATGTTGCGGGCCCAGACCGATATCTCCACCGGCGTGAAATTGCGCACGGCCGATGCCGATCCTGTCGCCTTTTCCCGCGTGAATGAACTCTCCGCTCAACAGGAGCGCGTCGAGCAGTTCTTGAGGAACAACGAGTTAGCAGAAGGGAAAATTCGCACCCAGGAGACCCGGCTCGCGAGCAGCACCGACATCCTGCAGCGGGTGCGCGACATCTCCCTCGAGACTGGCAGCATCCTGCAGGATGCCACTTCGCGCAAGGCGCTGAGCAACGAGCTGTCGCAACTGCGCGAAGCGCTTGCTGAGCAGATGAACGCGAAGGATGAGCGAGGTGAATATGTGTTCTCCGGTACGAAGGCCGACACACGTCCCTTTGACCCGGATTCCGGTAAAGATGCTTTCAAATCGCCAAATGATGAGTCGTCTCGGGCGGTACGCGTTGATGTCGGAGAGAATCAGCAAGTAACGACCCAGCGAGTCGGTAGTGAAATTTTTACTGTGGACGCTGGAGAGGGACCGCAATACCCGGCGTTAGTAGATCCAAACGATCCGGGATTTGATCAGGCCAATCTTCCCGGTGATTTTCCGTTCGATCTTGTGCTCGACGTTGAGGGTGATGATGACGGGGACTTAGAAGCCACTGATCCGGATGCGTCTCGGTCTGCTCTTCAGGTTATCGACGGTCTTAAGTGGGCCATCGATAACCACGACGCGTTGGAGGATCCATCCGAGTTCTACTCGGCCGGCCAAAGGGATGTCGATGTCCTGCTCGAGCAGGTCGTGGTCGCTCGGGGCGAGATGGGCAACGACCTCAACATTCTGGATCGAATGAAGAGTGATCAAGGCGCCTGGAAGCTCGCGAACGAGACGGCCATTTCGACCATGCGGGATACCGACATGCCAGAGGCAATCACCCGTCTGAACCAGAATTACTTCAGTCTCCAGGCCACTCAACAGAGCATGGTCAAGATTCAGGGGCTTTCGCTGTTCAACAACCTCTGACAGGGCCTCACGGACTGGCTGGTGCGAGCTCCCGGTAGAGCGCGATCAGTCGGTCCGTCATGACACCCGACGACCAGCTCCCCGCGTATCGCCGCGCCGCCAACGACAGGTTCTTGCGGTCGTCGCGGTTCTCCAGCAGGGCGGTGGTCGCCTCGGCGAAGGCCGCCGGATCGTTCGCCACGATTCGGCAGCCGCCGTCCTCGTTTAGCACGTCGCGCGTGCCCATCTCGGCGACCGCGACCACCGGCGTTCCCTGCGCCAATGCCTCGAGCAGCACGAGGCCCTGCGTTTCACTGGTGGACGCGAACAGGAACAGGTCCGCCGCCCGGTAGGCGGCGGGCAGTTCCGTCTCCCGGCACAGGTAGCCGAGAAAGCGCACCGAAGCGCTCAAGCCCATCGTTTCCACCCTGCCTGCCAGCTCCTCCCGCGCCGGGCCCTCGCCGGCGATCAGAAGGATGGTGTCCGGGTGCCGTGCGATCAGGGTCGGCAGCATCCCGATCAACACGTCGATGTTTTTCTCTCTGGCGACGCGGCCCACGTAGAGCAGCAACGGGGCATCGTCAGCGACTCCGTGGCGGTTGCGGAAGGCCGATGCGGCCGACCGCTCGGCCGGTGCGGCGAGTGGCAGGCCGGTCGGGATCACGGTCATGGCCGTGGTCACACCGTAGGCGGCCAGCGCGTCGCGCATCGGCAGAGACGGCACCACGAGGTGGTCGACGTGATTGCATTGCGCGCGCGACCAGGCGCGGGCCAGCCGTCGCAGCCAGGGTGCCGGGAGCAGCGGCACGTACTTGTCGGCGTACTCCTCGAAGAAGGTGTGGTAGGTCTCGACCACGGGCACACCCAGGGCCCGTGCGATGCGGCGCCCCGCGTAGTGGGCGAGAAACGGCGTATGAATGTGCACCAGGTCGATCCCCTCGTCCGACAGTGTCGGAATCCGGCGCATCAGTTCGCCCCAATGCATCAACCGGTCCTCGCCATCGAGCGGTGCGCGCCGCGAGGCGATGCGAACCACCCCCTCTTCAGCCAGATCGATCGTGCCGGAGCCCGGCTGGTCGACCGGGTAATCCGGGCAGATCAGGGTGACACGGTGTCCCCGTTCCCGGAGCTCGCGACGAAAGCTCTCTATCGACGTGGAGACCCCGTTGATGCGGGGAAAGAAGACGTCGGAGATCATCAGGATGTGCAAGGGATTGCCTCCGGGCGGGGATCACGAGAACCGAAGCGGTATTGTTCCCCAACCATGTGACCATCCCGTGTCGGAGGCGATCTCAGCGCGTCAGGACGGCTGTGATACGATCGCGGCCGTTTTCAATCGGCGAGGCGTCAACATGATTGCAGGGGTGTTTCCGGGCCAGGGTTCCCAGTCCATCGGCATGGCCAGCGGCTGGGGTGAACACGAGGACATCGCGCAGGCGGTCTTCGATCGTGCCGGTGACGTGCTCGGATACGATCTCTGGGCACTGGTCGCCGAGGGCGATGCCGCCCAGCTGAACCAGACCGAGCGCACCCAGCCGGCGATGCTGGCCGCCGACGTCGCCGCCTGGCAGATCTGGCGTCACAACGACGGGGCGACCCCGGCCGCCCTTGCCGGCCACAGCCTGGGCGAGTACGCCGCGCTGGTCGCCGCCGAGTCGATCGACTTCGAGGCCGCCGTGGCTCTGGTGGCCCGCCGCGGTCAGCTGATGCAGTCGGCGGTCGCCGAGGGGCAGGGCGCCATGGCCGCCGTACTCGGTCTGGACGACGAGACCGTGCGTGGCGTCTGCGAGAAGGCCGCCGACGGCGAAGTCTGCGAGGCGGTCAACTTCAACGCGCCGGGTCAGGTGGTGATCGCCGGTGATCGCGCGGCCGTCGAGCGGGCCGAGGCGATTGCCGGCGAGGAGGGCGCCAAGCGCTTCGTGCTGCTGCCGGTGAGTGTGCCATCGCACTCCTCGCTGATGCGGGAGGCGGGTGAGCAGCTCCGCGCCGAGATCGCCCAGGTCGACATCCGCCCGCCGCGCGTGCCGGTGATCCACAACGTGGATGCGCTTACGCACGAGGATCCCGAGGCCATCGCCACCGCGCTGGTCGAGCAACTGTTCCGCCCGGTCCAGTGGGTCGCCTGTGTCCAGGCGATGCAGGCCATGGGCGCCGGCGATCAGGTCGAGTTCGGCCCGGGCAAGGTGCTCACCGGCCTGGCCCGCCGCATCGACCGCAAGATGGGCGCCAAGGCCGTCTTCGACCAGGCCACCCTGGAAAAGGCGCTGGGCACCGAGTAAGCCGCGAGCCGGCCGAACCAGTCACACGGATCCCGACGAACCCAATTCGAGGAACACCCCCATGTCCGAACAAATGACCCCATTTGCCAACCTGGAAGGGCGAGTCGCCCTCGTCACCGGCGCCTCGCGCGGTATCGGCGCGGCCATCGCCGACGCCCTGATCGCCGCCGGCGCCACCGTGGTCGGCACGGCCACCTCCGAAAAGGGCGCGGCCGCCATCGACGAGCGCCTGGGTGACCAGGGTGCCGGGATGGCCCTGGACGTCACCGACGCGGACCAGGTCGATGCCGTGATCAAGGAGATCGAATCGCGTTTCGGCGCGATCGGCGTCTTGGTCAACAACGCCGGCATCACCCGAGACACCTTGCTGATGCGGATGAAGGAGGACGACTGGGACGCGATCATCGACACCAACCTCACTTCCGTGTTCCGCCTGTCGCAGAAGGTGATGCGCTCGATGGCCAAGGCCCGCTGGGGGCGGATCATCTCGATCGCCTCGGTGGTCGGGGCGATGGGCAACGCCGGGCAGACCAACTACGCGGCGGCCAAGGCCGGCATCATGGGCTTCTCCAAGTCGCTGGCGCGCGAGCTCGGCCCGCGTGGCGTGACCGTCAACGTGGTCGCCCCGGGCTTCATCGAGACCGACATGACCCGCGACCTGCCGGAAAAGCAGAAGGACGCGCTGCTGGGCAACATCCCCAATGGTCGCTTGGGCCAGCCCGAGGAAATCGCCTCGGCGGTACGCTTCCTGGCCGCCCCGGAGGCCGGCTACATCAACGGGCAGACGATCCACGTCAACGGCGGCATGTACATGGGGTGATCCTGCCGCTCATGCCCGCCCGTGACGGGCTGTCGGCGGCGGGGCATTTTTATTTGGCCTGCCGAGCGGTTTTCAATAGAATGCCGGTCAGTGTTGGCCCGGAACTCGCCGGGCCAAAACGTTTAATTGAACAGTGTTTGTACCAGAAGAGGTTCGATACGAATGAGCACCGTTGAAGAACGCGTCAAGAAGATTGTGGTTGAGCAGTTGGGCGTCAAGGAAGAAGAAGTCACCAATGAAGCTTCATTCGTTGACGACCTCGGCGCGGATTCCCTCGACACCGTCGAGTTGGTCATGGCCCTGGAAGAAGAGTTCGAGTGCGAGATTCCGGACGAGGAAGCCGAGAAGATCACCACCGTTCAGCAGGCCATCGACTACGTCAACAACCACAAGGACGCCTGATTCGGCCCTTGTGCGTTTCGCAGGCCCCGAACGGGTGTCTGGGCTTGTGAACTGAAAACCGTGTTTCGGCCTTCTCGTCAGGGGGTCGATCGCGGTTTTTTACTTGGTGGTCGCCACCAACCGAACTGGAAAGAGCATCATGAGCAAACGTCGCGTCGTGATTACCGGCCTCGGGCTGGTGACCCCGCTGGGGAACAACGTCAAGGATTCGTGGGACGGCATCCTGGCCGGGCGGTCGGGCGCTGCCCCCATCGACCGTTTCGACACGGACAAGATGGCGGTCAAGTTCGCCGCCACCGTCAAGGACTTCGACCCGACGACGTTCCTCCCGGCGAAGGACGTCAAGAAGATGGAGCCGTTCATCCACTACGCCCTGAGCGCCTCCATCGAGGCGATCGAGGATGCCGACCTGATCAGCGACTCGCTTGACCTCGACCGGGTCGGTACCTTCATCGGGTCCGGCATCGGTGGTCTAGGCGGCATCGAGCGCAACACGCTGGCGCTCGAGAATCAGGGGCCGCGGCGCGTCTCGCCGTTCTTCGTTCCCGGCGCGATCATCAACATGGCTTCCGGTCAGCTGTCGATCCGTTACGGTTTCCGTGGTCCGAACCTCGCCACGGTGACCGCTTGCACCTCCGGGACGCACAGCATCGGCCAGGCCGCGCGCATGATCGCCTACGGCGACGCGGACGTGATGGTCGCCGGCGGCACCGAAGGCGCGGTTTCGCCGCTGGGCGTGGCCGGCTTCGCCTCGGCCCGGGCGCTATCGACCCGCAATGACGACCCACAGGCGGCCTCCCGTCCCTGGGATCGCGACCGCGACGGGTTCGTGCTGGGCGAGGGCGCCGGGGTGATGGTGCTCGAATCGCTCGAGCACGCCCAGGCCCGTGGCGCGCGCATCTACGGTGAGCTCAAGGGTTTCGGCATGAGCTCGGATGCCTATCACATGACGCTGCCGGCCACCGACGGCAACGGCGCACGCCGCTGCATGGAGGCCGCGCTCAAGGATGCCGAGCTGGCGCCGACCGACATCGACTACATCAATGCCCACGGCACCTCCACGCCGGCCGGTGACGGTACCGAAGTGCTGGCGATCAAGACACTGTTCGGCGATCAACCGGTCAACTGCCCGGTCAGCTCGACCAAGTCCATGACCGGTCACCTGCTGGGCGCCGCTGGCGGGATCGAGGCGGTGTTCTCGGTTCTGGCCCTGCGTGACCAGGTCCTGCCGCCGACGATCAACCTCGACAACCCCTCCGAGGACTGCGATCTCGATTTCGTCCCGCACGAGGCGCGCCGGGTCGAAGGGTTCGAGGTGGCGATGTCCAACTCCTTCGGTTTCGGCGGCACCAACGGCACGCTGATCTTCGGTCGCTCGGTGGAGTGATGGCCGCGGCGTGCCGCGTGACCTGCCGGCCGGCTTACCGGGCCTGATCCGCGGTGAGTGATCTCGCCGCCATCACCCGCCTGCCGGGAGCCGGACCGGAGCTGGCCGACGTGCTGATCGCGGCCGGTGCGGCCGGGAGTCACCTGTTCGAGAGTGCCACCGCCGGGGGCCCGCTGAGTCGCTGGTCGATCCTGTTCGGTAGGGCCAGCGAGAGGCTGGTGAAACCGGCGAACAGTCGGACGCCCTTCCTGGACCGCTGGCAGGCCGCCATCTCGGCGCGCCCCGACGAACGCGCGGAGTGGGGGCGTCGGCTCGCCTCGCACGACTTGCCGGCCGATTTCCCCTTCGTCGGCGGCTGGAGCTTCTTTCTCGCCTACGAGATGGCCGGCGAGATCGAGCCCACGCTCGACCTGCCGGCGTTCGCCCTGGGGCAGGAAAGTGGCTTCCCCAAGGCGGTAGCCGAGTACCATCCTGCCGCGCTGGTGCGCGACCACGAACGCAGCGAGGACGTGGTGGTCCACGACGGGACCGCCGAGGGCGTGGACCTCGCCCGGCGTCTGCTGGCCGCGCGCGCATCGGCCCCGACCGCGGGCCCGAATCCGCCGGTCGGGATCGACGAACTGCACGCCCCCCTGGGTGCCCCTCACCGCGAGCGGGTCCAGCGGGTGCGCGGCTACCTGTTCGCCGGCGATGTCTTCCAGGCCAACCTGTCGCATGCCTGGGACTTTCGGCTCGCTACCGGCGTGGCGTCGAGTGCGGTCTACCGGTCGCTATGTCGGCGCAACCCCGCGCCGTTCGCCGCCTGGTACCGTCAACCGGAAGGCGAGATCCTCAGTTCCTCGCCGGAGCGGCTGCTGCGCGTGGCCGGTGGTCGGGCGGAGACGCGTCCGATCGCCGGCACCCGGCGGCGCGACGCCGACCCGGAGCGCGACCGGGCGCTGGTCGAGCAGTTGCGGGGGCACCCCAAGGAACGGGCCGAGCACGTGATGCTGATCGACCTGGAGCGCAACGACCTCGGGCGGGTCTGTGCGCCGGGATCGGTTTCGGTCGACGAGTTGATGGTGGTGGAGTCCTACGCCCACGTGCACCACCTGGTCTCCAACATCGCCGGCCGGTTGCCCGATACCACGTCCCCGCTCGCCGCGCTGGCCGCCTGCTTTCCCGGCGGAACCATCACCGGCTGTCCCAAGGTGCGCTGCATGGAGATCCTCGCTGAGCTCGAGCAGACGGGGCGTGGGCCCTACACGGGCAGTCTGGGCTACCTGAGCAATCACGGCCCGCTCGACAGCAATATCCTGATCCGCAGCGTGTACCTGGCCCCCGATGGGCGGGGCCAGTTCCGTACCGGCGGTGGCATCGTCGCCGATTCGGATCCGGCGCGCGAGCTCGACGAGACCTACCAGAAGGCCCGCGGCGTGCTCGACGCCCTCGGCGGCGAGGCGGCGCTCGAAGCGGGGGTGCCCCGGGGATGAGTGAGCACGAGGTGGCGTTGAACGACCGCGGACTCGCTTTCGGCGACGGGCTATTCGAGACCCTCTTCGTGCATCGCGGTACCCCGGTCGCCCTGGCCGAACACCTGACACGCCTGCGTGTCGGGCTGGCCCGGCTGGGGCTGCCGCAGCCGGCGGCCCAACGCGTCCTCGGGGCGATCGAATCGGCCGTGGGCGACGAGGTGGCGACCGGTGTCTGCAAGCTCATTGTCACCGCCGGTGTCGGCCCGCGCGGCTATCGTCGTCCCGACGAACCGGCCCTGACCGTTCGTGCCACGTTCGGCCCGGTGCCGGCCATCCCGACGGAGCCTCTGAGCGTCGATCTCTCGCCGGTGACGCTGACGGGCACGTCGACGTTGCGCGGACTCAAGCACCTCAACCGGCTCGAGCAGGTTCTCGCACAGCAGGCGCTACCCCGGGGGTGCGGCGAGGGGCTGATGCGGGACCCGGTCGGGCGCGTGGTTTCCGGTACCATGGGCAACCTGTTCTGGCGCGAGCGGGGGCGATGGCATACGCCCGCGCTCTCCGACGGGGCCATCGCCGGCACGCGCCGCGCGTGGCTGATCGAGGCCCTCGACGCCCGGATCATCCCTTGCGGCGTAGGCAGGTTGGCGCTGGCGGATGCGGCCTTCCTGAGCAATGCCGTCTCGGCGTGGCGGCCCATCGGCCGGCTGTTCGGCCGGGAGTTGAGCGCTCACGCGCTGCCCGCCGACGGCCTGCGCCGGATCGAGGGATGCTGGCAGCCGCCGGGCGGCGAGGACGCCGTGTCATGGCCGGTGTCGCTCTCGGTGGCACGCTCCCAGACCGCCTGGGGCCGCGTGGCTCGCCGAGACCAAAGCTAATCTTCAGGAGTCGATAATGGGGCGAGCGATCGGAGCCTTTCTCGTCTGGGCAGCCAGCATGGCGCTGGTGGGCTCGGTCGTCGTCTTGGCGATGCTGACGTACCGGTTCTGGCAGACGCCCCTGGTCGATGAGCCGACGGTGGTCCGCGTCACGCCGGGCGAGTCGATGCGCGACGTGGCGGACTCCCTGCAGGATGTGCGCCCGTCGCTCGACGCGCGCGGGATCTACTGGACCGCGCGCTTTCGCGGCCAGGCCCGCCGGATCCAGGCGGGCGAATACGAGATCCGAGCCGGCGAACGCCTGCCCGCGCTGCTCGACCGGATGGTGGCCGGTGACGTGATCGAATATCGGTTCACGGTGCCCGAGGGCGTGACCGCCGCCGAGTTTCTCGCGCAGCTG
>Ga0102930_1000801_pt1 | contig 10512 bp, 8 predicted proteins | sample SalPon1_B_H2O_MG_FD_84514 | JGI IMG/M metagenome (GOLD analysis project Ga0102930, IMG submission 84514) | Salt pond water microbial communities from South San Francisco under conditions of wetland restoration - Salt Pond MetaG R1_B_H2O_MG | ecosystem: Environmental > Aquatic > Non-marine Saline...
GACCACATATCCCTCGAGCTCTCCGCGAAGCACGATGAAGCTTCCGAACGAACATCCTCCGTCCCCGAAATGCCCCGTGCCGACGTATTCAAACGCGTAAGGACGGTCTGTGTGCTCGAGCGAGATCGTCGACTTCGAAAAGAGGAGCGTGTCGTCCCTTCCAGCTCTCCCTGCAGACGAGGTGGACCTCGTGAGCGTCGGTGCACGCCTCTCTGGAGATCCGGAGCAGGTACAGCCTGGACAAGGCAGGCAACGAGATTCCTTTTTTTTCTTCGAAGGCCGAGACGAGACTTCCGACTCGCTGTACGGAGGTGCCACCGTCGCGAGACCGGACGGCGGCGACGCATACAGACCCCGAAGCAACTCGATCTGTTGTTCTTTCGTGACAGGACCTCGTCCAGCCAATCCCCGTCCTTTTCGACGAAGGGTCGCACTCGTTTTCGCGTATGTACGTGATCACCCCCATGGTATGTGGAGCGTTCGGGCGGACACGGTAAACGACGATCTTTATGCTGCGAATGTGAGCGAGCGAAGCTCGCACCCGCCCACGTGCCTGTCGTGTGGGCCCTTCCTCCGTCGACGCGCAGCATGAAGACGTGTGGGCCGGCCAGAGGGGTCCGGTATGCCGCGTTTCACGAAGCGCACTATTTTTTGAGTGCAAGTCTATACATACAGAGCACGCCATGGAAGATCTGGGGCTGGGCTTCCTCTCGGGATCGGCGTCCGTCGGAGGCGGAGGAGGCCGAGGAACGGCGGACGGCTTCGCGCTGGCCTCCTCGGACCGCGACGGGTTCGTGAACGATACGCACCGCCACATGGTCAAATCCGCGCAGGACGCCCAAGACCAATTCCGATACCCCGCGCTGTCGTCCCGAGGCGGAGGAGGCGTGCAAGATCGCATGATGATGGCGGCCGATCAACGCCTGCCCCCCCCGATGCATACCCCCGCGGAACTCCCCACCTTCCCGCCCCCTCGTTCCGAAGACTTGGACGATGATGACCTTCGAGACGGTGGCGACGGCGCGGCGGCGGACGCGAATGCCGCTGCGTTGATGCTCGACGACGGAGACGACGACGAAACCGTGCGTCAAGTCGCGGCACAATACAATTCCGCCGCGCAAAAACAGTACGGCGGTGGTAAAGCCCCGTCCCCTCCTCCTCCTTCTCCGCCTCGGCCGCGATCACCACCGCCTGCTCTGGACCGTCCGACGGAGGAGGAGGAAACGTACGCGGCTCCCTCTGCCGCCGGACCGGGCGCCGGTGCCGGCATCGTCGACGACCTGCAACTGGCCATCGTCGTGGTCCTGCTGTACATCGCGCTGGAACTGGTGCCGCTGGACGCGTGTCTGAACCGCTGGGCCCCCGTGTGCGCCAAACTGCCCTACGGGGCGGTCCTGTACAAGGCCATCGTCGCGGGCGTCTTCGTGTTCCTCATAAAGGCCTTCTTCTTCCGCTGCGACTGCAGCGTCCCGACGACCAGCAGCGGCGGCGCGAGGCCTCTGCAGTACCCTTAGCCGCGCATCATGCCGCCACACTTTTTCTCCATGCAGCGGGTGGACGCCCTGGATCGCACGCGCACCAACGGGCTCGCGTACCTCGCGCCTTCCCGGATCTGCGAAGGCACCGGAGTGTTCGCGAGACGCGACCTGGCTCGCGGGTCCTTCGTGACGGCCTACGCGGGTGTGCAGTACTCGGAGATGAGGTGTCTCGCAGAGGAGACGACGAAGATGGAGACGCGGTCGCGAACGCGAAAGGACGACGGCACCCGAGGACGCTACGTGTACGTGACGGATGACGGCACCGTCTTGGACGGCGCACGCCCCGGGAACAGCAGGTGGACGCGACACGGCCTGGCGCACATGGTGAACGATGCTATCGACGCGGACCTCAACGGCGGAGAGGACAACAACTGCGAGTTCAAGGAGGTCCGCGTGGGCGGGAGGGAGAAGGGCGTGTGGCGGGTGTACCTGAAGACCACGCGCGAGATCGCGGCGCACGAAGAGCTCCTGGTGCCGTACGGCCTGGACTACTGGCTGCACCCCCTGCGCCTGTCGCACGACCCGGAGTGCAGGGACTTCCTCGCGTCGCTGCCCGACAACACGCTGCACTACCTGTGCTGTCATCGGTACGTCGAGAACCTGCTGGGGGAGCGCGTCAAGGGCTTGAAGCTGTCGCAGTTCCAGGGCTACGTCGACGACTCGGAAGAGGGAGAAGAAGGCGACGTGCTGTCGATGGCCTACATCGTCACGCACGACGACGACGCGTTCGTGAATTGTACGTGCCTGGAGAGAGAGCACCGACGGAGGTGCGCGCGCTGGATAGTCAAGATGACGGCGGCGGCGAAGGACGGCGGAGGGGAAGTCGTACACGTGAACGTCCGGTGCACGTGGTGCCACGCAAACACGATCGCAGAAGAGGAAAAAGGAATCACGATCGAGGACTCGAACGCGAAGGCGGCGGCGCTTTTTTTTCACACCATCATGTCGCTGAGGCGGAAGGACTTGTAGGTGATGGCGGACACGATGACGATGGCGGCCCACAGCAGGGTGGCCAGGGCCACGATCCAGGACCACACCTGGCAGCCGCCCACCACCATGCAGTTGATGGTGTACACCCCCAGGGCGAAGGGGAACAGGAGGAGGATGAGGAGCAGGATGCGGGAGCCGGCGTTGTAGGGCCGCTTCTCCTGGCTGTCCGTCTCCTCGTCCTGCACGTACATGTCGTAGGGCAGCAGCACCACCACGCCCAGGATGATGTAGCCCAGCACCGCGACCGCGGCCTGCATCGACGGCAGGCGACGCCTGGCGATCTCACGCACGGTGTTCAAGTCCATGTCCATGGATTTATTATTGTAGATCATCGCGTCGCGCAAGTCTCGGTTTCATATATCGAGGAAAAAAAATCGAAACAGCGTCCGATACGGACCGGACCGGATCGGAAGAACACATGGAGCTGAGCATCCCTCCCTCCGCGACCGACGGCGACGGCCCGCATCTCGTGGCCCTGTACGAGTCCCTCCTGTCGAACGGAGACGCCGCCGGGGAGGAAGAAGAAGAAGAAGGAGAGCGGGTCGCTCGGTTCAGGGACCTCGTGGAACGGTTCGTCCTCGGTGAACGCAGACGCGACGCCGACTTTCCCGGGACCGCGGAGATCGTCGGCGACGCCGAAGCGGTCTTGCGCGAGTCGGAGGATGTCTTCCCGCGATCTTCTCCTTTCCACACCCGCATCTTCGACGCCCTGAGGAGCTCGATGTGCCCCGACGTCCGCCGCCTGGTGAGCCTCCGCGCGTTTTACGAAGAGGGTCACGGAGGCGAACCCGTCGTCACGCGCGAAGTATCCGCCCTGCCGCTGTACTACTCGGCCCGGGAACTGCGGGACCACGTGATCCCCGTGATGCGTGCGGTCCGCCGCGCGTACTCGGTGACGAACGGGGCGTGTGCCGCCATCGCAGACGACGTGTTGGTCGCCCTTACGGCTCGCGGGCTGACGATCACCACCGTCGGAGAGATCGCGAGGCAAGGCGAGAGCCAGTCGAGGTACACGACGGCCACGCGCGCCGTCCCCTGGACCACGGAGGACCCGCGGTACGTGAATCTCACCCCTCTGGAGGCGCTGCACGTCCACGCGACGACGGAGCTTCTCGCTCCGTTCCTGTCTCCGTCCTTCGAGACGGAAACGTAAGTGACGATTCAATCCGATTTTGTTTCGTCCTTCGGAAAGTTACGAACCGGTGCGAACGTGCGGCGATGAAGGGCGGTCGGGCCCTGGACCTTCAAGGCCTCCATGTGCTTCTTCGTGCCGTACGCTTTGTTGGCCCGGAAGTCGTACAGCGCGTCCAGTTCCGGAGAGGCGTCGCAGTATTCGTCGACCAGGGCGTCGCGATGGACCTTCGCCAGTATGCTGGCCGCGGCCGCATCGGTACGCGTGGCGTCCGCCTTCACCACGCAGACGTGTGGGAAGCCGTTCGGATGGGGTCGGAACGCGTCGCCGTCCACGACGATGCGGAAGTCGTTTCCTCGTGCTCTCGGACCACCGAGGCGCAGCATGCAGTCGTCCACGGCGCGGTGCATGGCCAGGAAGGTCGCATTGCGGATGTCGACGCGGTCGATCTCCTCCGCGCTGGCCGTCCCGATCCCGTATGAAGCCCCGAGGTGCCGGCGTTCCTCGAGGAAGGAGCGGAGGAAGGTCGCGCTCCGGGTGCGCGCCTTAGCCGACATGCGTTTGGAGTCGCGGATGTCCTTCAGCAGCTCGCGTTCTTCTTCCGGGGACTCGGGAGGCAGGACGACCGCCGCGGCCACCACTTCGCAGGCGAGACAGCCTCTTCCCGCTTCGTCGACCGCGATGTCCGCCGGCATGGGGATCCAGTGCGGCAAGTTATTTATGTTCGACATAAACCCGGTGACATCCCGCACCGCACAGCAACGAGCAGCGACATGACGACGGTGGAACTCGAATCCGCCGCGGCGACGTCTTCTCCATGTCATCATCCGCGCAAGAAGTTCAAGGTGTCCCACGAGACGGCGATGTTCAGTCGCGTCCTCGCCGACTGTATCGAGGTCGCCGCAGATGCCGCGGTCATCCCCGTACCCGAGGTGGACGAAGACACCCTGGCGTTCGTCGTGGAGTTCCTGAGCATCCTGAAGCCGTCCTCGTCTTCTTCTTCTGGTTCCGGGGAGGAGGAGGAGGACACGAAACGCTTTTTCGACCGCGTCTGGAAGGACGCCGGCATGGCGACGGTGTATGACGTGATCAACGCGGGCCAGTACCTGAACATCGACAGACTGACGGCGGCGGGGTTCCGGTGGATCGCGCACCTCATGACCGGCATGACCACCGAGCAGATGCGGGACGCCTTCGGCTTCGTGGACGATTTCACGCCCGAGGAGAAGCGACGCGTCCTCGAAGAGAATGCGTGGGCGTATTTGTGACAAAATGAACGGACGCACTCGCCAGGATTCGAACCTGGGCCCCCGAAGGGAGTGGCTTTCGAGGCCACCGCGATGACCGCTCCGCCACGAGTGCTCGACGACGTGGTGTGCATCATGCGTGAAAGCGTACGTACATATGTGTGCCGTAGTTGTAACAAAAGTGCAAGCGACGCCGGCATGCTGCCGGGCCATCGTGGACATCGAGAAGTGTCGTCGAGGTCGAAGAGCGTGGAATACGATCCGTATCCCCGCGACGAAAAAGGCGAGCGACACTCCTCCGCACACAGAAGATCGCTTCTGCTGATTCACGGCTCACGAGATACCGGTGAGGACGTGTCGGGAATAAGGACGTCGTCGATCGCCCCCTTCCTTCGTGTAGAGCGCGATCGGCGACCTCATCAGCGTTCCTCGGGATCCGATCCGAACCCACAACGACCGATCGACGACGAAACGCAGGCAGCAGCCACCGACCGTCGGTCCGTGGAGTCACATCCCATCGTCCAGACGATCGTCGACGCGTCCGAGGAAGCCGCGGAAGCCGCGGATCCTCGTCCCCGACACGTGTCACAGGACGACTCCGCGAGGCATGCGTCGACGCCGCTCCCCGTCGTCGTCGACGGCACCGCCACTCGTTTCTCTCGTACAGAGAGGCAGCGGAACCCTTGCCGACGCAGTACCACGACACCTCATCTTTTGTTACAGGGTGGTCAGCACGACGCGACGTCAATCGACGACGAGTCCGCAGATGCGACCAAGGACAGCACCACCGACGTTTACGTAGGAGGGAGGGACGACGAGGAGTTTCGCCACGGTATGCGGCATCAGCAGCTGCACATGCCCGCCGGCGCCGTCTCCCATGGAGGTGGAGCAGCAGGGGGGGAGGCCACGATACGAGAAGAGAAAGACCGATCTTCGGAGATCGGCGAGGCCTCGGCGACCTCCGCCGTCGCCGCGGAGACCCCCGACCACCACCTGAACCAGACCCTGCTGAAGTGGAAGTCGCAGTGCTTCGTGAACATGCGGCTGCACCGGAAGTCGTACTACCACTTCAAGCGCATCTACGACATGCTGAGCTACCCCATCATGATCCTGGCCGCGGTGACCTCCGGCTCCGTCCTCGGCTCGGAGACGCAGGCGGTGCGTTACAGCTCCGCGACGCTGTCCCTCATCATCATCGTGCTGACCTCCGTGATCCGCCACGTGAGGCCCGCGGAGGCGGCGCAGCAGCACGAGCACTTCTCCCGCAAGTTCGAGGTCCTGCTGCAGACGCTGCAGTCGGTGGTGGGATCCCCGCTGTCCGCGGCCAGCATGAAAGAGCGCGACGACTTCGTGACGGAATTGCGCACCAAACTGGACGAACTGGTCACCTCGCGGCTTCCGCCGCCGTCCCGCGTCATCAGGGACTACGAAGCCCGCCACGGCCCCGTGGACGGCATCCTGTACGGCGAGGACATGGTGTCCGTCCTGGTGAACCAGGCGCGCACGGCGCATCTCATCAACGCCATTCAGCGCGTCGCCAAGGGCGACGACCGCGTCTCGTCGAACCGCGAGGCGAGGGTGAGGCACGGCGCGGCATCCGCGCCCAGCTTCGACTTCCGCAAGAAGATCCTTAACTTCGACAGGGATGCGCTGAAGAGGATGATGGGACAGCGCGATCGCACGGGCTACGACGACGCCCGGCGCGGAGGAGCCATCTCGCGCTTCTTCGACTGGATGTACAGCGGCAACACCTTCCGACGCGGTAGGAAAGACGAGGAGGGAGAGATACGGGCGGCGGCGCGAGTGTGATACAGTCCTGCCAATAAAAAACGAAACACTCAAAGTGCATGGTGCGTTCGAAACGCGTTCGAGGTGCGTTCAATCTTCTCGGATAATTTCATCGCCCATCATGAGAGGGGGGAGGAAGAGCTTCCGATGATCCCCTCTCTGGTCCCACGATCGCTTCGGTGCGGCTGTTCCTTGAGTGGAATGGGAACCGATCACACAACATGTATTCGTGACTGTCTGCCATTGTACCCCGGGACCCGAAGGACCGTTGGGCGCAAACTCAGAGGCATCCCACAGATGATGAATGCATGATATGGAATTTTATTCCGAAGGCTACACGCCACGGTGACGCGTGTTTCGTGAACACACGTCACCATAGAGAATCCGCTGTCAGAGAAGAACATGAGACCTCGGGAGGGTGTGTTTCATTTTCTATTTGACACAGTGTACGTATAAAGGTCGTGCGTCCGCATACCTTCAGCCCGAGTTATCGTGAAAAATGAACAGCATCGCGACGTTCCGCGCCTACGCCGCCCACGTGCGGGCGCTGCGCTCCAGGTTCCCTTCATCGCCCCTGCTGGTCGCGGTGGACACCGGGAAGAGCGTGGAGTGGTACGACGCCGGAGGAGGAGGAGAAGGCTGCGACGTCCCGGGGATCGCGGCGCTACTCGGCGTGGTCTGCACGCGTCGCAAGAAGAACGTGGAGGAGCTGTCGGAGGCGAATCCGCGCCTGGCGGCGGTCCCGTCCGCGGCCTTGCACAAGTACCTCGGCATCCTGTTCCGGAGAGGAGGCTACACGGTGGCGCTGCTGAAGCCGCGAAAACAGCGCGACGACCACGACGACCCGTTCGAGCTCACGAGGATCTACAGTCCGGGGACCACCCTCTTCCGAAGCGGCGGTTGTGGCGCGGCGGCGGAGGCGGAAGCGGAGGAAGAAGAAGAAGACGGAGGAGAAGCCGGTACGGGAGCGATCATGGCCTTCCACACCTGCGCGTTCGGCAAAGGCTTCGCGAGCATCGACGTGGACACCGGGGAGACCTGCGCCTGGGAGGTCTGTTCTTCTTCTTCGAATACGACAGAGGACGAAGTCGTGTTCGAAGCCGCGGTGGGTCGCGTGCGTCCCGCCGAGATCCTCTTGACCGGAGCGGTCTCCTCTCTCTCTTCATTCCGCGGAGCCGCCGCGGACGGCGCCGTCGTGCACGACAAGCGCGTGCCGCACACGTCGCCCTTCACGCGCCCGGTTCAGCATCGCGTGGAGCGCATCCTGGAGCAGATTTTTTTTTCGCCGGTCGCGGGACGCAAGCCGGGAAAGCGAAACGGAGGAGGAGGAAGCTGTTTCCTGTCGGCGGTGGAGAGGCTGGACCTGGAGCGCCGCCCACACGCCGCCGCGGCCCTCGTGGCCCTCCTGGAGTTCGTGGAGTCCCACGACGAGACGGCGGTCCGCGGGTTGTCCAGGCCCGTGGTGAAGGACTGGTGCGAAGAGGGAGACGAAGGAGAAGAAGGCGGAGAAGCGCTGCTGCGCATGGAGGACCGTACCGCTCGCGATCTGGGGCTTCTGCGGAGCCGCGACGGCGACGGCGGCGGCGACAAGAGCCTGTACGACGTGCTGGCCAAGGGCTGCACCACGCCCGCCGGGAGGAGACACCTGTGCCGCGCGCTCCTGAGGCCCTCGGCGTGTGCCGCGACCATCCGAAGGACGCAAGACGAAGTGCAGGTCTTCGTGGACGACGCGGCTCTCCGCGAGCGTGCGACGTGCGACCTCCGGACCATGGCGGCGGCGGTGGACTTCGAGAGGGTCTTCCGTCGCGTGGCCGCAGGCGTCGCGACCCTGCGGCACCTCCGCGCCCTCCAGGACGCCCTCGCCGTCGCTCGCGGTAGAGACGGCCGTAGCGGAAGCGGCATGTGGGCACCGGAAGCGGCGTCCGCCGTATCCGACGCCCTGTCCTCCGCCCTCCGCCCTTTTTCTTTTCCCGTCGAGGTGCACCACGGACACCCTTTCGCCCGCGGCAGACATCCGGACATGGACGCCCTCGAGGACAGGCTGACGAAGCTGCGACGCGAGTTCGAAGGCGTCGCGCGGCGCGTGAACGCCGAAGGAAGGGATCCGCGGGTCGCCGTCGCCCTCGACCCGCAGACGAAGCTGCAGGTGGTGCTGCAGGGCCGGACGGAGGACCTGGACGCCTTCGTGGAAGGCCGCAGCGGCGGCGACGAAGGTAAAAAACGCAGGAAGACGACCACACCTCCTCGCGCGGCGACTTACGGCCGCGAGGAGCGCCGGGAGTTCGAGGTGTTCCCCTCGTCCGCCCACACCGCGATCCTGTACCACCCTTCGTTCGCCCGCTGGAACGCCGAGATCTCCGAGCTCGGCGGCCGCCTGCGTGACCTCGCGGCGTCCCGCATGACCGCCTTCCTGCGCGAGACGGCGCGCGACCTGGCGTCCGAGATGCGGACCCTGTCCCACCGCGTGGCTCACGTGGATTTCCTGGTGTGCGCGGCGACCCTGGCGCTCGAGCGGAACTACGTGCGGCCCCGCGTGCTGCGGCCGCAGCAGCCGCAGCTGGAGGCCGACCGGCTGAGGCACCCCGTCCTGGAGCTCACGGCACACGAGCGGGCGGTCGCGCACGTCCCCCACGACCTCCGCCTGGGCCAGACGCTGCTGTTCGGCGTCAACGGCGCGGGCAAGAGCTGCCTGGTGTCCGGCCTGGGCATGTGCGTGATCATGGCGCAGGCGGGCATGTGGGTGCCGGCGTCCGCGTTCCGTCTGGTCCCCGTGCGGCGTCTGTACACCCGCATGGGCGGCGCCGGAGGAGGCGGTGCGGCGGCGGAGGGGCGCTCCTCGTTCGTCCGGGACATGCTGGACCTCCGCGCCGTCCTGCGGGGGACATCCTCTACTCCTTCGGCTTTGGTCCTGGCGGACGAGGCCTGCGTGGGCACCGACGACGAGTCGGCGTTAGCGATCCTCGCGGCCACCGTGGCCCACCTGCGGCGCACGGGCTCTCCTTTCCTGATGGCCACGCACGCTCATCGCGTCGTGGAGGCGCTGCCCGAGCTGCGCGACGTGGCCTGCGTCCACCTCAACGTGTTTCTCCGGGAGGACGGGACGCTGGTGTACGACAGGCGGCTGCTGCCGGGGCGCGGGATGCACACGTACGGCGTGGAGGTGTGCGAGGCGTTGGACATGGACCCCGCCTTCCTCGGGGACGCCCGCCGGGTCCGGGACGGTCCTTCTTGAAGGAAGAACGGCGCACGCGGCGAAAAAAAATGTGGGCGTTGATTATTCACACACATGCCTCTTAAACAAGCAGCAGCAGCAGCAGCGAGAAAGGGCAAGCAGCAGCAGCGGAACAAGGGAGGCAGCGGCGGAAGCGTGGTGGCGTCGACGGCCAGCAGGCTCGCCGTCCCTTTCGCTCTGTCTCTCGGTGCCGTCCAGGGACGCAAGGCCTCCAGGAACTCGTCCTCCGGCGGGAGCGGAGGCGGGGGGGACGTCAAGAGCGGCAGCGGCGCTTCCTCCGCTTCTCCCAAAGGATCGACGGCGGCATCGGCCGCATCGCGGAAGTCCACAGGCGGAAGTTCGCGGGCGAAGAGCGCCGCCGCTTCGGCTTCGAAAGCCGCGTCTTCGCCGCGCTCCCCCGCCAAGAGTGCTTCCATCCCTCCGTACGGATCCCGTATGGGCCGCGGCAGCAGCAGCGGTAGCGGGAAAACAACAAGACCCGCAAACAGCGGCGGTGGTGCTCCCGGGGGCTCGAGGTCGATCGAGAGGGATTTCTCGATGTTGAGCCGGGAGCTCGGGCGCATCCTCGGCGGCGCGCACCGGTGA
>Ga0102930_1000802_pt1 | contig 10504 bp, 4 predicted proteins | sample SalPon1_B_H2O_MG_FD_84514 | JGI IMG/M metagenome (GOLD analysis project Ga0102930, IMG submission 84514) | Salt pond water microbial communities from South San Francisco under conditions of wetland restoration - Salt Pond MetaG R1_B_H2O_MG | ecosystem: Environmental > Aquatic > Non-marine Saline...
GCGGCTCGGCATCGTCCTGGGCGTAGGCCTCGGCGATCGCCCGCAGCTGCGAGTTCGAACCGAACACCAGGTCGACGCGCGTGCCGGTCCACTTGAGCTCGCCGGTCGTCCGGTCGCGCCCCTCGTAGACGTCCTCCTCCGCCGCACTGGGCTTCCAGACCGTGTCCATGTCGGTCAGGTTGACGAAGAAGTCGTTGCTCAGGGTGCCCGGCTCGTCGGTGAACACGCCGTGCCGGCTCTCGCCGAAATTGGCGCCGAGCACCCGCATGCCGCCAACCAGGACGGTCATTTCCGGGGCCGACAGCCCCAGCAGCTGGGCGCGGTCGACCAGCATCTCCTCGTCCGAGACGGTGAACTTCGCCCGGCGGTAGTTGCGAAAGCCATCGGCCTCGGGCTCGAGCGGATCGAAGGACGCGGCATCGGTCTGCTCGTCGCCGGCATCGGTGCGGCCCGGCGCGAACGGCACCTCGACCGGGTAACCGGCATCCCAGGAGGCCAGCTCGATCGCCGCGGCGCCGCCGAGCACGATCAGGTCGGCCAGCGACACGCGCTTGCCGCCGTACTGCGCGTCGTTGAACGCCTTCCGGATACCTTCGAGGGTCTGGAGCACGCCGGCAAGTTGTTCGGGCTGGTTGACCGCCCAGTCCTTCTGCGGTGCCAGGCGGATGCGCGCGCCGTTGGCACCGCCGCGCTTGTCCGAGCCGCGGAACGTACAGGCCGACGACCAGGCGGTATACACCAGCTCACGCACGCCCAGCCCCGACTCGAGGATCTGCGCCTTGAGCTGCTCGACGTCCTGCTCGTCGATCAGGACGTGATCGACCGGCGGCACCGGGTCCTGCCAGATCAGGTCCTCGTCCGGCACGTCCGGGCCGAGGTAGCAATCCTTGGGTCCCATGTCGCGATGGGTGAGCTTGAACCAGGCCCGCGCGAAGGCGTCGGCGAACTCCTCCGCGTGCTCGTGGAAGTGCTTGGCGATCTTGCGGTACTCGGGGTCCTCGCGCATCGCCATGTCGGCGGTGCTCATCATGATGCCGACCTTTTTGTTCGGGTCCTCGGCATCCGGGGCGTGGTCCTTCTCGGCGAGGTTCTTCGGCGTCCACTGCCAGGCGCCGGCCGGGCTCTTGGTCAGCTTCCAGTCGTAGCCGAACAGCACGTCGAGGTAGGTCATGTCCCACTTGATCGGGGTCGGCGTCCAGGAACCCTCCAGCCCGCTGGTGATGGTGTCGCGCCCCTTGCCGCTGCCGTGACTGCTCTTCCAGCCGAAGCCCATCGCCTCGATCGGCGCGGCCTCCGGCTCCGGGCCGACCTGGGCGGCATCCCCGGCACCGTGGACCTTGCCGAAGGTGTGACCGCCGGCGGTCAGCGCGACGGTCTCGTAGTCGTTCATCGCCATGCGCTCGAAGGTCTCGCGGATGTCCCGCGCCGAGGCGAGCGGATCCGGCTCGCCATCCGGGCCTTCCGGGTTGACGTAGATCAGGCCCATCTGCACGGCGGCCAGCGGGTTTTCCAGCTCGCGGTCACCCGAGTAACGACTGTGCGGCTGGTCGCTGGTGGCCAGCCATTCGGTCTCGGCACCCCAGTAGATGTCCTCCTCCGGAGCCCAGATATCCTCGCGGCCGCCGCCGAAGCCGAAGGTCTTGAGCCCCATCGACTCGAGCGCCATGTTGCCGGCCAGGATGTAGAGATCGGCCCAGGAGAGCTTGTTGCCGTATTTCTGCTTGATCGGCCAAAGCAGGCGACGCGCCTTGTCGAGGTTGGCGTTGTCCGGCCAGCTGTTGATCGGCGCAAAGCGCTGGTTGCCGGTCGACGCGCCACCGCGACCGTCGGCGGTGCGGTAGGTACCGGCCGAGTGCCACGCCATGCGGATCAGGAAGGGGCCGTAGTGGCCGTAATCGGCCGGCCACCACTCCTTCGAGTCGGTCATCAGGTCGACGAGATCCTTCTTTACCGCCTCGAGATCGAGTTGTTTGAACGCCTCGGCGTAGTCGAAGCCCTCCCCGAGCGGGTTCGATACCGCGGTGTGCTGGTGCAGGATGCCCAGGTTGATCTGGTTCGGCCACCAGTCCCGGGCACCGCCGCCACCCCCACCCATCCGGGTGCGGCTGCCATGCATGACCGGGCATTTCCCTGACGTCGTGTTCTCACCCATCTTTCTCTCCTTTCCGTCCGCTGGTGTCGGCCTCGTCGGCGCCACACCGGTTCACACAGGTCGTGATTTGTTTGCAGCAACGCCACGGCGGGCTTGGCACGCCCTCCTCGCCCGGCGCGCGACACGCGACTCCGGCACGAGCGGCTTGTTACTACCATGGAAAGTAGGCGGTCCCCGGCCCGGTCACCAATTGCATTTCTCGGTCACATTCATAGCTTTTAGCAATTGATCACCCGGCTTTGGTCATGTTGACCAATGCAAACTCCTGGCCGGGCTGCCGACCGATGGTCGGCCGTGTAGCATCCCGTTACCCCCCACTCGACGAGATCCGCATGCGCCTGCGCCGAAAGCCCGTCCTGGTGACCCTGCTTGCGCTGTTCCTGGCCGCCTGGACCGGCATGGGCGCCTGGCATGTCTACAAGCCCATGCCGGGCGGGCTGGACGTCGCCTCCCCCTGGGTACCGGCCGTCGACGTGACCTTCCTCGCGGATCACAGCTACCTGAGCCCCGCGGGCGAGCCGAGGCGCGAGCAAGAGATCTTCGAGTCGATCCTGGCAATGGTGCGGCGTGCGGAACGCCTGCTGGTGCTCGACATGTTCCTGTTCAACGAATTCGCCGGGGAAAGCGACCGCAGCCACCGGCCGTTGTCGAGCGAACTCACCGCGGCACTGCTGACCCAGCGTCAGCGCCAACCGTCGCTGGACGTGGTGTTCATCACCGATCCGGTCAACACGGTTTACGGCGGCCTCGTGCCGGATCGCTTCCAGCGCCTCGAGGCCGGGGGCGTGCGGGTAATACCGACAGAGCTGGACCGCCTGCGCGACCCCAACCCGCTGTGGTCCGGGTTGTGGCGGCTTTGCTGCCGCGGGCTCGATGCCGAGCCCGGCGAGGGCTGGCTGCCCAACCCCATTGGCGACGAGCCGGTCGGCCTGGCCGCCTGGATGCGCCTGCTCAACGTCAAGGCGAATCATCGCAAGACCGTAGTCGCCGACCGGGGAGACGACTGGCAGGGGCTGGTCACGTCGTTAAACCCGCATGATGCGAGCAGCCGCCACGGCAACGTCGCGTTGCGCTTCGCCGGGCCGGCGGCACTCGATCTGCTGGGCACCGAGCAGGTGGCCGCCCTCCACGGCGGCGCGCCGCCGTTCGCCATGCCTCGCGCCCCGGCCCGAGACTACCTCGAGGCCGACGAGGGGCGGCTGCGGATACTGACCGAGGCACGGATCCGGGAGGCGGCGATCGACATGATCGACAAGGCCCGGCGAGGCGAAAGGCTCGATCTGGCGATGTTCTATCTCTCTCATCGCGGCGTGATCGAGGCGCTCAAGCGTGCCGTCGAGCGCGGCGTCGACGTCCGCGCCCTGCTCGACCCGAATTACGACGCCTTCGGCCGGGAAAAGAACGGCCTGCCCAACCGCCCGGTCGGCATGGAGCTGCACCGCGCCGGCATCGAAGTGCGCTGGTGCCTGACCACGGGGGAGCAATGCCACTCGAAGCTGCTGATGCATCACCAGGGCGACGGCAGCGCCGACATACTGCTGGGGTCGGCCAACTTCACCCGCCGCAACCTCGACAACTTCAACATGGAAACCAACGTCGAATGGCAGGCCCCGGCCGGGCATCCGGCGCTGGTGGCCGCGACCGATTACTTCGCGCGTCGCTGGGCCAACCGTGACGGCGAGCGTCACAGCCTGCCCTTCGCCGATTACGCCGACGACTCGTCCTTGCGCTACTGGCGCTACCGCGTGATGGAAGCGACCGGGCTGTCGACGTTCTGAAGACGCCGGGTCAGGCGGGCTCGAACAGTGCCTCGTAGCCCGCCTCGTCCACCGCCGACAGGCCCATGGAATGGAACTGCCGCCACATCTCCCGCCACCGCTCTACGTCCGGGACCACGGGCGAGACCAGCCGGTGACAGGTATCCCGGATGATGGCATCGACGAGCGAACTGGGCGCTTCGCCGGTGTAGCGGTACCACAGAGCGATCGCCTGCTCGGGGTCCTCGCGGCAGAGCGTGGCGCCCTCCGAGGTGATCCGCGTGACCGCCTCGACCACTTCCGGGTATTCGCGCTGGAACCCCGCGCCGGTAAACAGTTCCAGTGCCGAGAAATTGGGCAACCCGACCTCGGTACTGTCGATCAGGCGCGCCTGGACCCCCAGCTCCCGCGCCTCGACACCCTCGAAGTTGGCGAAGCACAGCCAGGCACCCTGGAAGCCCGCCTGCAGGTTCTGCAAGTGTTCGAAGCCGGCCTCTTCGATCTGCAACTGTGCCGGTTCGAAGCGGATGCCCTCGCGTTCGCACCAGCGACCGACGATCAGCCGGGCGAGGTCGTCGGTCACCTCGCCGGCCACCGGCGAGGCCACTCGGATGGTTTCGCCACGCCCCAATGCCTGCTCGCCCTCGGGGGTCAGCATCACGCCGCCCTCGGTCTCGAAGAAGCACCCCAGCGCCCGCAGGCCGGGCCGTGTCTCGTCGATCATGTGGAGCGGCTCGTTGCAGGCGAACGCCAGCTTGCCGCTGGCGACGTTGGCCAGGCCGTCGTAGTGCTCCGTAGGCTCGATCAACGTGAGATCGAGGCCCGCGTCGCGAAACCAGCCCTTCTCGATACCGGCGATGAACGGCAGGTGATCCGGGTTGAGAAACCATTCCAGGCCCAGCTCGATCGATTTCATGCAGTGTCCTCATTAATGATGAAGGTTGAGGGTGGAGTCTAGACACCGAACGGGTAGGTGTCCGCCGCGCCCTCGACCGTCCGGCTGTCCAGGGGCGTGACCGCGCGACTGCGGTCGACCCAGATGTACTCGTCGAACTGGCGCGGCAACGAGGCATGGAAGTAATGGCTGACCCGCTCGGTCTCGGGGCGATAGATTACCCCGACCGCCCGCTCCAGGCGTTCCTCGGTCAGCGAGCGGCGGACCTCGGCATCGCCCGCCTCGCCCAGCGGCAGCAGGAAACCCGCTCGCCCGGTCTCGTGGCATAGACGCTCGTAGCTCTCGGGCAGGGCCGGACGCAGGTTCTTGACCTCCATCGGCTCGTCCCAGTTGGAGGCGGCCGCCACCGTGCCGGTGTCGGTGCCGAAACCCACCGAGTAGACGGCATCGCCGTAGCGCGCCCGGCACAGCTGACCGATGTTGAATTCGCCCCGCCGCGACATGTCGGTGGCGCGCGCGTCGCCCACGTGTGAGTTGTGCGCCCAGACGACGCCGCGGCTGCCTTCGCCGTGGTGGGCCAGCAGCGCCTCGAGGGTCTCGAACATGTGGGCGTCGCGCAGGTTCCACGAACTGCGCGAGCCGAAGAACATGGAGCGGTAGTATTCCTCCGCATTCGCCACCAGGCGGGCGTTCTGTACCGCATCGAGGAAGCGGTCGCTATCCTGCTCGGCATAGGCGCGGTGGCGTCGCTGCAGGTCGCGCAGCATCTCCATCACCGGCGCCTCGCAACCGGCATAGCCGGGGCTCAGGGCCATGCGCGCGTAGGCGGCCGGGTCGGGCTCGAACGGGGTCAGGCAGGCGTAACGTTCCCGCGCCACGGCCGCGGCCTCAGGGTCGACGTCGTCGAGATAGTCGAGCACGGCGGCAATCGAGTTGTAGAGGCTGTAGAGATCGAGACCGTGGAAGGCGACGCGCGCATCCGACCGGCGGGCCGCGTTGTGCTCGCGCAGCCAGTCGACGAAGCCGCGCACCTCCTCGTTGCGCCACATCCAGGTGGGAAATCGGGCAAAGGCGGTCCATTCGGAGGGCGGGTACTCGGCATGCCGGACGTAGTGATCGATGCGTGCGGCGTCCGGCCAGTCGCCCTCGATCGCGACGAAATCGAAGCCCTTCTCCTCGATCAGGGCTCGCGTGATGCGTTGCCGAGCCCGGTAGAACTCCGACGTGCCATGCGAGGACTCCCCGATCAGCACCAGCCGGGCGTCGCCGATGCGAGAGAGCAGGCCGGACAAGGGCAGATCGTCGACCGAATCGAACGGCTCGGACACCGCCACCATGCGATCGACCAGGCGCTGGTCCGCCTCCGAGACGGTCCGCTTGCCGAAGCCGCGCCGCGGTCTCGGCGTGGCGTCGGACCAGCCGGCCTCGCCCACCAGCGGGACGAAGCGCACGTCGGCCAGGTCCTCGGTCCGGAATTCGTCCTCGCCGACGCGCGTGATGCGTACCAGCTCCTGCGCGTCGTCATCGGGTCCGACCGGCACCACCAGGCGTCCGCCGATCGCCAGTTGACGCTGGAGCGCCTTGGGTACCGCCGGGCTGCCGGCGGCCACCATGATCGCGTCGAATGGGGCGGCCTCGGGCCAGCCGAGCGAACCGTCGCCGCAGCGCACCTCCACGTTGACGAAGCCGCCGGCGTCGAGGGCGCCGCGGGCCAGATCGGCCAGCTCGCCGATGCGTTCGATCGAGTGGACCTGCCCGGCGATACAGGCCAGCACCGCGGCGGCGTAGCCCGAACCGGTCCCGACGTCGAGCACGCGCTCGCCGCCCTCGAGCGCCAGCGCCTCGACCATCATCGCGACGATGGCGGGCTGGGTGATGGTCTGGCCGGCGGCGATCGGCAACGCCGTGTCGTCGTAGGCGAACTCGCGCAGGTCGCGGGGCACGAACGCCTCCCGCGGGACGCGCCGCATGGCGTCGAGCACCTGCGTAGCACGCACCCCCCGCGCACGGACCTGATAGTCCACCATCGCCTCGCGACGCGCTTTCTGATCCGGATCGGTCATCCGTCACCTCCCCACACATCGATGTTCCGACAGAGGCGAATTCACGCTCCCGTGGCGGGAGCATAGCCGGTTCACCGGCGGGCATCGCGCAGTGCACGCAGGCACCACGGTGGTGCATTTCAAACGCGATACGCACTACCGTGTTGCAGGGAAGCGGTGCTTGATGCCCCCGAATGCGGCGCCCGGGCATGGAACGATTCCTGCTTTTGGTGCAGACAGGCTTACAGACGGAGACTTCGATGGAAACCTTCCAGGATGGTGCGAACACCTTCTTCCTCTTGATCGGTGCGGCCATGGTGCTGGCCATGCACGCCGGCTTCGCCTTCCTCGAGGTAGGCACGGTGCGCGAGAAGAACCAGGTCAACGCCCTGGTCAAGATCATCGGCGACTTCGCCGTGGCGACCATCGCCTACTTCTTCATCGGCTACTCGATCGCCTACGGCATGGACTTCTACGCCGCGGCCGCCGAACTGAACGTCGGCAACGGCTACGAGCTGGTGAAGTTCTTCTTTCTGCTCACCTTCGCGGCGGCGATCCCGGCGATCGTCTCCGGCGGCATCGCCGAGCGGGCCAAGTTCTACCCGGTGCTCGCCGCGACCTTCCTGCTGGTGGCGTTCATCTACCCGGTCTACGAGGGGATGATCTGGAACGGCCGCTTCGGCCTGCAGGGCTGGCTCGAATCGACCTTCGGTGCCGGCTTCCACGACTTCGCCGGCTCCATGGTGGTGCATGGCATGGGCGGCTGGATCGCACTGGCCGCGGTGCTGCTCCTCGGCGCCCGCCGCGGACGCTACGGCAAGCACGGCATGTCGGCCCATCCGCCTTCCAGCATTCCCTTCCTGGCGCTGGGCGCCTGGATCCTGACCGTCGGCTGGTTCGGCTTCAACGTCATGTCCGCCCAGTCGGTCGAGGCCGTCTCCGGCCTGGTGGCGCTCAACTCGCTGATGGCGATGGTCGGGGGCGTGCTCGCCGCCCTGTTCGTCGGCCGCAACGACCCGGGCTTCGTCCACAACGGCCCGCTCGCCGGCCTGGTGGCGATCTGCGCCGGTTCGGACATCGTGCACCCGCTCGGTGCACTCGCGATCGGCGCGATCGCCGGCGCCCTGTTCGTGGCCACCTTCATCCTCACCCAGAACCGTTGGAAGATCGACGACGTGCTCGGTGTCTGGCCGCTGCACGGTATCTGCGGGGCCTGGGGCGCGATCGCCGCCGGCATCTTCGGCCTCGAGGCCCTTGGCGGCATGGGTGGCGTGAGCCTGTTCTCGCAGCTGGTCGGCACGCTGGTGGGCATCACGATCGCCCTGGTCGGCGGCTTCGTCATCTACTGGGCGCTCAAGCGCACGGTCGGCATCCGGCTGAGCGAGGAAGAGGAATTCCAGGGCGCCGACCTGTCGATCCACCGCATCACGGCCACGCCGACCACCGGCGACTGATCACCCGCCCGATCGACGCCGCCCGACGATCGACCAAGCCACCGCCTCGCGGTGGCTTTTTTGCGTGCGCGCCGCGACCACGCTCCCCTGGGGCGGCTGCCATGGTCGACACGATGCCCGCCCCCGTCGGGGCGGCGAGAACCGGGCCGCTCGACACCACAACATGCCCCCCCGGGCTCCCGCGCATCGACAACCGTCGAGACCGTCCTCGATCAACCGCAGGCCTCTCTGGATAGCGGCCTCTTTGCAGGCAAGGAACCTACACGCCCCCGATCTGGGACCCTCTGCACCGTTGGATGGCATCGCTCGCTCACGGGAGCGTTCGCGATCAGCCCCAATAGCGAAGACGGGCTCGCTGCCGGCCAAACCGTGACCACGCCCAAGACGGACCACCGACCGACCCCGGCTCAGGGCGTGCCGAGCGGCGTGGGGTGGGTGCCGATCACCCTTAGTTGAGGTCACGCGGGATCTCGTAGTCCCAGTTCTCGGAATACACCCGTTTCTCGCCGTCCCCCTCGCCCTCGTAGGCGTCGAGTTCTGCATGCAGCAGGAAGTGGGTGGAATCGGCCGTGAGTACCGTGCGCGTGACGGTACGCACCGCCCATCCACCCCGGCGGTAGCTGCGTTCCCACAGGGTCTCGCCACGGGGCGACTGGTAGTCGTAGCCTCGATAGCTGTACCACTCCAGCGCCTTGCGTTGCATCTCCAGATCGACCGGTTCGAGGTAGACCCGGCCGTCGTCGTTGATGACCTCGAGGGTGGACTCGTCGGTCTCCAGGTCGCGCAGCACGCGCCACTTGTGCTGACCGGACTCCAGACGCTGGGTGGGCGTACCCGGCCCGCCCTCGGGTTCCGGGAACGTGATCTGCCGGTCCTCGGCGTCGCGTCGCGGCCGCTCGGGCAGGTCCAGCTCGCTGCAGCCGGTGTGGATGGTGACCCTCGCGGGCTGCGGCGCCGGCCAGGCCAGCGGCCAGTACGAGGTCGAGATCGAGACCCGGACCCGGCTCCCGGCGGGGAACACGTGGCCGATGTGGTTGAGCGTCACCTCGACGCGGTAGCGCTTGCCGGGCTCCATCGCCCGGGGCGATTCCGAGCCGTCGCGATGGGTGAGATTGAGCAGGCCGTAGGTCACACGGGTGGCCTTGTCGTCGGGGGCGACATCGGAGAGGCGCACCGCGATCATCGCGACGGGTTGGTCGACTGACAGGTCGAGTTCCAGGCGCGGTGCGCCGAGGATTTCCAGTGGCTCCTCGAGGCGGGCAGTGTCGAACACCAGCGCCCCGCCGTCCTCCTCGCGCTGGTCGTGCGGCAGGTCCGGGGTGGCGGCATACGAGCACCACTTGCCGGCAAAGCGCCCCACGGACAGCGGCGACTGGACCGACATGGGGACCTCGTCGACCTCGGCGCCCTCGGGTTCCAGCAGTGCCGGCCAGGCCAGTGTCAGTCGGCGGGGCCGGATGGCCGCCGACGGCCAGCTGGTCTCGCCCACCCAGCGACCGGGACGTTCCTGGTAGAACGTCGTCGGCGGCATGTAGTCCTGCATCCAGGCGCGCAGCATGGGCTCCTCCATGATGCCGGTCTCCTCGTCCTTGAGCCACTGGTCCCACCACCGCAGGCACTCCTGCAGGAAACCGATGGCCGGGCCGGGCACGCCCTGGTGGGGGTACTTGTGACTCCAGGGACCGACCAGGCCGAGGCGCGGCACCTTGAGCCCGGCGAGCAGGCGGAACACGGAGTTGGTATAGCCGTCGGCCCAGCCGGACACGGCCATCACCGGGCACTGGATGGCATCCCAGTCCTCGCAGACCGACCCGTGACGCCAGTAATCGTCGCGGCGCTGATGGCGCAGCCACTTCTCCAGCCACAGGCCGCTGCCCTCGAGGCGCTCGAACCACATCTCGCGCCAGCGTTCGCCGACGATCTGCGGATCGGGCGGCAGCGAGTTAAAGGCGAACATGGTCGAGGCCCAGGAGAGGTTGTCGCCCAGCAGGCAACCGCCCATGTGGTGGACGTCGTCGCCATAGCGGTCGTCGGTGGAGGCGACGGTCACGATGCCCTTGAGCTCCGCTGGGCGCAGCGCGGCGATCTGCAGGCCGTTGAAGCCGCCCCAGGAGATCCCGATCATGCCCACCGCACCGTTACACCATGCCTGCGAGGCGATCCAGCGGATCAACTCGATCCCGTCGTCCAGCTCCTGCTGAAGA
>Ga0102930_1000803_pt1 | contig 10498 bp, 8 predicted proteins | sample SalPon1_B_H2O_MG_FD_84514 | JGI IMG/M metagenome (GOLD analysis project Ga0102930, IMG submission 84514) | Salt pond water microbial communities from South San Francisco under conditions of wetland restoration - Salt Pond MetaG R1_B_H2O_MG | ecosystem: Environmental > Aquatic > Non-marine Saline...
AGGGATGTCAGTAGAACTGGTTGCAGAGCTTCGCCCCTGTAATTGAATTGAAAACAAGTGCGGTGCCAGTGGGGTGCAACGGTTAAATAGGATTACCGTTGGAGGATTACCACCGGATTACCACGCGTGGTAGGTTTACCGACAGATTACCACCGGATTACCACGGATTACCACGGCCGTATTATTTAATAAATTCTGTTTAAACACTGTTCATACCAATTTAAATACCATCACCGCTCCTCTTCGGTGACTAACTATGGAGACCAAGGTCAGTTGCTCGCCCAGGATGCATCGATTGTTATCGGGTCTCACCTTTCCATGACCAAAGTATACCCTTCGTGTCCCTGTCATGCAGACTCTCACGCTCGGTGACCTGCCGTACGAGATCCTATCCGACATCGTCATGAGCACGCGTTCCTTCCGTGACATCGTGATTCTACATACCTCTTGTAAACACGTTGGCAAGTCATTGGTTGCTATGGGACGCGCATGTGACGTTGCCAGGCTGGCGGCAGACCTCACAGCAGCACAAGAGCGGGAACGGAGGTCTGAACACGAACGCCATGTATTGATGTACTCAGCTGAGTGGGGGCATGATATCATAATGAGAGAAGATTACGGAGAAGTGCCGTATCACTACCGAGACTCAGCTGTGAATGCTCTACGTGAGCGTTTTGAGCAGGATTTCAACGAACTCTATGACATCCCCGGTTGGCCAGAGTGGGTTCCTCCTAGGCTTGCTCGTTTCTATTGCGACTCTGTCCTGATTGACTCCAATGGTATGAACAGTGGTTCTTGTGTCGCTTATTTTGATGTTTATTTTGAGTATGCTAAGTCTCTTTGCTCTCTCTTTGACTTGCGTCCTGACGAGATTCGACAAATGTGCCCTAGTGTTTACTTTGAGATGTAATGATTAAACAGATGGTTCCTTCGGGAACCATCACCTCACTCTCCTGGTGGAACTCTTTGTATGGAGTAGCGGGTTCGATTCCCGTGGAGTGAATTCCTTGTTTTCGATTGCAATGATTTACATGAAATGATACATAACACACACATGAGCTCTCCATGACATATAAACATGTATTCACATGAATGTTTGATCCGAAGCAGCAGCCAAGTCTGGATTATCAAAACCGTTTCTAAGTTTGTGATGAGTGCTGTAACATCCACGATCTCTGTCATGCTTGATGCAACCTTCGCAGCCGTCTTCCCCTTTACATACACTGATGAAAGCTTGCTGCACCATTCCCTTGTCCATATAACCTCTGAATCTCTTGTCCTGCTTAACAGCAACCCATACTGCTCCTACCTCAAGACCCCTATTCTTCCTGATGTTGGTCTGGATATCCAGCACATCTGCTTTCATTATCAGATCTAGAAGAATTCCATACACGGGTGACTGCTGTACTAATACACCATCTTTGAACTGCTGCATAAAATGAGGAAGCCGCTCGTAATCTAACAACCCCATGTCTCGAGACCATTCCTTGTAACCTTCCAAACACCATTGCATGTGATGCCACCTGAACGAGTCTATCTTGTTAGATAAGCTGTTGTCTCTGACGAAAACACGCTCAAATGGTCTGTCGTGTGGTACATTTACGAACTTGGACATGTAAGGAATGATGAATAACCGATCCTTGAGAGCCTGATCACCAACCGCATCGCATTTGGGAAACTTGTTATTGTTTGCACCAACATGGAACTTGCACGTAAGCCTCATGTTCTGTTGACTCTGATACAATCCCCTAGATGCGATCTGAGCATTGGTACCATTTGTCCAGTTCTTGATCTCGGACTCATTTAACTGCTTGTTCGCCTCGAGTTCTTCTGCTGTCCCCACCCTTTTACCAGTCAAAGCATTCAAAGCAGTTGTCGCAGAATTAGCAGTGGCATTCAGGTCCTTGACGAACATCTCTCTTCTCGGTTTGCATGCATAAGAACCCATTGTGGCGTGGTGTATATCCATGAGTAAAGTCTTACCGTTGTTTCCCGCCTTTTCACCTCCCCCATCAGTATGCACGAAGAACATTTTGACAGGTCTCGCAGTCAGACTCGTACCAAACACCATCCGTGCTACGTTCCTGACTCTTTCATCGGTAAAGATAGTTTGGACAACTCTGTCATGTAACTTGGCACCTTCTATGTCGAAATCTTCGTTGTAAAAATTAAAACCTGTTGTCATGGTGTTCATGTCAATTGACCAGGTTTCCCTGAAAAGCATTGTCTTCAGATCCAACACACCGTCATCGAAGTGCAAGAAATCATCATTCCTGTCGAATGCTTCAGGTTCTACGATAATCAACCCTTCCAACATAGACACGACACCGTTGATAAAGTCCTTGCTCCCCACACCCTTGCTCCTGTCTGTCAGATCTTTTTTCAACTTGACAAGATGATCCAGTAACACTGTCATATTTAGAAGCTCAACCCTTCCCAGCCATGTTTCTATTTTTTCCAGCATGGCTTCGCATAATTGAGTAGAGAAGTAGTTAGCCACGTCCGTCTTGACAGAAGACATAGGCATTTCCACCCATTTACTACCATCAAAACTCATAAACTTCTTGCTCTTGTGCTCGTATACCATCACATCCCCTTTGTAATCTTTGTATAGCTTGGCATACACAAAATGGGAAAATTTACTGTGATCCTTGATGACCTCTGCTTTTTTATGCAAGAAGACGGGATCGAAAAGACTCACTGGGTGGCACCTCTGCGAGAAATTGCCTACATTGATACCACCATTGCTTGCGTTGAAGTAGTAGTTATTCCTCTCGTGATCATGTCCACATATCCTACAATTCATGTGATTGTCACAATTGAAAGAACAATACATCCGTTCTCCATTGAAATCTTCTGATCCCGGAACGATACGAGGATTGAGAAAGCCATTCTTGTGTAAGACAGGGATCATCACATCAAAAGCTCTGTCAAGACCCATAGAGTTAACACGGCGTTTTTTGCCCGACCCATCACGTGGCAACAACGCTCCTTCATCCAAGACATCTCCTGTCTCTGTGTTCACTGTTTCCCATAATCCAGTATTCACATTCTTGCGTTGTACGACTCCACTGTTCATCACACTCCCTGTCCCTTTGTTACATGATGATCCCTCCATACAGACCAGCTCCACATCTTTCTGGTCAACCACTTGTGCCACGTACATTGATAACCGGTTGATATCTTTCTTGTCATGCCAGCTGTCAAAACCAACGGGACGCAAAATCCTGTCGTCACTCCCTTTTGAATGAATCTTCCCCCCGTGAACCCACTGTGGTGCGCGGCCCTTTTTGCATAGGATCATGGCCAGCTTTTGGATCTTGCCGTAGACCTTCTCGTCGAAACGGATGCCCGTCCCGGTTGTACAGTTGAAAGAGGTTACGAGCCGCTTGAGCGTGGGAAGATCCGTGCGCAAGCCGCTGACGAACAGTCTGATGGATATCTGTAAGCACAGACAGATCACAAGAGACAGATGCTCCACGTTACATGTTCATGACGAATTCCTGATTCGCATACAAGTGACACTCTATCAGGTTCATATGCGTTACTATCTCACCTTAAAACCCTCACCAGTTGGACCGCAACGCTCTGCTGTATTCACGCTGTATTCCACGTCCTCAAATGGCAGCGCCCCACGGAGGATATACTGCGTGGCCTCTTCTACACGTGGGATTCGGTCTGCCAGTAAAGCAGGAATATCATCCACATGGGGCACGGGACTGATGTACTCATCATAGTCAAAAAAAGGCTTGACGGGAGTCAGGTATCTGTCGAAAGGGTCTGTACTCTCTGGTTCGGGTGGATCTCCCCGCATGACTTCACAGTATGTCAGATTATTGTGTCTTTCATTGAATTCCGCAATCTGTTTGAGTGTCTCTTCTATGTCGGGCCGTTTGAATTGGCGCTTGTTTGACCACAAAGAACTGCATGTGTTTAGCCTGACGGTATTCATTTTAATCATATAAACGTCCCGACGCGTGATACCGTTTTATATGGTTATTCGTAGTAGGTTCCCACGTGGAATTTCCTGGGTTCAACCGAATTAACGGAATAGAAGCTTCTGAAGCATATATATTCCGGTAACTCATGGTGAAATTAATAATTTTGAAGTAGCCTTTTGTCATGCAGTCTCCTTTCTTCAGACCGATGATACCGCCTCAACCGCCATGCCCCGTACCCGAGGTGTTGCGCCAGTACGAGGATTGGATCGCAGAAGGTGGGTTAACTGTTGTATGTCATTTGTGATGCATTATGGTAATCTTGTGGTAAACCTACTACACGTGGTAATCCAGTGGTAAACCTACTACATGTGATAACCCGGTGGTAATCCTACTACACTCATCTGGTGATCACGTGGTTGTCACGTGGTTGTCACATGATGTCCACGTGTCAATCGTCATGACATTCACGTGCGAAAACTACTATTGTCACGTGTGTAGGACAGGCGACCCCCCTGAAGTCCGCAGATCCCCTTCCGTACGCCGACGGCTTGAGTTCTTTTCCAGAGGACTCACAGCAGGAAGATCCTCTCTTCTGGGAGAAGCTGGGGGAGGAGATAATGGGCGAGCAGTGGCAGAAGGATCTGGAGAGCATGACACCTGCCCCTCAACCAAGCAGACCTGTACAGGAGCAACTGGCAGAGCAGCAGAGCCTGGAGGAGATCCTGAGGCAGGCGGATGGCATTTACCTGCCTCCGGATCCATGGGACATCCCCTCCCCTCTTCTCAACCCTTCTTTTGTGCCCCTTCCTCCCCCGCCTTCTCTTCCTCCTCCTCCGCTTGCACACATGGGTCCCGTCCATCTACCTTCTGCACCGCAAGCACCAGAGCCACCTCTGCCGCCGGGTGTCAGCCGTGATGCGTTTGTCATCCGCCCCAACAGCGTGGAGGTGGGTGGCAGTGCAGTGAGGGGGGAAGTGAGCAGGGTCGTGGTAAAGCATAGTGATGCTGACTGTATAGTCATGTCCATGGATTACTGGGGTGTGGTCTACACCGACCCTTCTGTGTTCCGTACGGGGGAGTTGCATTACGCTCAGCAGCCACAGCGCATTTCCAGGGATATACAACGCAAGATACGGTATGAGGTGGGGGATCCGCTGATCTTTGGGAATGGGGAGTTTCTCAGCTGCCACCTGGATCTGGGGGGTCTATATCCGGGGTTTCCTGAGTTGGGCAAGCACAAGATCTGGTGTTACATGCCAGACGACAGCGTCGACCGCTACGGGCCTCTCTTCAGCGTCAACGGCGTGTTACGGGCCATCGGCATGCGTGCGGGCGGCACTATTTCTGCGGCAGTGGCTTCCGTGTTTACCTCTGGGCATTCACCTTCTGAGTTGAGGGGCAGGTCTATCTTTCTTGTCACGCCTGACTCCAATAAGGCAAATAAGGAGTGCTTTTTGGACTTACACGCTTTCAAGTGTTTTATGGTGGCTTTCGGTTTCAAGCAGATGCTGTCATCTAAGGCGAACGATGAGACCAAGTTTAGGTCCATGTTTTCTGATGAAGACGTGTCACGTGTTCTTGTTGCCAGAATTTTACATGCGCCCCTTTGCGAGGCGAAGTGAATCATTTTGGATCTCGTCTTTGTAATGATAAAGAAAAGAAATGCAATCGAGGGTATCAAAAAAAAAATAACGATAACGGTTCGACAGATAGAAAAAAAAAAGATAACGTCGAGGTAAGTTAATCCCATCCTGTCATAGGATAAAATCCTCTAAGTGGTTCGTAAGGGTAAACGATACGATCAGTTTTGTCTTTAGGAGGCAAAGTACCGGACTTGTCCTTCTGAAATTCTATTTTACCGAAACTCTCGAAACCAATAGGAGCTCTACCGAAAGGAGCATCTTCGCTCACGTTTCGAGACACTGTCTCGACGTTCCTGAGCAGAAGGTTATTGACGTCCGCTGCATCTTGTGCGGGATTTTCTATGAAACCTGGTATCGTCGTCAGATCTGGATATCTGACGGGTGGTTCTCCTTGTGGATATCGAGACGATGGCTGGAAGGGTTCTCCCAGACGTAACCTGGTCTCGTATTTGACGTTTGAAGGATTGACAGCCGTGAGCGTCTGATCATACAAGCGCGTCAATGCGCGTGTATCATCACGCACACTCGAGAACATGACTGCAAGGACTTTTTACTCGTTCTTAATAAGCCCTCTAAAAAATAGTGACCACGTTTTGTCCGGCGCTGATCTCGATGGTGGAGGTACACATCGCGAAAATGAGGCACTGGACGCTAGAATACTGCCCCTCTGACGTTGCCGTTGTGTTGCCACAGTTAGCGTTCATCACGGCGAATTGCATGTTACTGCTTGCTCCGCGTGTGTCTAGACCGGAAATTATTTTATCCATCTCGTCGTGGTGTTTCAGGCTCTGTGCGAAGGCGAACACACCGTCGCGGTACGAGGGGGCAGTAGGGAACGAATACCCGTTGTGTTGCGTGGGTCGGTGCTTCACTTGATCGAATGCTGCACGTGTGAGACAATGCGCTTCGTCTACGGTGACTGGCCAAGAAGGCAATAGCTTGTTGTTGACCATGAATTGATAAGTGGTGGTTCCTGTAAAGTAACCCTTCTTGTATTCGGAGTTATCGATCGATACGAACTTAAAGAAATTACTGTTATCGGCGTTGGGGGAATAGCGCTTTCCGTTCCGTTGAATGTATTTCATGTTTCGGAACGTGGCCAGTAACATGTCCAGGCTTTGTGTCGCGAGATTGAAAGTCACTGTGTCCGAGTTCGTGTTGATTGCTTTGGTGAAGGTAAAGTAGTTCGGGTAGGGAATCGTGATGATTCCTCCTCCCTGAAGGCGTTCTGCCAGCAGCGCCCTGTAAAAATCGTCCGCGAACGAAATCGTGTCGAGAATCATGTACATGTTACTCCATGTGAAATCGGGCGGGGCGGTATCTTCGTATGCGGAGGAGTCTGCGCCGAGAGCCCCTACGTTATCGTGGTAATTGGAAACACCCCGTTCTCCCACGCTTTCCGTTTGGCGATACATTATGTTGGGGTTATGCAAACGGATGCGGAGTTCGACGGGACCCAGCACGGCCGTATCGATAAAACGCACGAAAGCTCCGGACATGAAACCGTGAAGTCCGTTGATCAAAAAAGGGAAACGCCTCGGGAATGCATTGGTTCCTCCGTCCGGGTCATCGGAGTATAACTGTTCCGGGGTGGCTCCCGCGCTGTTGGTGGTCGCCCTGATGGCGTCTTTCATCGTCCTGGTACTTTGCCCTGTCTTAGCGACTTTGTCATCCCCGCTCACGAGATAATTGTCTTGGAGAGTGTCGACGCCTTGCGTATAGGTGCGTTCGGTCCACGAACTCAAGATATGATCCAGTGCACCATAATCGGAGTTGTTTCCTTGGATGCTCTGTCCGTTCACGATCACATCTACGCGCTCGATCGCTTGTGACATCTTCCTGGGTAGACCCCAGATGCGGTTGCCAGAAGCGGCATCTATCGTACAACGTCCGAAGAATTGCAGGTTGTGTAGATCGATCAAAGTATTCGTGGGCAACCTAAAGTGGATGGTCTGCCCCGCGGAAACTGCGTCGTTACTCATGGGCCTCACGCGCACGACGGTCCTCTCCTCATTGGCGAGGCGGCCCGCCATGAGCTGTAGGTTCGTGGGAATAATAGCCGCCATACTGACGTTTTGTTCTCGTGACACGTATTATAATTGAAACAGAAAAAAAACACATCAACCTTTGACGGATTCGTTCAAGAATCTCGACACCCGGCTTCTAAATTGCGCTCCCCAGCTTCCCCAGCTTCCTCCATTATCGGTATACCTATCTTCCTGTAGAGCTGCGACTCGGTTGACGGTGAGATCGGTCGAAGGTTTGTATTTCGTCTTGTCCCGTTTGGCTTGTGCCAATCGTTTCTTCAGACCCGGCGTCTGCTTTCCGATAAGGCTACCCCCGTGCACCTTAGGGGCCGGCATGACTCTCAACTTCGCGGAAATCTTACTCTTCTTCTGCCGCTTCTTGGACTTCTTCGGCGGTTTCTTCGAGAGGTGCTCTATCGGTCTGTACTCCTGTTCGGGGCGCATCTCGTACCGTTTCCGTGTTCGCCCTTTCCTGTTCCCGTGATAAAAATTTACGCCCTTTCTTGGACACGTGATTGCCTATCCTGTCTCCTTCTTCGTCTTCTCGTGTGACGTCTTCTCTTCCCGTTTGTTCCTGCGTAGCTTTCAATACCGCTATCGTATCACGACGGGAAAGAATGTCTTTTTGCATTATATTCAGTCGGGTCAACGCTAGCATTTCTCGCCATATGCTGTAAGTGTCGTCATGATATTTGCGTTTTCTCACCGCCGACTCCGTCTTCACGGTCAAGACCATGTGTATGACACCCTGGGCCAGAGTTCGCACTCTGCGATTGTTCTCGTCCGTCAAGAAGAAGTGTACCAAACCCAGAGAATCCGCCCCGTTGGTCAGTTCGAACGTTCCTATGGATTCCGGATGCGGTTCTTCGTACACGACCGCGGCATGCGTGAAAGGGTTGTGTGGATCCGCTTCTACGTAATGTGTCATGAAAGGCAACTGTAACGCGACCGTGCTGAGACCTGAAGTATTCCCGTTGTTGTGTGTGAGATTGGTGTGCAGACGTAACAGGTTGACGCGCGGCGTGTGCCTCGTGTTGTTCTCCGTCAGACCTTCCGTGTATATGGGTTCTCTGTCCAAGACACCCTTGCAATTTCTCGGCAAGGGCACGTATAATTGCGATACCGAAACGTAGATCTTCACGTCCGGATCTCGCGTCCCGAACATGGGATGCGTCCTCGTGACCACGCTGTCCATATCCACATAGAAGTCATGCGGGGATCGCGCGGAAGCGCCACTGATCCGCTGACTCGAGTCCACATAGACCACTCGCTTATGCGTGTATTTACTCATCAGGGAATCGCGGTCGCGTTCGCGTCCTTCGGCAGACGGCTCCAGTACGGATTCGGGTCTATTCTAAACGTGATCTCTACTTCTGGCACGCCGTCCACTGTTACGCTCCCAAAAAAACTCGTCGCGAAAAACTGCAGATTCCAATCGAACTGGAAATTAAGATCCGAATGACCGAGAACGTGATCTTCTTCGTCTTGAGTCCCGCGAAGCATCCAACCACCGTCGGGATGACGATGCACTAACGATCTATCAAAAAGCCAGTCGAATTTGGAGTGACTCGCCCCTTTGGGTGTGAATGTCGACGCGGTCAGGCCGTTGGTGGTCAATACTGTCACGAGCGGGAAGCTACCCGGCTGCGCACCTCCCACGTCCGGGAGATTCAGGGACATGGGACTCAGACTCTTAACACTCACCGGACGTATCATCAGACCTCCGACGGGAGGTAGCTGTAAACCGCTGATGTTCATCTGCGAAACGTTATCTCTGTTGAGCCGACCCCGACACGTGAACCATATAGGCAGGGGCGTATAGGACGGCTGTGTAACGAAACGGTCAACGTTACGCGAAGCCGGTGGTAACCGTGACGTCTGACGCGCGTCCGCGGCGCGCACGGACGCCGCGCTCGGGAATTCTTGTTGTGTGTACATCTTTACATGTGGAAGAGAAAAAAAAAATCAAAATGGATTCGGTAAGGATGGGACTTCGTAGTTGTCCCCTGATGGGTCGGCTATCAGTCTCCATAACAATACAACATTTACCCTGTCCGTGACGTCATAATATGTACCGTTATCGTCCTTGAACCCAAAGAAATAGTCGAAATTCCCCGGGTTCGATATATCATCACGCCGGAATTTGACTAATTTCGTGATACCGGAACCGGGTTCCCACCCCATCTGAGCGAACAAGTGTCCGTTATCATATCCAAAAAACGGACGATTCGGGCCTTGAAAACGGATTGCTATTCCCACTTTGTCTCCTTTATCCGGAAAGCGTCTCCTTGCGAAAATGATCTCACCAGACGGTTGTCGACCAACAAAATCCGGATCGGGATCCATTACATACCCCGACCATCCGTAAACGATTTGCGGGTCCCGGCCGAGCAGACTGCCGACACTAGACAGATCAGGGAATGCAGCATGTACTTTCCAACGGTCAAACGTCACGGCGGAAAGAGGGTTGGTATATGATTCCTTCTGTAATCCACCGATTCCTAACATCAAAGTGGAGCAGGCAGGCACGGAACCGAAGGGAGACAAATCACTTTCGATCGCGGTTATCCGCGCGTCTTGTCCGCCTTGAATGGCCTCTATGTCGTCTATCCTCACGCTTAGTGCGTCTCGAACGGCCTCTGTGTCGTTTATCCTCGCGCCTTGTGCGTCTTGAGTGACCTTTATGTCGTTTATACGTTCAATTTGTCCCAATGCCCCCGGTCGAATGTCCGTGGAAGGGGCGAGTGTCCCGTGATCCACGGGGAACTTGAAGGGATTGATCTGTCGGTGTCCTATGACGAACCACGACGTGGCGCCCATGTGTCCTTCTTTGAAGTATTTCCAAGGCTGATCCTGTAAGCCGACGTTCGGGAGGTTGAATCCCGTG
>Ga0102930_1000804_pt1 | contig 10498 bp, 9 predicted proteins | sample SalPon1_B_H2O_MG_FD_84514 | JGI IMG/M metagenome (GOLD analysis project Ga0102930, IMG submission 84514) | Salt pond water microbial communities from South San Francisco under conditions of wetland restoration - Salt Pond MetaG R1_B_H2O_MG | ecosystem: Environmental > Aquatic > Non-marine Saline...
CGATTTGCCCTACCGTATGCTCTCCTGACCGCAAACAGTGCAATATTCGCAGCCGCTGCGCGTCACCCAGCACCCGAAAGTACTGCGCGATGAGCTCCATGGATTCGTTCTGCGCCATTACTGCGACCTTGATTGCCCGGGTTCTCTTTACTATATAACTATACACGCATACAGTAAACAAAAATTTATCAGGAGTACTCATGGGTCGCCGACTCACTACGCTGGCTATGCATCACCCACGCGCCGTCTTTCTGATGACGCTCATCCTCACGCTGATTGGCACAGCCCTGATTCCGCTGATCGAGATCGACACCGATCCCGAGAATATGCTCTCGGCAGAGCAGGCGGATCGCGTACGCCACAACGTGATGAAGGATCAGTTCAACCTCCACGACATGATCGTGGTGGGGGTGGTGAATGAGTCGCATGAGCAGGGCGTCTTCAATCCCCGCTCGCTGGCGGGCGTGCATCGCCTGAGTGAGGGCATTGCCGAGATCGACGGGGTGATTCGGCAGGATCTGCTCTCGCTGGCCACGGTAGACAACATCGAGCAGGAGGGCCCAGGCACCATCCGTTTTGAATGGATGATGAACCGCCCACCGGCTGACGCACAGGCCGCACGGGATGTGCGCGACAACACGCTCGACCTGCCGCTCTACCGCGACACATTAGTCTCGGGTGATGGCGAGGCGACCGCGCTCTATGTCCCCATCGAAGCCAAGGACCAGAGCTACCGAATCGCCAATGAAATCCGCTCACTCATCGCCGAACTAGACGTGACTGACACTTACCACATCACCGGCCTACCGGTCGCCGAAGATACATTTGGCGTGGAGATGTTTATCCAGATGGCCATCTCCGCACCGCTTGCCGCGCTGGTGATCTTTGCGCTGATGTGGTGGTTTTTCCGTTCGGTCACCCTGGTGGTTGCCCCCATGCTCATGGCTTTTGCCGTTGTGCTCACCACCATGGGAACGCTCATTGGCCTCGGCTACACCGTGCACATCATGAGCTCGATGATTCCGATCTTTCTGATGCCGATCGCTGTCGTGGACTCGGTGCATATCATCTCGGAGTTTGCGGATCGCTACCGCCCGGAACGCGGTGCAAGGGAGACCATGAAAGAAGTCATGGGGCATCTATTTACGCCCATGCTGTATACCTCCATCACCTCAGCGATCGGCTTCGCCTCTCTTGCCTTTACGCCGATACCACCGGTTCAAGTCTTTGGGCTTTTCGTCGCTGGTGGCATTCTGCTCGCGTTTGTACTCACCATTGTGTTCATTCCAGCCTATGCGGCGGTCCTCGGTCCGCAGCGACTGGCAGCGCTGACGGGCGCTGGGCGTCGACGTGCGCCGGATGACACAGGGCTTGCGCGCGGACTCAGCGCGGTTGGCCGGCTTGCCGTTGGCCGCGCCCACGTCGTCGTGCTGATCTTCGCCGCCAGTCTCGGGATTGCGGCCTACGGCATCACCCAGATCACCGTTAATGACAACCCGGTGCGTTGGTTTCAGTCGGATCACCCCATTCGCGTAGCTGACCGCGTTTTGAACGAACATTTCGCAGGCACCTACAGTGCCTATTTGCGCCTGTCTTCTAACGTTGGGGACGAGGCCCCGTCACGATTTGAGGCTCGAGTCGATGAGCTCCTCGCCAAGGCCGACGCAGAGGAGCTGGACATCAAGCAGACCTGGCAGACCCTCCGCGAGGACATCGAGGCTGGCACTGAGGACTTCGAAACGCGTCTTGAGGAGATCAGCCTGGCTGTCGAGGACGAGATGTTCGCCGCGAGTGACGCCGCCTACCCGTTCTGGGAAGAGATGCTAGCACTGGTGGACGATGCGCGGGGCGACCTCAACTACTTCAAGCGCCCTGCCTCATTAGATTACATCAGCGGCCTGCAGGACCACCTCGTCGAGAGCGAGCAAGTCGGCAAGGTCAACACTCTCTCCGACCTGGTCCGCACCGTGTATCGGGAGCTTCGCAGCGGTGAGGACGATGACTATCGCATTCCAGAGAGCCGACAGGCCATCGCGCAGACGATCCTCAGCTTTCAGGGCTCACACCGCCCTCAGGATCTCTGGCGAACGGTCACGCCGGATTATCAGGCGACCAATCTGTGGCTGCAGCTCAGCAGCGGTGACAACCAGGATATGGAGGCGGTCGTTGACCGCACTGAAGCCTACCTCGCGGACAACCCACTACCCGAGGGCGTGTCGATGAGCTGGGGTGGCCTAAACTACATCAATGTGGTGTGGCAGGACGCCATGGTCAAAGGCATGGCCCAGAGCCTCGCCATTGCCTGGGTAATGGTCGCTTTTATGATGCTATTCCTGTTCCGGTCTCTGGTCTTCGGCCTACTGGCTATGGTGCCGCTCACGGTGAGTATCGCGCTTATCTACGGCGTAGTGGGTCTGATTGGCAAGTACTACGATATGCCCATTGCGGTGCTCTCCTCGCTCACCCTTGGGCTGTCGGTTGATTTCGCGATTCATTTCATTGAGCGCAGCCGCGAAAACTACCGGCTAACCGGGAACTTCAACGAGACCATGAGGCTCATGTTCAAAGAGCCAGCGCGCGCCATCAGCCGGAACGCGATCGTGATCGCCGTGGGCTTTCTGCCGCTGTTGGCCGCACCCTTGGTGCCTTACAACACGGTTGGGATCTTTTTGGCGAGCATCATGGCCGCCTCCGCCCTCGCCTCAATCATCCTGTTACCCGCCATGCTGAGCCTGATGCGAAGCCGGCTCATGCCGGATACCGATCCCGCGAGCGAGACTCCTTCGGAGGACACACCATGAGATCACATACGCTTTACATCGGCGCCGCGCTGAGCCTGGCAGTCATTGCGGTACCCGCAAGCGCCGAAACCATGACGGACCCCGTGGCAATCGTCGAGGCGGCCAACGAGGCCTCCTATTATGCGGGCGACGACGGCCGATCTGCGGCCCGGATGCTGATCACGGATGACAGCGGCAATCGCCAGCGCCGACAGTTCACGCTGCTCAGAAAGGATGTCGAAGATGGCGGCGATCAACGCTATCTCGTGGTGTTCAGCCGGCCAGCGGACATCCGCGGGACCGTTTTCCGGGTCGAAAAACAGGTCGGTGATTCCGACGACCGCTGGCTTTACCTGCCCGGTCTTGACCTGGTCAAGCGGATTTCCTCGGGTGATAAGCGCACCAGCTTCGTTGGCTCGCATTTCTACTATGAGGATATCTCCGGCCGAGGCACTGCGGAGGACCGTCATGAGCTGGTCGAGACCACAGAGGATGACTACGTAATCGAAAGCACACCACGCGACCCTGACAACGTAGAATTCGCCCGCTATCGCAGCTGGATTGACCGGGAAACCTTGTTACCTATGCGCACGGCCTATGAGCGAGACTCTGGTGAAATCTATCGGCGCATGGAAGTCACAGAGGTGGAGACCATCGATGGCTATCCCACGGGCACGGAAGTTCGTATGAGGGATCTGGACAGTGGGGGCGAGACCATCACCCAGTTCCGCTACGCCGAGTATGACGTCGGACTGCCGGACGATATCTTCAGCGAGCGCTCGCTGCGCAATCCGCCACGCGAGTGGCTACGGCGATAGTCAGGAGATCAGCGATGAGCACTCACCATTGGTTATCAGCGCTGATCATCGCACTGGCTGCTGCCGGGCCCGCACTGGCGCAGAGTGAGGCTGACCCATGGGAGAATGGCGACGACTGGGGGGAAGATCCCTGGGCCGAGGAGCAGGCCGGCTGGCAATGGTATGGCTTTATCGAGGGGGCCTATGCGGGTCGAACCCAAAGCGACCCGACACTCAAGGACGACGCCACGCTGAATGAGCTGCGCTTACAGCTTGAAGGTGAACGGCAGTTCGGGCGCTTCGACGCCACACTCAAAGGGGATCTTTGGGCCGATGGAATCGAGGACGGCGGCCGAGGTGATCTCCGAGAGGCAACGCTTTCAGGGACGCTAACCGATCAAATCGACGTAAAGGCCGGCCGGCAAACCCTGACCTGGGGAACGGGTGATCTCGTGTTTCTCAATGACCTTTTCCCCAAAGACTATGTCTCGTTTTTTAGCGGCCGTGACGATGAGTACCTGAAAGCCCCGAGCGATGCCTTGCGATTATCCTGGTATGGGCCAGTAAACGTTGAATTGGTGTGGATGCCCGTCGCACAGCCGAACCGGTACATTGAAGGCAAACGGCTTTCCTATTTCTCGCCAGAAGCGGAGCAGCGCACGAGTGCCTCGGTTGATCCAACCGACCGTGATGAGTTCGTGGACGACAGTGAAATCGCCCTGCGAGTCCACCAAACAGTCAACGGCATCGAGTATGCCGGCTATGCCTATCGTGGCTATGATAAACAGCCAAGTGCGCAGGACCCGAGCACTCGCACCCCCTACTTTCCGCGGCTAAACGCCTTCGGCGCGAGCGTTCGTCGGCCGATTGCCAGCGGTATCGGCAACTTCGAGGCTGCTTGGTATGACGCTGAAGACAGCCAGGGGACAGATCCTAACCAGCCGAACGACCAATTTCGGTTACTCACCGGATTTACACACGAACCCGTTGGCAACCTGACCCTTGGCTGGCAGTACTATCTTGAATGGACACAGGACCACGATGCACTCCTCGCCGCCACGCCGCCAGCGCAGCGCAAGTATGCACCGGAGGAATACCGCCACCTTCTCACCAACCGAGTGACATGGCAGTTGATGCAGCAAGACCTGACGCTGTCGCTGTTCAGCTTTATTTCGCCCTCGGACGAGGACTACTATCTGCGGCCTCGCGCTCGATACCGTTTCAGTGATCGGTTATTCGGTACCGTGGGCGGCAACCTGTTTGGTGGCCAGGATGACTGGACCTTTCACACCCAGCTCGAAGACAACAGCAACCTGTACGCCCGACTTCGCTACAGCTTTTAATCAGCCACGCCGCGCCAGATAATCTGCAAAGGCGGGCCCCAACTCTGGGTGTTTGAGGCCATATTCAACGGTCGCCTGAAGGTAACCAAGCTTATCGCCACAGTCGTAGCGCGTCCCGATGAACTCGTACGCTAGAACCGGCTCATCCCGACGCAGGGCATCGAGCGCGTCGGTCAGCTGAATCTCGCCACCGGAACCCGGCCGGGTCTGGCGGAGCTTATTGAAAATGCTCGAGTTGAGGATGTAACGGCCAACGACGCCAAGGTCAGACGGCGCGTTCGCCGCGTCCGGCTTTTCTACGATTCCTTTCAGACGCGCCAGCCGATCAACGACCGGCTCAACGTCGACGACCCCGTATCGATCCGTGTGCTCACTCGGGATACGCTGCACGCCTAGTATACTGGCCACTTGCTCGTCGTAACGCGCCACCATCTGTGCCAGACAGCCATCCCCATCCCCATCATCGATCAAATCATCGGCGAGGATGACCGCAAACGGCTCATCGCCCACAGCGGGCTCTGCACACATCACCGCATGGCCGAGCCCCAGCGCTTCAGACTGGCGAATATAAATACAGGCGACCTGGGGTGGGATGATGTTGCGGACGGCCTCGAGGCGCTCCATTTTTCCCTGTTCTTCAAGCTCGGTTTCCAGCTCATAGGCCTTGTCGAAGTGATCGGGAATACTGCGCTTATTGCGACCATTCACGAAGATCAGCGTTTCAATCCCCGCTTTGACGGCCTCTTCAGCGGCGTACTGGATCAACGGCTTATCCACCACCGGCAGCATTTCTTTCGGATTCGCCTTGGTGGCAGGAAGGAATCGGGTACCAAGCCCCGCCACTGGGAAGACCGCCTTACGGATACGTTTTGCCATCAGCCGCTACACTCCACGAAACGGATCATTGACGTAGCGTTGGATTTTAACCCGGGCCGACCAGCCTGTCAGGCTCACCGGCCCGGCCAGTATCACTCGAAAGTGATCTGCTCACGGATGGCATCGAGCGTTGCGGCGCCAATGCCGTTCACACGGGTTAGCGCTTCTGGTGATTCATAGGGGCCATTATCCGCCCGATCCTGAATAATGGCCGCAGCGGTTGCTGGGCCCACGCCTGCCAGAGCCTGCAGGGCGTCAGAATCCGCTTCGTTGACGTTAATGGATTGCTCAGTGGCGCTGGCCATGGATGTGACCAACAACAGAGGTAATGCAGCAGCCGTCAGTATCCGAAAAATCATCATCGTCTCCTTGGTACTCCAGTAATGAAGCCCTAAAGACTAGGTAGACTTCGACGCCCCTTCCGTGACCTGCATCTCACTTTGAATCGCCGCCAGGGCTGCCACTGGATCAGCGGCTTGCGTAACCGGACGACCGATCACCAAATCACTTGATCCAGCGGCCAGTGCAGCGGTCGGTGTCAGGACCCGGCGCTGATCATTGTCCGCACTGCCTGCCGGGCGCACGCCGGGTGTCACACGGCGAAAGTCTTCACCAAAGGCCTGACGGATAGACGCTGCCTCCCACGGGGAGCAAACCACACCGTCCAACTCCGCGTCGTACGCCAATCCAGCCAGTCGCAAAACGGCCGCCTCCGGTGGCCCCTCTATCCCCGTCTGCGCCAGTGTCTCGGCATCATGGCTCGTGAGTATCGTCACCGCCGTCAACAGCGGCTGACGCCCCCCATCAAGCGCAGTGCGAGCGGCTTCAAGCATGGCCACGCCGCCCAGGGCATGGACATTGACCATCCAGACACCCAAATCCGCCGCTGCGCGACACGCGCCAGCCACCGTATTGGGAATATCGTGAAATTTCAGATCGAGAAAGACCTCCCACCCATCGGCGGCCAAGGCCTCGATCAACGCGGGGCCACCGCGAACAAAGAGCTCCTTGCCCACTTTCAGGCGACACTGACCCACGGGCAGTCGATCGACGAGCGCCCGCGCGCTGGCAACGTCTCGAAAATCCAGGGCCACGATCGGCGGGTTAACGGACATCCTTACTCCCCTTGCAGCCCCCGGCGCGGCTTGATGCTCGCCCATGTTCGGCACCCAGGACATTGCCAGTGGAGCTGCCGGGCCTCAAATCCGCACTCCACGCAGCGGTACGGTAAGCTATCACCCAGCAGCGCCTCGAAAAGCTCTCGCAGGACGCGCAGGTCACGCTGGCGGCGTCGATCACCGTCCTCACCATCGATATTCAGTGCAACCAGCCGGTCGAGCCCGCGAACTGACGGACGGGCCCGCAACTGCTCTGCGAGGAACTCAATAGCCGCCTTGCGACCGTCATCCTCTTCAATCAGCTCAGAGAGCTTCATCACCACAGAGACCCCTGGGTACCGGTGCAGCAGGCGGTTTAACTCCGCCCGAAACGCCCCACGCTGCCCAATCGCTTGATAGGCCGCTTCCAAGCGAGGTAACGCCTCTGGGATGTAATCCACGTCCTGATCCTCGATGCGCTGCAAGGCCTTGATGGCTGGGCGCCAGCGTCCCTCGTTACGCTCCAGATCGCTTTGCAGCAGTGCTGCTCGCACGCAGTTGGCATCGTAGCCGAGCGCACGACGCAATGACTGGCGTATCGCGGCCGCCGAGCCATGGCTGCGAACTAACGCCTCGGCTTGCTCACAAGCAAACTGTGCCATGATCGGACCGCACTGCGGCTGCCCCTCTCTTTGCAGTTGACGGGCGGTATCGATGCCCTTTTCCCATTCCTTTTCCTGCTGGTAGATATCCAGCAGTGACTGCAACGCCATTGTCCGGTAATCGGCAAACTCAAGTGCCTCTAAGAACAACGCCTCAGCACGATCAAGCAACCCGGCCGCAAGATAATCCCTCGCAAGTTCAACCAGGGCCGCGGCACGCTGTTCTGGTGCCAGCGTAGGCCGAGCGATGAGATTTTGGTGGATGCGCACTGCCCGGTCCGCTTCACCACGCCGGCGAAAGAGGTTACCCAGTGTCAGATGCGTCTCGACGGTGTCTTCGTCGAGCTCGACCATGCGGATAAAAACCTCGATCGCCTGATCCGGCTGCTCATTGAGCAGATAGTTCAGACCTTGGAAGTAATCGCGGGAAAGCGCCTTTGGCTGGCGACCCAGTCTGTCGGGCCGACGACCGATCCACCAACCAGAAAGGGCTGCAACCGGGAGCAGCAGCCACAGCAGCTGGAACATCGTCAGGGGCTGTTCCGTATGGGCAATTTACGAAGTTCCGAGAGCTCATCTCGGGAGGATGCAACTTCCCGGCGTAGCTTGGCCAATTGCCAGCGCTGCCGGGTGATAATCCCCAGTGCCGCCACCATGCCGAGTAATGCACCCATGGCAAAGGCAATGACCAACCACAAAGACAGTGGCAAGGCCAGACGTCCGAAGTAAAAGTCTAATTCAGTCGCCGCTGGATTCAGCATGGCAAAGCTCAGCCCGATGGCGATCACCACCAGGGCCAGCGTCAGCCACACCAGACGCTTCATCCCTGCGCCTCTTCTCGCTCACGCCCCTCATCGACGCGCTCACGCATCTGTTTACCCGGCTTGAAATGGGGCACGTGTTTACCCGGCAAAGAAACCGGTTCACCCGTTTTTGGATTACGCCCAATCCGCGGCGGACGATGATGGAGTGAGAAGCTCCCAAAGCCACGGACCTCGATTCGCTCACCGCCGGCGAGCGCTTCACTCATCTGCTCCAGCAGTGTTTTCACCGCCAGTTCAACGTCACGCTGAGCCAGGTGCTGCTGACTTTTAGAGATCAGTTCGATCAATTCCGACTTGGTCATCGACGGCTATCCATCACTGCACGGGCCCTGTTCGGGGCGGAGAACCGGCGACTGCCGCGAACGGCGGTCGCCTGCTCGTTCTTGGGCCTCACTCGTCGGCGTCGCGGTCCGACATCTGCTCCTTGAGCAAATCACCCAACGTCGTCGTTCCAGCCGCGCCTGTATTGCCGTAGTCCTCCATGACTTCGCGCTCGTCCTGCTGGTCCTTGGCACGGACTGAGAGGCTGATCATGCGATTACGCCGATCGACGGCCATAAACTTCGCCTCGACCGAGTCACCTTCCTTGACCACTGTGCGAGCATCTTCAACTCGCTCCCGGTCCAGGTCGGAGGCTCGCAGGTAGCCGAGTACCTCATCCCCGAGATCCACGACGACGCCTTTGGCGTCAACTTCCTTCGCGGTGCCGGTGACGATCGTACCCTTCGGATGATTGGCAACCCACTGCGAGACGGGATCCTGGGCGAGCTGCTTGACACCCAGGCTGATGCGCTCACGCTCAGGGTCCACCGACAGCACCACGGCTTCCACTTCCTCGCCTTTTTGGAACTCGTGGATAGACTCCTCGCCGGCGTCACTCCAGGAGAGATCCGACAAGTGCACCAGGCCATCGATGCCGCCCTCGAGACCCACAAAAATCCCGAAATCCGTAATCGACTTAATGGCACCCGTCACCCGGTCGCCCTTGTTGTACTGCGCAGCAAACTCATCCCACGGGTTCGGCTGACACTGTTTCATGCCCAGCGAGATCCGTCGACGCTCTTCGTCGATGTCGAGGATCATGACTTCAACCTCATCCCCGATGGACACCATCTTGGCAGGATTGACGTTCTTGTTAGTCCAGTCCATTTCCGAGACGTGGACCAGACCCTCAACACCCTCTTCGATCTCCACAAAAGAGCCGTAATCAGTAATGTTCGTCACCTTACCGACCACACGGCTGCCCTCGGGATAGCGACGGGCAATGGCCTCCCACGGATCCTCACCGAGCTGCTTGAGCCCCAGGGATACGCGGTTACGCTCCCGGTCAAACTTGAGCACCTTGACGTCGATCTCCTGGCCGACATCGACCACCTCGGAGGGGTGCTTAACGCGCCGCCAGGCCATATCCGTGATATGCAGCAGCCCATCAATCCCACCGAGGTCGACAAAGGCGCCGTAGTCGGTGAGGTTCTTGACGATGCCCTTGAGCATCTGGCCTTCCTGAAGCTTCTCGAGCAGCGCCTCACGTTCGGCGCTGTACTCTTCCTCAACCACGGCTCGGCGAGAGACAACCACGTTGTTTCGACGAGCGTCGAGCTTGATCACCTTGAATTCAAGATCCTTGCCCTCGAGATACGTGGTATCTCGAACCGGCCGGATATCAACCAGAGAACCCGGCAAGAACGCACGAATGTGGCCAAGATCGACGGTAAAGCCGCCTTTCACCTTGCCACTGATCTGTCCGTTGACCGTCTCAGCGCCCTCATAGGCCGCCTCGAGAACGCGCCATGCGCGGGCACGTTTGGCCTTCTCCCGGGAGAGCTTGGTCTCGCCGGAGCCATCTTCAACGGCATCCAGAGCCACTTCGACGTCGTCGCCGACATTGACTTCGACGTTGCCCTGCTCGTCAGTGAATTGCCGAAGCGGGATGACCGCTTCTGACTTAAGGCCGGCGTTGACGATAACGTCTTCACCGTCGATAGCCACCACTTGAGCAGTGACAATGGAACCCGGGCGCATATCGGTCTGCACCAGGCTCTGTTCGAAGAGTTCTGCAAAGCTTTCGCTCATGGGCTGAATAAATCCGGGATCGTAAGCCGATCCAATGGTTGATGAA
>Ga0102930_1000805_pt1 | contig 10496 bp, 11 predicted proteins | sample SalPon1_B_H2O_MG_FD_84514 | JGI IMG/M metagenome (GOLD analysis project Ga0102930, IMG submission 84514) | Salt pond water microbial communities from South San Francisco under conditions of wetland restoration - Salt Pond MetaG R1_B_H2O_MG | ecosystem: Environmental > Aquatic > Non-marine Saline...
CACAATAGATGCTCCTACTCAAGCGAGAATAGGAGACGGAGTACTTACACAGCCAACATGGATTTCGAGAGGAGAACAGTTCGAAACTGCTCAAGCAACTGTAACCGGAGACGGAATTGCGGATCAATATCAGCCAGGTGAATTTGTTGTAGTAGACAATTTAACAGAAATACCTGCAGCAGGATCTAATGTTGTTTTTGGACATCTACCAGAAAATTATTTTAAATTAGTAGTAGTCCGAGACCTTAGAGGGTCCGGACAGTTCGGAGACGAACCTCCTTTTGCTGCACAACTGCAAATAAGCCCGGATCTTACTATTTCTGAGGCACCGGAAGACGGACAAGCATTTGAAATGCGTATTCGATACAGTCAGGTTCGACTTACCGGACATGATTTTCTTGAAATCGGGACAGGTAATAAGGAAGATACAAACTATCCTAATGAACCATTGTTTGCTCCGGATCCTGAGGCAGAAACACGTCAAGGCGGCGGCGGAAGAGTATTCTACACTTCAACAGACCAAGACGGTAACTTTAGGGTAGGAGATTTGTTCTCTATAGAACAGTCAACAGGTGTTGCAACACTGAATGCCGATGCTTTTAATATTTCGGGTCTAAACGAACTATCTCTTGGAGAATTAGGTCTAGGAGATACCGGTGTTACAATAACAGAATTCAGTGCTGATGGTACGTTTACCGCAGACAGCGACAATGTTGTTCCTACACAAAAGGCAATTAAAACCTATATCACGTCACAGATAGGCGGCGGCGCAGCAACATTGAATGTTAATAGTATTACAGCTGGACAGATAATTTTGACACAAAACGAAATTACAACCACCACCGGCGATGAAATTGTTATCAGTCAAAAAATTAATTTTGAACAAGGTTTAACGGGCTTTCCGGCTGCGCTAAACTACTTTTTATCACAATAACGGAGAGTTAAAATATGGCTACAGGAAGACTAGGCGCTGCAGATTTATCAGCAGCAACAAATACCACAATATACACATGTCCTGCAACAGTATTTGCAGCAGCAAGTATATCTATCTGTAATAGAGGTAACAGCGCAATTGCGGTAAGAGTTGCAATTGCAGATAACGATACTCCTACAGATGCAGAGTATATAGAATTCGACGCAGAAATTTTACCAAAAGGTGTTTTAGAGCGCACTGGATTGATCTTAGATGCAGACAAAAGGATTGTAGTATATTCGTCTGCAGTAAACACAAGCGTAGTTGCGTTCGGGATAGAAACTTCAACTGCATGATAAATACATAAGCCGAGGAATTAAATATGGGACGATACATAACAACAATAGGAACTGCTGGAGCAGTAGCGAGGCAAATATCCAGTAATTATACTGCAGAAGTAAACGACAGAATTTTTGCCGATAGCAGCAGCGGCGCCTTTACAATTTCATTGCCAGTTAAAGCAAGTTTGCTTGTTAATGATACTATTCAGATAGTAGATGTAGCAGGCACATTTGACACAAATCAAGTAACAGTAGACCCTGTGGACAGCCTTCTTGTAGGATCTTCAGATACTTTGACTCTTGATTTTCCGCGCGCTATTGTGACACTGAGTTATAGCGGAAGCACATACGGCTGGGTTATAATAGGAACTTAGAATGGCATCACTGCGATCACTGCTTGACAAACCCGATTTAAGCCAGTTAGAAATAGGCACCGCACCTAGGCTTCTTCGTAGAGAAGAAACCAGCTTTCAATTTATGAACCAAATGAGTCAGAGAGAGTACTGCGATGGTAACACAAGTCCTTGCTGGAGCTGTTGGTGTGCTTGCGGTTCGATGGAGATAATTACCATAGAATTATGGGGCGGCGGTGGTGGTGGAGCCGGCGGCTGTTGTTGTTCCTGGGGTATACCAGGCGGTTCCGGTGCGTATGCCAAGAGAATATTAGACAATACAGGAAATAGTTTCAACGGAAGGTTCTGCATGTGCGTCGCGCCTGCAAGCTGCTGTTCTCCAAACTCCTGCTGCGGATATAGAGGCTGTAGAACTTTCATGAATGGTCCTGGACTAAGTACTTTCTGTGCGGCAGGAGGTAGACCAGGATGCGGACTGTGTAGGTTCTTTGGATGCTTTCCTAATTCTGGATGCGGCATTTTAAATCATCCGAACTGTAATGACTGTGCAGAGTTTCGCGATGCAGACTTCGGCATCCCAGGAAGATACGGATTTCTACAGAGCGATTGCTGTAGTCCTTCTAACTTCTGCTATTATAAAGTAGCTTTTCCTCTACCTGGTGGTCTTGTATCTGATTTTAACAGTTATAAAATATTAAGATCCCACTGTAATGTTAATCCAGAAAGAGAGATGCGCAGAATTGGCGGATGGGCCAATGATAATGCTATTAGTGGTGGCGATAACGATGGATATCCTGTCGGTGTAGGCGGAAACACAGCAAGAGTTTGCGGCGGCGGCTGCTGCTGCGGCTGGGGCGGCGGCCCTGGATTAATTAGAATAAGTTGGACCTAAATTATGGCTTCATTAAGAAATTTATTAGGCAAGTTTCAACAGGTAACTTCCACTGAAATAGAATCCGGAGAAGTAAATTTAGAAGCTTCTCTTCCAGGAGAAACTATTATTTTAATGTCACATTGTCAGAGTTCTCCGGGATGTTGCGATACTCGAGGCGGAGAATATATGACTTGGTGTGTTCCTGCAGACGCAACTTCTGCGAGATTCCTTGTATGGGGCGGAGGCGGCGGAGGCGCCGGCGCGTGTTGCTGTCAACAGGGGGTGCCAGGAGGATCAGGAGCATTTGCAAGGAATGATATTTCAGTAACAGGTGGAGACTGCTATGAGCTATGTGTAGGCGACGGTGCACAATGCACTGAGTGCTGTCGAGGCTGCCAAGGCGGAACTTCCTATGTTTTAGGCGCCGGGCTAAACAATTTTTGTGCAGAAGGCGGCTTCGGCGGTAAAACCTGTTGTTTCGTATACTGGAGAACTCCTTGCTCGTTATCTGACTGCTGCTTTTGGTACATGAACAATTGCGACAAAGCACAATTTAATGGAGCTGCGTGCGGTGCGGAAGGTGTACTAGGATATGCATTTACCTTATGCGGATGTAATGACAACAACTGCTACTGGAAACAAGCCTTAGCATATCCAGCAGGAATTGTCAACAAACAGGGCGGAAATACGATACTTCGCAATATGGGCAACGCCTGTAATAATGAATGGCTAATGTGTACTGCAGTCACAGGCATGTCAACTTCTCAGGGAAGTCAGCAGGTCGGATTAGGCGGCCCTAGCGCAACAAGCTGCGGCGGCGGATGCTGTTATGGCTTCAGAGGCGGTCCAGGAATGATTAAAATAAGCTATAGGTAAATTATAATGGCAAGACTAAGAGATTTATTAGGATTTAACACAGCAGACGAGATTCAGGGAAGCAGTGGTCCCATAGAAGGCAGTCAGTTTGTATTTTCTACTACCTGTCACAACAATGAAATGAACGAATTTCACAATAACTGTTGCGTTTCTTTTGTGACACCTGCAGGCATAGAATGTGCAACTTTTGAAGTCTGGGGCGGAGGCGGAGGCGGCTCCGGTATGTGTGCTGCCGATAGTTACGAGTTGTGCTACATGCAGCCGCCGGGAACAGCTGGCGCATATGTTGTTCGCTGTTTAGATAATGTAAGCGAAGGCGACAGATACTGCATGATAGTAGGCACATCAACTTCTTGTTCAGAAACCTACTGTGGTAGAAGAGGCTGCTTTTCCTGCCTTAACGGCCCTAGCGCAAGTCTCTGCGCCCAAGGAGGTTATGGAGGTCCATGCATAAGGAGCTGGGGTTGTGGATTTTGTTGTAACAGTGCAACTGCCAACGCATTCGGCGGAGATTATAACATCGATGGATTATACAGTGGAATCTGCGTAACCTGTACTACTGGTACAAATTATGATTATAATCATCAGGTTATTCCTTATCCTGGAGGTTTGAACAATCTATGCGGAGGTTGGGTACAAACACAACAGAGAGAGTGCGACGGCAGTTGGCACTGTAACTACGATACAGCCTGCTGTATAGCACGTATGATACCAGGCATTGGTTCTACAAACATGTGTAATTTTGGTTACGTGCCTGGAATACCTGCTGCGTCATTTTCAGGAAGTTGTAACGGCGAAGATTGTACATGCGGCGGACCGGGAGGGCCAGGCATGATAAGGGTAACATACAAGTAGGAATAATTAATGATTATACAACAAACTTTCGAATATATCGCACCTGATTATTACGGTTGTTCTACAGATAGACTCAATCTTAAGAAACAAGGAACCTACGAAGGTCCTAAAAAAATGTATGTAAAATTAAGATCTGACAACAGTGTGATTACAGACGAACCTCCTTTAATTGTTACAAGCGATTACGACGAAGAAGTGAAAGAGAGCTGGTGCGACGACTGCGAAATAGCAGTGGTAGATGCTGAGAAACACACTCTACTTGCGGCAATTTTAGTTGAAAGGTTTTATAGCACAACTGACGATGATGACGAAAATGCAGACGTTGAGCAAGAATATCATTATCTTCCAGGCGAAAGCAGATTCTTTTTTACTCATAATAAAGTGCTCGAATATGCAGATATGTTTAATACAAGTGAAATTTATTACAACAAAGTGCTAGATAGATTTGAGATACCTTATTTGGATCTATGCACATCCTTAGATGATGACGCACAACGTAGAGAAAGAAAAATACAAGAAGCGATTGACTTTAAGACGCAGCATGATTTTGACAATTCAATTAATGAAAAAATAGATCGATATATTGAAATAATGCGTGAAATACCTATAAAGTTCAAAGACTATCCTCAGTATTGGTGGCCCGAGCCTTGCAATCCTGAATTTTTTATAGATGATCAGCCTTGGGACGATGATCTAGAAGATGAATACTATGTATACTGGTTAGACTAAATAGTCGATGCTGGAAAATATATTTTCTTGTCCTACATATAAACCAACAAAGATTCATAATGTTAACAAGGATGTTCCTTGCCTGTATGTTGTTGAACATGAAAACAGTAGATTGTTTTCTCTTCTACGTAAACAACTGCAAGGATTTATAGAAGTAGATCTCATTAATGGTAAGTCTCTCAAAAACTATCCTCACGTGGTAATTTTTTGGGAATATTTAGGAGAAGACTCTGATTTCCCACATCAAACATTTAACAGTGTACAAAAACGTTATCCAGACACTGAAATTACTTTGTGTATTGACGACGTATACGAAGGCCTGATAGACGAAGAATATATAAAGATAATCGAAAATTCTAATCTTGACATTTCAAAATGGTTTGTTGTGACCTCAAATAATAAATTGTCACATGATAACGTTTTTGTGTTGAATTATCACCTCTATAACTCATATTTCGACAATGTATGGCCAAAACATGTAGAGTTTGATTACAATCAAACTCTTAGAGAAAAGAAGTTTTTTTGTCCTAATAGGCAAGAAAGGTTACATCGAATATTAGCAGTTGACCATTTTATTAAAAAAGACTTTGTAAAACACTCTTACATAAGTTGTCCTTTTGTAGAATTACAATATGCTATTTCTAATAAAGATTTATTAGAAGATAATTTTGGGACTAAAATTACCGATCTCAGTTACAATAGAAAATATAAATCAATAGACGAACTACTCCAGTACAATTTCAGTGAAAATCAAATATCAAGATTTCAAAATTCTCTTCCTCTCTATCTAGAAGGCGAAGAAAATAAACACTTATCCGCAAGAAATCTTCCTGATATTTCTAGTTACTTTAAACAGAGTTATTGGTCAATAGTAACTGAGAGAGACTTTTTTAAATCAGATCAATACGAAGGGTTTACTGAAAAAACTGTAAAATGCATCTTGTTCGGCCATCCATTTATAATCATAGGATTACCTAACACTTTATCCTATCTTAGAAAATTAGGATTTATGACATTTGGACGCTTTATCGACGAATCTTATGATAATATACAAGACGACGACAAAAGATTGTGTGCAGCATTTGAACAGATTGATAATTTAGCAGCGTTAAATTACAACGATTTACAATTACAACGTAAAAAAATGATACCTATACTAAAACATAACTACAAAAGGTTTTTTGAAATACACAATTCTCTCCCTAACATAGAAATGGTTAATTTATTAGAACAACTGGCTGATAATCATCATCAGGAGTTGTAGGAATTCTAAAAATTTCGATAGTGTCAATTACTGTTGCTATAAAAGTGTTTACGCAATTGTCTAAATCGACTTTGGCTTTGTCTTCATTGCGGTAAGCATCAAACATTATCTCGTTATTTTCTATAAAGCGTTTATTCGATTCTGACATAATAATTATTTTTGGTATTGCGTCATCTTTTACCAACTTATAATAATCTTCCTGCACTATCATCAAATGACTATTTTTTTTGTTAATTAGAAACTGTTCTGCGTCATTACATACTTTAATATCAATTTTTTTGCTAAGACTGTTTGTTACGGCTTGATAGTAGCTTTTTGGAATTTTAGGAGTGTAAATTATAATTTCAGTTATATTTTTCATTCTATGATATCTAATAAAAAATGAATTATGTAACGTGTGTCTACGCTAGCGTTTGTGGTATATTTTGGTATAATGTGTGAAGGAAATAATATCATATTACCTTCAGGCACAGCAGTTTCAAACACATCTGTATTTACTGTATTTGCTTTTGTAGGAGAGATTTTGTTAAAATAGTTTCTGTCAGTTGTTAAATTTTTTATTCTGAGATTTCCTGAATTCGCAGGAGTTTGAAGAAAATAAGCGCCGTAGAGAAAATTAGCACCGTATACTTCCTCGTCAATTCGAATGTTAGATTGACATCGAGTTGCCCACATAGCAGATACACCTATGGATCTATGGTTAGATATATTAAAGTCAACATGCAATTGTGGACATTTACTACCGATATACATTACTAGGTCATTAAACCAATTTACTACATGCAAATTTCTTTCTGTAGTTTGAGACACATTTTCAAGATTTAAAGACTGTATATCTTTTTCAAAATATTCGTCTATATAGGTTATAAGTTTTTGTTTTTGATCTTGATGATTTTCTACCTCGCAGATGTAGAGAGGCACCTCAAAGATTGATTGTTTCTGCATTTAGGTTATCCTGTTAGATATTGTAGTTATATGTTTCATAAATCTTAACACACATATTTTGATATTATAAATATTCTACAACAAGGAATTACTATGCGACCAAAGGCTTTTTTTATAAACGGCGGAGCTGGACGAGTGCTTTGCTCTGTTCCAGCTTTTGAAAAATACCAGGAAGAAATATCTGAAGATTTTATCATTGTCTGCGAGTCTGGTGCAGAATTTTTCAAAGGTCATTTTTCTCTGCAGGATAAAATATATGATCCTTGGCATAAAAATCTATTTGAAGATAAAATTAAAAATAGAGACTGTGTTACTCTCGAACCGTATAGAGTTTGGGAATACTACAATCAAGAATGCAACCTTTCTCAAGCATTCGACATAGAAATAAACAATAAAGGTGTAAGAGAGCTGCCTAAACCGACTCTGAGACTTACACGTGAAGAACTTATGTCAGGCAGTAATGTTGTAAAAGAGGTAAAGCAAAAAACCAAAAAAGACAAATTAATTTTTATTCAACCATTTGGTCGCGGTGCCCAACATATTGGAAATTATATTAACGATTCGTCTGGCAGAAGTTTTGAATATCAAAACCTAGTAAACATTATTAAAAAGCTGGAAAAAGATTACGCAATTATTGTTATGAGCGAGTGGCAAATAGATTTTGAAAAAGAAAACTGCAAAAATCCTGTAGCACAGCCTCAAAACGTTGATCTTAGGCATTGGGCAGGAATTATTAATTCATCAGACTATTTTCTAGGGTGCGACTCAGTAGGCCAACACATTGCGTATGCTTTTGATATTCCTACTACTGTTGTTGCTGGTTCTACATTTCCAGAAAACATTTCTTATCCTAACTCTCCTAATTTTGATATTCAAGATATGGGCGAAGGACTAAGAAAATATGATCCGATTAGAATTGTTCCAGACGAATATGTAAACAAAAACAACGACGGTATTATGTTAATGAACGAAGCTATTGAAAATGTAATAGTCGAGTCAATACGTAAAAATATCTCAAAAACACCTCTAGAAAAGAAAACAGTTTTAGATAACAAAAAAGAAGATAAAAAGTTGGTACACAAGGAACAATCGAAATGAAAGATCTCTGGATTGCAGGAATAGCAAGGGGACACAATGCAAGCGTGTGTCTTTTAAAAAACGGCGAAATAGTGTTTTCTATTGAAGAAGAACGATTAAGCAGAAGAAAATACGACGGCGGCCCATACGCTGCAATGATCAAAATTTTAGAATATACCGATAAATTAGATTATCTTGTAGTTGCTCATACACAATCTCTCAACGACACCGCAGGAAGAGTAGACTTCAGCGGAGACGACGTATACACCGGGCTTGCAAGAAAACTGGGATTAATAGACAGAGAGTTAGTGTCAGGTCAACATCCACAGGTAGTTGACCTAAGCCACATTCATCATCAACTGCATGCTGCTTGTGCATTCTATAGATCAGGGTTCGAAACTGCTACCGCAGTGATTGTAGACGGTGCAGGAACATTTATTCCTTTATCAGTCGGATCAGCAACAGAAACTGGATGGGAAACAGAAACAATATTTTCCTGCAAATATCCGGCAGAATTTAAAACAGAGTTTAAACATGTAGGAGTTCGAGGACCTACTCCGGGTATTGTGTTAGAAACAGAAGAAGACGGCAATACCTATAAGGCAGTTATATCCGATAGAGCTGGCATTGTGAAAGCTTACGAAGCAGTAACACAGTATTGTGGTTTTTCAGCAATCGAAGCAGGAAAAACAATGGGTCTTTTTCCCTACGGAAAGCCTAACGACAAAATTCCTGCTATGTTCGAAAAAGAAACTTCAATGCCTCTTACAAATCGAAATCTTATTGTGCCTACCTATCCCAATGCCAGCATTGTAAATAACCTCCTATATGAAGAACTAGAAGAGTCAGAATCTGAAGACTTGACTCTATAAGAAAATAGACGAGATATGGCATATGCTGTGCAAACAGAAACTCAAGAACAGGTACTAGAATTGATCAAAAAATCTGTACGCCTAACCGGAAACAAAAACGTAGTAGTCTCTGGAGGCTACGGACTTAACTGTGTAGCAAATTATTTTTACCTAAAAGAATTGCAAGAACTTGAAATTAATTTGTATGTAGAACCAATTTCGAACGATGCAGGAACTGCTATAGGAGCAGCCCTTCTAATGGACAGATCTCTAAGCGATAATAAATCTATAAACAGTCAAGAATCTCTATATCTTGGTCCTAAATATCATTTTAGTGCCGAAGACTTAGTTCGGCAAGCAAATGAATATGACTTTGAAATTTTTGATACAAATAATAACGAAGTAGCCGAGTTGCTGAAAGAACGAAATATCGTGGCTATCTTCCAAGGAAGGTCTGAAAACGGTCCAAGAGCATTAGGGAACAGGAGCTTGCTTTTTGATCCGAGCTGCCCTAACGGAAAGGACTATGTTAACGAAGTAAAAAGGAGAGAATATTTTAGACCATTTGCAGGAACAGTTTTAGAAGAAGACGTACATGATTGGTTTGATCTTAGAGGATTAACAAATTCACCTTCTATGATGTATGCAGTAAATTGTCAAGAAGACGTCAAAAATATTATACCAAGTATTATTCATGTCGACGGCACTTGTCGAATTCAAACTGTAAATAAAGCACAAAACCCACGTTACTACGATCTTATTAGGTGTTTTAAAGATCTTACAGAGATTCCTATGTTGTTTAACACAAGTTTTAATTTAGGCGGAGAACCGTTAGTAGAAACACTTGATGATGCACTACGAACCCTTATGCATAGTGACATTGAATATCTGTATATGATAGAATACGATAAGTTAATAAAAGCAAAAAACTAAGAATTAATTATGATTGTTTACGGTTCTTATGCAATGAAATATTGGTATCCTGAATTTAGGTTACCTAAAGATATTGATATAGTTCAATTGGATAAAGATGATCATGATATTGAACTGCTTTCGAAATTAAAACAAGAAAATCTCCCTATTGAAATTAAAGAAGCTGCCTTTTTTTATCCGCTAGAAGACGAAACTTATAATAGTATATTGTCGCCCGAAGGCATGCTTGCTGTAAGAATCTCTCATGCCATGTATGATCTTTATTGGGAAAAAGCTATAGAGGATATAATTTTTTTACAAAGAAAAAATGTTAGTTATGATCTCAGATCTGTGAAACTTTTAAGAAAGGGCTGGAAAAAAGTACATAAAGGTGTGCGTGAGCAAATGAATATGAACCTACCACCAGAAATTTTCTTTAACAGCAATATTCAGCGTTATTACAATCACGACGACCTACATGAATTAATAAAAACTGATAAAATTCC
>Ga0102930_1000806_pt1 | contig 10486 bp, 13 predicted proteins | sample SalPon1_B_H2O_MG_FD_84514 | JGI IMG/M metagenome (GOLD analysis project Ga0102930, IMG submission 84514) | Salt pond water microbial communities from South San Francisco under conditions of wetland restoration - Salt Pond MetaG R1_B_H2O_MG | ecosystem: Environmental > Aquatic > Non-marine Saline...
ACGATGTTTCAAGGCGCGCCCTGCATTGAGGATATTGGCACGCACTTCGCTGATGACTGGTGGATGCCACTCAAGCCAAGCGCCGAGGAGATTGCGCCATGCACGTCTCGTTAAATGAGTTCACTAGCACTTGCCGCCGGGCGCTCGATAGCCTGGGCTTTCCGCCGGGTGAATACGAAGACGCCGCGGATATGGTGGTGTGGCTCGAGCAACATGGCCTCGGTGGCGCTCGGCTATTGGGTGAAATTTTGCCCCGACTCGCTGAAAACCGCTGGCCCGCGCTAACCGTGACCCATGACGATGGCGGTTGCGTCATGATGCAAATGGACCATGGTTCGATATTGCACGGTGGCAGTTTGGCTGCCGATTTGGCCTGCACGCGGGCACTGGCGAGCGGGCTCGGACTGGTGCGTTTGCATGGCTGTAGCGATCGGAGCTTTATCCTGGGCTATTTAGCTCGATGTGCACGGCGTGGGCATCATATTGCGGCATTTTGGTGTACCGGCGAACCGCGTCGAGCCGTTCAGAATGTTGCCGTGGCACTCGCTGATGCACGCTTACCGGTGTTTCGTCGCTTTCGCGCGGATGGCGGCGGCGAGCAAGAGGCCGACACCGATACGCTCACACTCATGGCAACCCGCGACTTTGCGATGCTACCGGCAGCGTCTGACGAGCACACCGATATGGAATTATTAGAAATGGTCACCGCAGAAGAGTTTGAAGCCCGCTCGCGGCGTGCTTGGGATCAGGGAGTCGAAATTGACGCCAGCCTGTGGCGCGATTTAAGTGCGATTCGTGACCGCCGACTGGTGGCAGCGAGCGAGGAATCACGCCAGCGTGGTGCCGGGGAGACCAATCCAGCGGATTGATATCCTCAGCCTCGACCTTATTGCTCGGCAGGCCTTGGGTGTATTCATCGGGCAGCCACACCTCAAGCTCAGTCCCCACTTCGGTGCGATCCACCGGCACCCATGCCAACGCGATGTTGGCCTCGAGTTCCGGCGAGTACCACGAGGAACTGACATAAACGCTGGCATCAGCGGCACCGCGATCAGCCACCGTTGTTAGGAAGCTCGCCATCCTGCGTGCGGTCGTGAATATGGCGTACAAGGAGTGGGAGTGGCTAGACGAACCGCTCGGCCAGAGGGTTAGCATGCCAAAAGTCCAGAATGAACGGCATGTATACCTAGAGTCCGCTCAGGTGCGCGAATTGGTTTAAGCCTTTACCAACAACACCTCAATGTCGGAAAAATGATCTTTGTGGCGGCCTATACGGGCCTCAGGAGGGGTGAGCTGATTAGATTCAATGAGGGCGAGGCTGTTTTTCGAGATGGTCTGTTAATGTTGGACGCCAAAACCAAGACCGGCAAACCGCGTGTGATCCCGGTACCGGGCGAGGTGGAAAAGATTGTCGAGGAAATGGCGCTGCCGGTATCCGTGCCAATGCTTAGGCTGCACTGGCTCAATACGACTAAGGCTTGTGGTAAGGAAGGATTGCGCTGGCATGACTTACGCCACCCATACGCCAGCTGGTTGGTGCAGGCAACGGTACCGCTCCGAACGGTGCAAGAGCTGATGGGCGAGACCACCATGGCGATAACCCAGCGTTACAGCTACCTCGCCGATAAGCATCTGCGCGAGACTGTGGAGATGATGCGCCAGTCGCAAGTTAAGTGACGGGCTTTAAGGTAAAAAACGTTATCTTAGCCCGGTCACGAATTGACAAAACTCTCTTTCGCCACGCCGACCATCCCTATCACCGATTCCGCGAGCGTCACCAGCACTTTCTACGACACTATAAAAAAGTCCGCACTAGGCGGGCTAAGTTGCTGATTTAATTGGCGGAGAGGGAGGGATTCGAACCCCCGGAACCTTTCGGTTCACCGCATTTCGAGTGCGGCGCTTTCGACCACTCAGCCACCTCTCCGTTGGCCGTTGAGTGTACAACATCCTGCCGATTCGATGAAAAGATCAATGCTAACCTCCCCGCTAAGCGCAGATAACGTTATCCTATGCGGCTTAATTGCTAATAAAAGTTAATTGTTAATGGATCAGCAAGACCCGCCGCATCACCTTGAGCACGCACCGCTTGGATTTTCCGCTTATCAGAACATTCGCCATCGGCTACCGAGCGCTACTCGAATGGGTGCTTGCCAACATCGCGTTGATCTATCGGACATAGCGGATCAGTACGATACGTTCTTACTCGATGCGTATGGAGTGATTAATCGAGGTCATCAGGCGATCCCGGGGGTGCCCGAGCGGGTTCGTGATCTACAGGGCGCCGGTAAACGCGTCATGATCGTCTCTAATGCCGCAGGATTTCCACATCGCGTGTTAATGGCCCGCTACGAAACACTTGGCTATCAATTTGATCCAGACGATGTCATTACAAGCCGAAAAACATTGGTACATGGGCTCTATGCAGAGACTCCCCGGCATTGGGGTATGATCGCGGGCCAGCACTTTGGCCCCGAAGAATTCCCACCCCTTGATTATCAATTATTGGCTGATACGCCTGATGACTACGCGCGCGCTGAAGGGTTTTTACTCGTCGGCGCATCGGACTGGACACCCACTCGACAAGCACACTTAATCAAAACCCTAAGGACCCATCCACGACCGCTATTAGTTGCAAATCCAGATTTAATTGCCCCGCAAGAAGGTGGCCATTCCACCGAACCTGGCACCTACGCCCACCAAATTATTGATGCCACCGGCATAACGCCGGTGTTTTATGGCAAGCCATTCGGTAACATTTTTGAACTGGCAAAAGCGCGTTTGGGCGCAGATTTCAACAACACCCGAACACTCATGGTCGGCGATACCCTCCATACCGATATTTTGGGTGCTCAGGCGGCTGGCATCGACGCTGCCCTGGTCACCCAATCTGGTGTTTTAGCCGGAATGGATATCAACCAAGCAATCACAGAATCGGCGATTGCACCTGATTGGATTCTTAATCAAGCGTAGGCGCGATAAATGTCGCTTGGTTTTCAGCAAAAAGCCAATCTAAATCACGACCAACCAACGCCGGACTGCTACTTGGCAGCGTTAACGTCACAGCACCAGCGACAGAAGGCGCTCCAACCACCCGAGTGTGAACACTTGGGTAATCTCCAACTGAACTGACAGCCAACACACTCGCCTCAAACATTGCGCCTGATGGACTTGTGTTCTGAAAACATGCGCCGATCTGAGCTCTACCCTGATGAGCGAGTCGCGCTAATCGAGCCGCGGTTCCTGTCCCAGTGGGGCATTTCCATAAAACGCCCGGATGGCCGTAGCTCCCTCCTACCCCTGACCACTGCCCTGGTGGATGCATTCGTTCCGGCCACATCCAATGTAGGAAACGTGGCTTACCCACATCACCTAAATGCGGATGGAGAAGATCAAAATCCGCTTGAACCGCCTCAACAATCGTCGCAGCTAGCGTTAATGCCGCTGGTTTTGATACATCCGCTGGAGATAACCCTAAGCGCTCGGCATCGACCATAATGTAGTGACCCCCACTCCACACAAGCTCATAGCTCACCGCGCCCACGTCAGGTAGATAAACCCTTGCCTCGGCTTGATGGACAAACGCTTCATCACCCTCAATCCCAACCTGCTCCACTCGGCCTTCCTGCAGCTTTACATGCGCATCCACCCGCCCCCCTGGGGTCTCAAGGCGGACACATTGGGTGCCATTTTGGGTATCAATCGGTATATAACCACCCTCAAGCAGCGCGCAGGCGGTTGCCATGCTGTTAGACCCGGAGAAAAAGGGATAACCCATGACCTCCATTATGACAAAGCCCGCCTGGGCACCGGGTTGTACCGGTGTGGTCACTAAATCCACGCAAATGCTGGGTTCACCAAACGGGGGCTCAATGAGCAATTGGCGTAATCCATCGCCAGGGCCACTCAACCACTCCATTCTCTCGCGAATACTCTGTCCAAAATCAGTGCCAAGCCCTGAAAACACCACACGGTGAAGGTCACCACCCACGTCCACATCAATCCAGCTAAGCGTTGCCGCGGGCTTACGAACTAACATGCGGCGCTCCATACGCATCCCAGCGGGAATCGGGAACGACCACAAGTTTGCCAACAAAATCTTTCGCCATAAATTCTGACTGAGCGTGATGAAAATCTGATAATCGATATGTGCGGTGCAATAGCGGTTTCACATCTCCATCGAGCACATAACCAAGCAGGCGTTTAAAATCACTACGCCGGCCCTGTGACGACCCATGAAGCTGGAGCTGCTTTAGATACATTGTCCGCAAATCAAGATTAACGACTGGCCCGGCAATCGCACCCGCTGTGGTATAGCGTCCTTCTGGCCGCAAGATACGTAATAAATCATTAAATCTCGGCCCCGCCACTAAATCAGCAACTACGTCGATTGGCTTGCCATCAGCAGCTGCTGCGACCGCGGCGACCCAATCCGCGCTAGCACGATCGATAACCGCCTCAGCACCAATTGCCTTGAGCGCCTCGGCCTTATCCGAACGCGTCAGCGCATATGGGATTGCGCCGCGGGCACGGCAAAGCTGGATAATGCCGGAGCCCACGCCGCCCGAGGCACCCGTTACCAATACCCGCTCACCTGCCTGGACATTGGCTCTTTCGAGCATGTGTTCGCCAGTCAGATAGGCACAGCAAAACGTCGCTAACTCGGCATCAGTAAGGTCAGTTTGCACAGCGTGTGCATTCTCGGCTGGGACACATTGATATTCGGCATAACCCCCGTCGCGGCCATGACCGATGTAGTCGATATCCGCAAGACTATCGTCATCCCGGTTATACAAACTAAAATCAACGACCACTCGCTCACCCACCCGACGCTGATCAACGCCTTCACCAACAGCGATAATCTGGCCAACACTATCGGTGCCTTGAATACGCGGAAATGTAAGCGTCGAGCGCCCACGGCGCCATGTGGATACGGCGCTAGCATCGGTCTCGCTACCATAAGCGCCCTCTCGCACCCAAACATCCGTATTATTCATGCCACAGGCATGGACGGTAAGAAGCACTTCTCCGTGGCCCGGCAGAGGAACCGCAACATCTCTACGGTATTCCAGGGCATCCAGCCCGCCATGCTTTATTAAAACCACAGCGGCCATGTGTTCCGGGATTGTCGATGGCACTACAAACCTCCGCTCTGCCGATCTCAACGACTACGACGAGCGCGAAAAAACGCTTTCAAAAGCTCAGCACTCGCCGTTGCTTCCACGCCACCTCGCACGGTTAATTGATGATTATGCAATGGCATATCATGCAAGGATATAGCGCCACCGCAGGCGCCTGTTTTAGGATCAGGAGCGGCAAAAACCACTGCCTCTAAACGGGCATGAATCATGGCACCCACGCACATAGAACAAGGCTCAAGCGTGACGTACATCGTCGCGCCAGGTAATCGATAACGATTAAGCGTTTGCCCCGCTGCACGCAGCGCCACGATTTCAGCATGCGCGCTCGGATCTTGAGTGCTGATGGGCTGATTCCAACCCTCACCAACAATCTCTCCTGCATACACCAACACCGCGCCAACCGGCACTTCGCCCGCTGCACCAGCCTGCCGGGCAAGCGCCAGCGCACGGCTCATGAACATGAGGATATCCCGCGGATTTGATAGCCTGCGATCGGGAAATGCACGGCCACATGACCGGTGTCTTTGTGCTCATGATCGATTGATACTCGATCCGCCGTCAGCGCTCGTAATTGGCCCACCACCTCTGGATCAGAGGAATTAAGGTAAGGCCGAATAGCCACGGGCTGGCCGATAGCCAAGTCGCTTTTAACGGTAATTTCGGTTGCTGTCATCGGCTTTGTTTTTCGCGCAATCATGAGCGCTGCCTCCGCAGTCAGTTCGCTAGCGGGTTGCTGGCCGGTGGTTTCAAGCGCAGCTTCGACCTCACGAAGATATGAATATTGATCGATTAACTCACCCCCTCGATGCCAACGACCACGCAAAAACCAGGCAACAAATGCCGCTGCCACATCACCGTAACTAAGCGCTCGCGTCTCACAGCGCCCTGATCCGGCAAGCCATGCTTCAAGACGCCGCAAGGCAGCATTAAGCTGCAGGACCACCCCTGGGTACTGCGCCCGCAGATCTTGGGGCGTCCAGCCAGGACCAAAGTAGAGATCACCTCGATCTTGAATAAATTCTGGCGGCGCCGTATCGAGCGCCTCGGTAATGACCACTCGGACAGCTAACGGGAATACCGTCTGATCAATCCATTCAGCGATCATCAGCGCCCCGCCTCTCGTGTGCCCGGGAAACAGCCGTTCCGCGGCCGTTTGATTGGTGGCAGCTAGGGCTAAAGCGATGTTGTATGTATCGCAATAAATATCCGCGCCAACCTGCAAGACGGGGGTTCGGCGATAGCCAGCCGTTAATGGCATAAGCAAGGGTTTTGGGGGCACACGAGGGATTTCGACAGAAGCCCACTCGAGCGCTGCCAGCCCAAGCGCCATGCGCGTTTTATGCGCAAATGGCGAGGGCCAATAGTGGTGCAAAATCCGCTCTGTCATCATCGCTCTGATCGCTTAACGAATCGATCAGGCCCGGTTACCAAGCGCTTTATACGCCTCAGGTATGCGCTCGTTAGTGCCGTACATAAAGTGATTTTGCATACGCTCACGATAGTGACTAGCAGGCGGTGTGCGGCCGCAGGCCTCAGCAATTTCACGAATATGGACAGGCGATGCGCCGCAGCAGACCCCAACGTACTGAATATCATTAGCAAGGCAGCGCTCAGCGAAATCGCGAATTTCATACCGATTACAATAAAGCGGATCAAGCGCGGTTGGAAACGTTCGACCATGGGGTGCTGGGCACTGACAACCCTGATGATCATCAAGATTAAAAAACGTTGGCTGTGCCTTAGTTGTGCGATAAGGCACCGGCAGTGCAGCCACCGGACAGCTTAGCGCTTCCCGAATCTCTTTTAGCATCGGCCACATCGTCTCCGGGCCACGAAAACAGTTCATGCCCACCACGGCCGCACCTTGGGCCTCAAGCCGTTGACAGCATTCAACCACGCTTACACCATCTTGCATGGCGTTATTCGCCATTGGCGCCAGGGTCATCACCGCCGGCAGACCAACCGCACAAATCGCTGTCAGCGCCGCCTCGGCCTCAGCAGCCCAATAAAATGTCTCGCCAATGATAAAGTCAACGCCCTCGTCTGCGGCCCACTCGGCCATTTCATGAAACATGCGTGTTGCCTCGCGACAAGCTTTTTCATCGGCCGGATCCCAAATATTCGTATTTGAGATATTGCCGGCAACCAGCGCATCAGGTAACTCGCCCATTGGCTCGACAGCGACCGACTTTGCAATTTTTAACGCAGCACGGTTAAGCGGCTCCAATAGCGATTCCTTTCCCACGACTCGCATTTTTTCGCGATGGCCATTATAGGTAAACGCCTGAATAACATCACTCCCAGCGTGACGAAAATCGCGATGAATCTGGGCGAGTATCTCAGGATGGTCCAAAGCCACTTCTGGCACGAATTCGCCCGCGGATATATAACCGCGGCGCTCGGTCTCGAATAAATAGCCCTCAGCACAAATCACCGGGCCATTGCTCAGTCGCTCAAGTAAGTTGTTTTGCATTATTCCCACTCAATCGTTTTGAAAAAATATAGTCAATAAATTCAACACGTTAAAAACTTATAAAGGTCTTTTGTGCAACATTTGCGCACTAAAAAATGTGAGGATTTTTCCGCTCAGTTCTTTAACCTTCAAGTAATCAACAGCTTATATTTAGCACCGCGCACGACGTGAACGATTTTTAACTCCTGATCATTTCCCTGCACAACTTTTTCGGCGCCATAGCGGCAGCGATGAAGCAATGCCCTCCGGAACGGTACAGATTAAGAGTGTGGACCTGTCTCCAACCGAGCTGGAAGAGCACCACTTTAGGAAGCTATCGAGTGTTTAGAAAACTGGGTCCGCACCAGCCGCCAGTTCTCTCCCTATCATCTTGGCCTGTTTCAGTGAGGGTGACATTCTTCATGCGCCAGGCACTATCCGGTCCAGGGTCTGCTCAAGTTGATGGCGATCCGCCAGGCGCTTGACCTTTGAGCGACGGGCAAGGTTTTGCAACTTTCGCCCTACCCCTGGCAATGCTGCAACGTCTGCCAAGTCAATCAATCCAAAATCAGGTTGCTCATCTTCAACCGACCAAAGAAAGTCACATGACGGCTCATCCAGCTTTCCGGATATCCACAAGAGTAACTGCGCCCTGTTCTCCAACAGTTGCGCCGCTGTCACCGGCTCGGCGGTCATCCCCCTGAAGTGGGCATCGAAGATCGGCTCAAAATCCACTGGCTCCCGAGGAGCCAGTAGTTCCCAGGCCGGCTTGGGGCTGCAGGTCAGGTATACCAGAAAGGTTCGCCACAATGTCGCGTCGGCCCGTTCGTCTTCCAGCAGTAAACCAATATCAAACAGATCCCTGGGATGTTGGCGGGTCAAGGCCGCCGCCAGCTTGCCGGCGTAGAGATCGGCAAAATCGAGCACCTGTGTGGAAGCAAACCCGAAGGCCTGTTCCACCTTCGGCCGGACCACCATAGTACGAACCGGATACACCGTGCCGCGCATCACCGGGGTGGTTTCGATCTGCACACGGGCACGGCCGCGGCTGCAAATCAACCGCGTGATGCCCCGGGTGTTTGCGCCACCCGACGTCTGCACTTGGAGTTGCAAAGGGCGGGCACGCAATGTCCCCGCCAACTGTTCTAGCACCGCCGACATTGCCGCCACGTCCGCCTCGAAATCCTGCACAGACAACCAGGTCAGATCGATATCCACTGACAGCCTCGGAAGATCGTGCTCAAACATGTTGATGGCCGTCCCGCCTTTCAGGGCAAAGCGGGTTTCCTTTGCCAGCACCGGCAGAATATCCACCAGCAATTGCACCCGATCGCTGTAGCGCTTATCCCAGCTGTTCATCGAGGTCTCCCGGCAGGGTGATCTGATAGCGGGGATGCAAACGGCCACCGGAGACCAGTGATCGTTTACCACGACCGAGGTCCACACCATCGAGCGACAGGTGCGAAAACCAAGCATGCCCGTGACGTTCGCCCAGGGCGAGAAACAAGCGCTTAGCCTTGATGCTGTGGCATCGTCGCAACAACACCTCAAGCCGCTCGGGCCGCAGCGTGGCCATGCCCTGCATCAATGCGTCGACCTCATAGACCCCACTGGCATCAGACGCCTCGGCACACAATTCCAGCATGGCCCGCTCCGGTGTTGAACACACTAGCATCCCGCTCGGCACTGCTTCACGCCGCTCCAGGCCCTGGTTCAGCAACGTCTGATCCGATGTCTCATCGGTAAGGGAAGGCACTGGCAAATCAAAAGGCCCCTTGCCGCAGTACTCGACACCTTCAACCAACGGCAACTTGCGCACCCACCCGGGCACACGATCCGGCCCGTAGAGGGTGATCACGGCAGCTTCGCCCAAGCGCAGGTAGTGCTCATGCCCCAACCAGGCCAAGGCAAAGCGCCCGCCGACATGCAGTGACAAACCCTCCATCCATTGCAGCGTCCGCACCACACCTTCCCACTGCAGGGAGCCGCCTTTGCGCATATACACACCACGGGCCGGGGATACCAGCCAGCCGCTGTCCACATAACGGACCACCAGGCTGCTGGAATAGCCATGCGCTCTTAGCCACCGGCTGGAAACCACGCCGGTATCACCGAGGCCAGCCAGTAGATGGTTTAATTTTTTCTCATTTTGATCACTCATAGTGACTAAAATACGGTTTTTATAAACCAAAGCCAATACGGTGTTCCGCCATTTATAACCGGGGGAAGCTATCGAGTGTCTATGGACCTGGGCCCGCACCACACCCTATGCCGCGACCGACAAGTGCACACCCAAGGCGTGCATCAGGCGATGGATGGTGTCCCACTTCGGCTGCACCTGGCCATTGATCACTTTGTAGAGGCTTTCGCGGTTGAGTCCAGCTGCTTCAGCAATCTGGGCTACACCCTTGTGTTTAATGGCGTGCCCCAGGGCCACAACGAATACGGCAGGGTCGTCATCTTCGTAGGCATCAGTCAGGTATTGGGCCAGCTCATTCTCGCCCAGCAAGTGGTCAAAAGGATTATATTCGGTCAGTTTAGTCATGATTCAAACCTCCACTTCACTCAATATTCGTTGCGCACGGACAATGTCGCGTGACTGACTGGATTTTTTACCACCGCACAGCAAGATGATAAGTTCGCCGTCACGAATTCCGGCTAACCAGCGATTGAAGTGATCCGTGGTGAGTATGTGATATCGCATGCACTAAATGTAGCTTATGCGCTACAAAAAGACAAGACAACCTAACAGGTAATTGACCCCGGCACCGGCTATATCATGGCTTTAAAATTTTCAAAACCATAAGAACCCTGTAAAAAAATTCTGGTCACTCCCACTCAATCGTTGCCGGGGGCTTGCCAGAAATGTCATACACCACTCGTGAAATACCAT
>Ga0102930_1000807_pt1 | contig 10476 bp, 6 predicted proteins | sample SalPon1_B_H2O_MG_FD_84514 | JGI IMG/M metagenome (GOLD analysis project Ga0102930, IMG submission 84514) | Salt pond water microbial communities from South San Francisco under conditions of wetland restoration - Salt Pond MetaG R1_B_H2O_MG | ecosystem: Environmental > Aquatic > Non-marine Saline...
ATATACACTTACCCATCTCTTCACACAACACAACAAACTCGGTGGTGCTTTAGGTGAACATCTGGATCGTGAATTTATACCAGCAGTAGAAAACCACTTGAAGCAGAAAGATTGGGAAATCACACCTTATGTGAACGTCTTCAATAAAAGCCCAAAGGAAGGCTTTACACAGTTCAATGATATGCCGAGGTATTCTTCTGGATATACAGCCCTTTGGAACACTTTAGGCTTGATGATAGAAACACACATGCTAAAACCTTATACACAGCGAGTGGAAGGGACTTTAGAAATGCTCAAAACACTTGTAGAGGTGTCTTATGAACAAAAATCAGAAATAAAGGATGCTAGAACAAAAACTACGCAACAGTTTGCTAGCTCTAGCACCTATCCCTTAAATTATAAAGTTGACTCTTCAGCTTACACGTCTTTTAATTTTTTGGGCTATGAGCTAGACCACATCACAAGTGAAGTTACTCAACTCCCCAGAATAAAATTCAGAAAAGATAAACCTTTTAAAGAGGAAGTAAAGTACTACAACACCTTTAAACCCTCAGATTCTGTAACAATACCAAAAGCATACATCATCCCTAAGCAATGGGTAGGAGTCATAGAATTGATGAAGTGGAATAACATCACCTACGAACGTTTTGCTGAAGATACCCTTGTAGAAGTTGAGCAGTACAGAATTGAAGATTACGATACAAGACGTGCTGCTTATGAAGGGCATTACCTTCATTCCAATACCGAAATATCCTCAGAGCTTATCGAAAAAGAATTTTCGCAAGGTGATGTTTGGGTAAGTTTAAAGCAGCCTGGGCTTCGCTACCTGATAGAGACTTTGGAGCCTACAGCGGTAGATTCATTTTTTAACTGGAATTTCTTTGATAGTATTTTGCAACAAAAGGAAAACTTTTCTCCCTATGTTTTTGAAGATTTGGCACTAGAGATTTTTGAAGACCGCCCAAAACTTAAAGCCAGATTTATAAAAAAACAGCGAGAGGATAATGACTTTGCTAAAAATTGGTATGCCCAGTTAGATTGGATCCACAAGCATTCCAACTATTATGAAGAAGCTCATCTAGCCTACCCTGTCGTTCGGGTGTTGGAGTAGGTATTCTTTAGGAAATAAGAGTTTGATATTAGCATAAGAATTTTGAAGTGCTTTCTGTGCTTGTGCAAAATTTTTCCATTTTGCTTTTTTGATACCTTCAGAGGTTTCAGGAATAAGCTTCCCTGTGTAGGAAGTCTTCATCTCAAACCAATGCGTAACTTTAAGTTTATACTCACCATTTCTGCTGATGATATGGTAAGTAGTATCTAGAAAAGAAATAATTTCAAGACACTTGACTTGCGTTTCCTCTTGGACTTCGCGCAGGGCTGTTTGCTGGATGTCTTCTCCCTTTTCAGCTTTGCCCTTTGGCAAGTCCCATTTTTTATTTCTGAAAATGAAAAGTATTTCTTTTTTTGAATTATAAACAAGACCACCTCCAGCTTCTACTACTTTTAGCTTCTTCTTCAAGTGCTTAAGAAGTTTATGCTCTTTTTTATGATACAGATTTAAATAAAGAAGCTCACCAGATTCTATTTTACGGATAAGATGTTTTATTTTTGCCTCTTTTACGGGAATGGTGGTATAATGAGTACCTACATTTTCTTGTGAAGATAATAATATAGGAACATCATCTACAAAAACTTTATACATTTGTACTTATGATTTTAAATGAAAATACCGCTCACAAAACTGCTGAGTTGCTATTGCAAATTAATGCAATAAAATTAAATCCACAAGACCCATTTACGTGGGCAAGTGGAATACAATCCCCCATTTATTGCGATAATAGGATCATCCTCTCCTACCCTAGCATCAGAAACTATATAGTCTCTGAGATGGCAAAGCCTATAGAGGACTTATTTGGAAAACCAGATGCCATTGCAGGAGTAGCCACTGGAGCAATAGGTGTGGGTGCTATAATAGCAGATTATCTTGGCCTTCCTTTTGTATATGTGAGGCCAGAACCCAAAAAACACGGACGCCAAAACCAGATAGAAGGCCTACTGAACCCACATGCAAATGTAGTGGTCATAGAAGACCTTATCAGTACTGGGAAAAGTAGCGTAAATGCGATAAAAGCGCTACGAAATGAAGGCTACGCCAATGTGAAGGGGATGATGGCTATATTCACTTACGGCTTTGATACCTCTGAAAACCTTCTTGAAAAAGAAAACATCAGCACCTATACCTTAGCAAATTATGATATACTACTAGAGGAAGCTTACAGAACAAGCTACTTGAGCAAAAAAGAACTCGAATTATTAAAAACATGGCGAGAAGACCCCGCCAACTGGAAACCTTAATTATGTACATTGAAAGCGAAAAAAAGAAAATTTCAAAAAGCCAAGAAGAGTTGTTTGAGTTTTTAAAAAACATCGAAAATTTTGAAAAACTCATGCCCGAAAGTATAGAAAAATTTGAATTGCTGTCTGAAGATAGTTTTCTTTTTCAACTTAAAGGAATGCCTGCTATAAAACTTAAACTAGACAAAGCAGAGCCTCACCATCTTGTTGTATTGGCTGCAGCCAGTGATAAATTACCATTTACACTCAAGGGAGAGATTGAAGCCTTAGGTGAGCAAGAATCTGAAGTTCAGCTTATCTTTGAAGGAGAATTTAATAGCATGATGGCCATGATGATAAAAAGTCCTATCCAAAAATTCATCATTACACTTAGTGATAATTTGACGGTTATCTGAATTTATTTTTATAAATTTAAAAATATTAAAGAGGCAATTAATACATTTAATTGCCTTTTTAGATGTATTCAATCAGAAAATAAACAACTTTATTATGCGAGATGAATATTACAGTCGCATCACAACTGCGGACGCGTTGTCTTTAGATTTTGACAACTTGGTGCTACTGGCAGCGAAGTCTTGCCAATCTACTGCTGCATTTTTGAGTTTAAATGACTCTGGTGTGTTCAAAATAAAATCTTCATTTCAGCTTGAACTGGTTATAAATAAAGAGAAAAAAAAGAATAGCACTTCATCTAAAGATTGTCCCAAAAAACTAAAAATCGGAAAAATTCAGGAGACTTTCATCACTGAAGATGATGTTATAAATAGGCTAAGTGAACATTCTCTCTTTTGTGAACCTATAGTAAACACTGTAGGCAAATTGGCAGGTAGACTATATATAATAAATACATGCTCAAACAACCTTACGAAATTTCAATCTGAATTGCTAAGCAAACTAGCCCTTGAAGTGCAGGACAAACTAAAAGCCTATGAAGAGAAGCAAACCCTTCAAAAACTAAACACCTCTGTTACTTTAGCTAAAGACCACTTTGGAAAAATCATAAGTAATGTTGGAAATGTAGTGTTGATTTTAGATGCCAATTTGAATCTCATTGAATATTATGGCGAGGAAGAAAGTTTGGTGTCTGAGAAAGAATTATTTCTTGGAAAGAATATTTCTGAAATTGATGTAATAAGTAAGTTATACAATCAGATAAAATTAGCAATAAAAGCCTGTAAACTCTATCATAGCTCTATTCCTATAGAATATGAACTTATGAAGGATGGAATACGACATTACTATGTGATGTACGTCAACCTTATACATAGTGATGATAATCCACAAATAGTTTGTGTGATAAGAGAAATTAATAGGAGGGGTAGAAAAAAAGAAAGGTTAAAGATTTTTAATAATTTGTTTACCGAAGCAGAAAAGCTTGCCAAAGTTGGGGGTTGGAGATTCGACCTGAAAGAAAGAGAAATGTACTGGACGCCTATCCTAAAAAACATTGCTGAAATAGATACCGATGTACAGCCTAATTTGGAAGAAACCATTAGCTTTTTTAAAGAAGGAAAAAACCGAGATACATTTACGGAAAGAGTCATCGAATCTATAGAACAGCAAACTTCCTTCAAAGGGGAATATGAAATGATCAGTGCAAAAAACAAAGAAGTTTGGGCTCTAGTGAATGTAAAACCAGACTTTGTAAATGGCGAATGTGTTGGGCTTTATGGTTCTTTACAGGACATCACAGAAATAAAAAAGACAAAAGAAAACCTAAAGCTTGAGAGAGAACGATTGAATAATATAATTAATGCTGCAAACCTTGGTACATGGGAGTGGAATATCCAAACTGGAGAAGCCATATTCAATAAAAGATTTGTAAATATTCTAGGCTATAGCACAGAAGAGTTGCCACTGAATAATTCGTTTAAGTTGTGGAATTCGTTCACCCATCCTAAAGACTTAAAAGACAGTAAAAAAACTTTGAAAGAACATTTTGATGGAAAAACAGATTTTTATCAAAAAGAACTAAGGTTAAAACATAAAAACGGTAAATGGATCTGGGTGCTAGATAAAGGAAAGATTATCTCACGAACAGAAGATGGTAAGCCAGAATGGATTTTTGGAACACACCAAGATATTTCTTCAAAAAAAATCTTAGAAAAAGAACTATACCAAAATGTACAACAATTTAAAAACATCTTTGAACTCTCACCCGTTGGCATTTCTATCACAGATTATAATTCTGGTCAATTCATTACTATCAACAAAGCCATGCAAGAAATGGTGGGATATACAGAAAACGAACTTCTTGAAACTAGTCTAGAAAGGCTAGCTCCGGAAAAAATGAAAGACCAAAAGATATGCATGTTGACTAATAGCGGAACAAACTCAAAAAAAATTGGTCCTTTTGAAAAAATAATACAAGCCAAATCTGGAGAACTCCTTACAGTTATAATTACAGGACTTATTCACCTTAACAAAGAAGGGAAAGAGATTGTGATATCCACCTTTCAGGATGTCTCTGCACAAAAATTGATAGAAAAGAACTTAAAGCATTCCAAATCAATGGCCATAAAGGCCAACCAAGCCAAATCTGAGTTTGTAGCAAATATGAGTCATGAGATCAGAACACCACTAAATGGCGTTATAGGATTTTCAGATTTGTTGGTAAAAACCTCTTTAGACGAAACTCAGCATAAGTATATGAAAACAGTTATTCAATCTGCTAACAATCTGTTGGATTTGATTAATGATGTTTTGGACTTTTCAAAAATTGAGGCTGGAAAATTACAACTGAACGCCACAAAAACAAATGTGACTAGAATTGCTGAAGATGTCATAAATATCATAAAATACGAAGCCCATAAAAAAAACTTAGAATTATTCCTTATCGTAGACCCTTGTGTACCTGAATATGTGTGGGCAGATGAAGTAAGAATGAGACAAATTTTTATGAATTTATTGAATAACGCAGTAAAATTCACAAACAATGGAATCGTAAAATTATGTATCAAAAACAAAAAACAAACGGAAGATAAGAGCCGTTTAAGCTTTTCTATACAAGACACGGGAATAGGAATAGCGAGAGAAAATCAAGAAAAAATATTCAATGCCTTCATACAAGAAGATGCTTCTGTAAACAAAAAGTATGGCGGTACAGGTTTAGGTTTAGCCATCTCTGGCAGAATATTAGATCTTATGGGGAGCAAATTGAAATTAAAAAGTGAGGTTGGACTTGGTTCTAAATTCTATTTCGATCTTGTTTTAAAATCAGAACATAAAAAACAAAGCCCCAAAGAAAACCTTCTTCATTATAAAACGGCATTGGTCATCACTTCTGTCCCTGAGTATGTTCAAATTATTAAAAACCAACTGAGCTCTTTTAAAATCAAAATAAAAAGTGCTGAAGATGTCGAACAAAGCCTAGAGCAATTCAAAGATAACTCACCAGACATCATTTTTATCAATGAAGATGACTCCCTCATAAAATCATGTATTTTACTATCACAATTAAAATCAAAAGCAGAAAACACGGTATTTGTCCTGCTTCAAAAAACACTATCCTTATCAGAAAAAGAGAAAGTTAAACTAAATAAACATTTTGATTATCAACTTTTAAAACCATTTCATAAGTCAGATCTTATCAGGCTCTTAAGAAACGAAAAAGAAACAACCATAACTCCATTAGAAAATCAAAAGGACAGCCAACGGCTAGATTATTCGGGAGTTTTTAAAGTTTTGATTGCTGAAGACAACCTTATCAACATGGAATTACTAAAATCCTATTTAAGAAATATTTTTTCTGAAATAAAGATTTTTGAAGCTGAGGATGGTGCTGAAGCTCTGCATCTGTTCAAACAGCATTCACCTGATATCATATTCACAGATATCCAAATGCCTAAAATGAATGGTTATGCCCTTTCTGAGGCTATAAGACTGCTAGATAATGGCATGAGTATTCCTATCATAGCCATTACAGCAGGTACTCTCAAAGGCATAAAAGAGAAGTGTCTATCAGCTGGAATGAATGATTATATATCGAAGCCTATTCTCCAAGATTCGGTAAAAACTATTATTTCAAAACACCTATCAGGAAAAACTAACAAAGAGAATAAGACTGAAACTTTAGAAACACTAAACTATGAAGGCGAAGAATCATCATCAATCATATTTCAAAAAAAGCGTTTGATGGCAATGATAGGAAATGATGAGATTTTTTATAACGAACTCATTATAATGAGTAAAGAAGCCCTCAATAATGCCTTAGTAGAATTGAAGTATATTGATAGTAGTGAATCCCTCAAAAAGTTTGCTCATAAACTAAAAGGAACTGCAGTAAATATTGGGGCAATTGCTCTATCAGGCATCGCTTTGGAGGTAGAGAGCGCTTTAATTCCGACTAAAAAAGAGATTACATTCAGAAAGCAAAAACTTAAAAGTGCTATTAGAGAGCTTATAGAAGCGATGCATATATAAAAGTCTAAACTCATATCAACACTTTCAAGGTTTAAAAGCAAACAAATCAAAATGAAATGTCAATAAATCCAAAATGTAAATTAATTAAGTAGATTATGCTTAGCATTAATTATGTTTGTAAAAAAAAGTAAATGGAAAAAGTAAAATTAAGTCTAGAAGACGTTGCCAATTTAGATTTTACCACCATTATATGGATTGCAGCACCTGTTATGTTTTCTCTAGTAGCGCTAGAGTCGTTTTTTAGCTACAGGCAGAACAAAAAATTGTATGAAGGCAAAGATTTTTTGGCTTCTACCTTCATTGGTGTTGTGAATATACTCCTCAACGGCGTGATGAAGCTTGGGGTTTTTGCTTTTTTCTTATTTTTTTATAACCTCACACCACTCTACATTCCTATGACGTGGTGGTCCTTTGTACTTTGTTTCATCGCTTTGGATTTTGTGAGGTACTGGTCTCACAGAATTGCTCATGAGCAGCGCTTCTGGTGGTCCACGCATGTGGTTCATCACAATTCTGAATACTACAATTTATCGACCTCTTTTAGGTTGTCTTGGACGCAAAATTTAAAAATCATTTTCTTTTTACCAGTTATTTTAATGGGGTTTCACCCTTTTGTGTTTTTAGTAGTGCATCAGATTGAAGTACTTTATCAATTTTGGATACACACGGAGTACATCAAAAAACTTCCTAGACCTATAGAATACATTTTTACGACACCATCACACCACAGGGTACACCACTCCAAAAATGAACAATACCTAGATAAAAACTATGGTTCTACCCTCATCATCTGGGATAGAATGTTTGGTACGTTTGAACCTGAAGTCGAAAAACCAGTGTATGGTATCACAAAACCAATAGATACTTACAATCCATTTACCCTAGTGTTTCATGAATGGATTGCTCTTTTTAAGGATATTACAAAAGCTAAATCCATCAAAAGTGGACTCCGTATGGCTTTTGGAAGTCCCGTAGATTATCATAAATCTGAAATGGAAAAATTAAAAGTTGAGCAAGTAGGCCTTAAGAAAAAGTAAACCGATTTCATATTAATTGTTAAGAGTTTTATCTTAAATTTACAACAAACTCTTATCACATGAAATTTAAGTTGACCTCCCTAGTATTGATTTGCATTTTCGGTTTCACAAAAGCCCAAAATTCTTTATTATCTCCTGAAGAATTTCTAGGGTACGAAATAGGAACAAAGTTCACAAGGCATCATCGAGTTATCGATTATTTTGAACACCTAGCAGAAAATGATTCAAACCTCATGTATTCGCCTTATGGCAAAACCAATGAGGGCAGGACTTTGAGTTATGCTGTTATTTCTTCTGAGGAAAACCTAGCTAAACTAGACGAAATAAGAGTCAATAACCTCAAACAAGCAGGAATTGTAGAGGGAGATTCTAATTCAGAAATCGCCATTGTGTGGTTGTCCTACAATGTACATGGCAATGAAGCTTCCAGTACAGAAGCCGCTATGCTAACTGCACACGAATTAATCTCCAACCGCAACGACCTTTTACAAAACACAGTTGTGATTATAGATCCTAGCATCAATCCAGATGGGAGAGATCGTTATGTAAACTGGTATAACCAAGTGAAAGCCACTCCATACTCCCCATACCAAGATGCCATAGAACATCAAGAGCCTTGGCCTGGCGGCAGACCAAATCATTATTTATTTGACCTCAATAGAGACTGGATGTGGGCCACGCAGGTAGAAACCCAGCAACGCTTGAAGGTCTATAACCAATGGATGCCTCATGTACATGTCGATTTTCATGAGCAAGGTATCAACTCGCCTTATTACTTCGCGCCAGCAGCAGAGCCATTTCACAACATCATCACAGATTTTCAAAAAGAATTTCAAACCAAAATCGGAAAACATAACGCGAAAGCCTTTGATGATAAAGATTGGGCATACTTCACCAGAGAACGGTTCGATTTGTTTTATCCTAGCTATGGCGACACCTACCCTACCTACAATGGCGCCATAGGAATGACCTACGAACAAGCTGGTAATGGCCGAGCTGGGCTTGGCATACATACCGATGAAGCCTATGAGTTAACTTTGGTAGATCGTGTGAAGCATCACGTTACCAGCGGCTTATCTACAGTAGAAATTTCTGCTGAAAATGCCACAGAACTTAATTCAGAATTCAGAACGTACTTTAAACATTCGCCAGATTTTGATTATTACGTGCTGGCTGGAGATGAGCAAAAACTGAAAACTTTAAGTCAACTTTTTGATAGGCATGAATACGAGTATGCATTTGCTACAAAACAAAGCCTAAAAGGCACACCTACCTATGGCAATGCTAAGGTAAACTTTGAAGCTGAGGGCGCACTTGTACTATCTGCGAATCAGCCTAAGTCCAAAATGCTTCAAGTACTGCTAGAAGCCGATCCGGAGCTTAGCACACCCCTCACCTATGACATCACCTCATGGAACCTTGCGCTAGCGCATGGTGTAGAAGCCTACACAGTGAAAGGAAGGATAAGCACCAAACCCAAAAGCAACAGCTTTACAACACAAACCATCAATCCTAGAACTGTAGGTTATATATCAGAATGGAAAAGCATGGCTCATGCAAAGTTTCTCGCCAAACTCCTTGAGCAGAATATCAGCGTAAGAGCAACAACTAAACCTTTGAAGATTGAAAACAATGCCTTTAGTCGTGGAAGTTTAGTCATCACCAAGACCAATAACCAGCAATCAAATATTGACTCTTTGGTTGTAGCTACTGCCAATGCGTTTGAAATTGAACTCACCCCTACCACAACAGGGTTTTCAGATTCAGGCACAGATTTTGGGTCGCCAGATATCAAAAAAATACACCCTCAGCGTATCGCTATGCTGAGAGGAAAAGGTACTTCTTCTTTGAGCTATGGCTCACTTTGGTATTTCTTTGAGCAGGAACTCAAGTATCCTGTAATTTCAATTTCTACAGAAGATTTTAGCAACGTTGATTTAGAAAATTATGACATTCTTATAATGCCAAATGGAAACTATTCTAAATTTATGAATGCTGCGAGGTTAAAAGCTCTATCAAAATGGATGAAGAAAGGGGGCAAAGTGATAGCTATAGCCAAAGCTTTAGAAAGTTTTGAAGGCAAAAAAGGCTTTGGACTTGAGAAAATCAAAACTGAAAAAGACAGCACAAGCATTGATTTAACACCTTATGCACAACGTGAAAAAGAACGCACCAAAAACAACATCACAGGGACCATATTTGAAACAAATGTGGACAATACACACCCTCTAGCTTTTGGCTATAAAGATAGGTTTGCCACTTTAAAAACAAACGCTGCAGCTTATCACTATCTAAAAAAAGGCTACAACGTTGCCTACCTTGAAAATGATGCAAAACGCCTTAGTGGTTTTGCTGGAGAAGAGGCTTTAAAGCGTATTTCAAATTCTCTTGTATTTGGTGAGCAAAGACTTGGTAGTGGCAGTATCATCTACATGGTGGATGATGTGATGTTTCGTTCCTTTTGGGAAAATGGAAAGCTGTTTTTTGTTAATGCCCTTTTTATGGTGAACAACAGGAGTCAGGCATATAGATAAATGGGCATAAATCACCTGAGTTGGATTTACAATTCTATATTTTCAGTAGTTAATCTAACATCAAACTCTGGTTAATAGCTTTTAACTTCTTTGTGTAAACATTTAATTTGATTTTAGCCAAAACCAAA
>Ga0102930_1000808_pt1 | contig 10471 bp, 8 predicted proteins | sample SalPon1_B_H2O_MG_FD_84514 | JGI IMG/M metagenome (GOLD analysis project Ga0102930, IMG submission 84514) | Salt pond water microbial communities from South San Francisco under conditions of wetland restoration - Salt Pond MetaG R1_B_H2O_MG | ecosystem: Environmental > Aquatic > Non-marine Saline...
GAGTCGACAGAGACTGAGGGGGACGGCGAGTCGACAGAAACGGAGCCGGACGCCGAATCGGGTGGCAACGAGGGAAACGACAGCGGTGGGGCAGCGGACGGCCCAGAGACGGGCGACCGAAACGACGGCGGGAGTGAGTCGACCGACTCGGGGCGTGGCAACGCCGACGAGTCCGACGCGGATGACGAGGGCGACGATGGCGACGAGGAAACCGAGGGAACGCCCCTCGTCCCCGGCCAGCAACGGGCCGCCATCGGCGATGGCGACCCACCGGCCATCGACGGCGAGGCGTCGGCAATGGATTCCGAGTCGACGCAGTCGGGTCGACGCGGTCGCAGCACCCAAACCGGGAGCCGTGGCACTCGCGTTCGAACCGAACAGGCCACTGGCGACGGGCCAGTCGACGCCGCCGCGTCGGTTCGGGCCGCCGCGACGAGCGGCCACGACCGCGTCGAGCGCGAGGACCTCCGCCAGTCGGTTCGGGAGCGGGAGACCGCCGCGACGGTCGTGTTTGTGGTCGACGCCAGCGCCTCGATGCGTCCGGCGATGGAGACCGCCAAAGGAGTCGTCCTCGAACTGCTTCGGGATGCCTACCAGCAGCGCGACGAGGTCGCCTTCGTCGCCTTCGGCGGCGAGGAGAGCGAAGTGCTGTTGCCGCCGACTCGGAGCGTCTCGCTGGCGGCGCGACAGTTAAAAGAGCTGCCGACCGGTGACCGGACGCCGCTTCCGGACGGCCTTATTAACGCTCGTCGGGTCATCGACAGCAGTGATGCCTCCCTCGGCGTCGTCGTCTTGGTGACTGACGGTCGAGCGAACGTCGCCGAAGGGAGTCCGACCGCAGCGACTCGGCAGGCCGCCCGGCAGTTGGCGGCGAGCGGGGCCGAGGTCGTGATCGTCGACGCGGGCGATGGCGAGCGGGGTGGGTTGGTGCCAACGATTGCCGCCGAGACTGACGGCAAGACGGTTCCGTTGTCGAAACTGAGTTCGGAGGCCGTGTCGGCTGCGGTCGGCCGAGCCGCGAATCTGTCACGAGACCGTACATGATTTCGTGGGTCGGTTATCTCTTCTATTCGTGGGAGGGAGTTTCTGCATTTTCGAGGTGGAGCCCCCGACCTACTCGCTCACTCTCAGGAGATCTTTGATTCGGTTCGGAGTCGCGTGCTGCCCGAGGCACCCGCGGAGCTCCGCCGTGGCTGTCACCTCCAAGGCAACGAGTTCAACAGCACGCTCAAGCCGAACTTCGAGACCGGCAGCCAGCGCGCAGCCGAGGTTATCGGTGCTGGACTCGTCTACCTGATCGCCGGACTCCGTTTTTAAAATCGAGGTGACAGTCGGCGATGGTCGGCTTCGATTGCAGTCGACGGGCTGTTACTGTGGGAGCGACGGCTTCGTTTCTGGATCATCGAGGAGGATTCTGAACAGTTTCCGCTCGGCCGCACGAAGGTGCTGGTGGAACGTCGCCGACGAGACATCCATCGTCTCGGCGAGGTCTTTGCCCGAACTGTCGCGTGGCCACTCGAAAAAGCCCGCATAGTAGGCGGCTTCAAGGCTGGCCCGCTGTCTGTCGGTGAGTTCGTCGGTCCACGCGTTGATGATCCGTTCCGGCGATGTTTCGGATCGGTTGACCTGTCGGCGGGCGATCGGCCGGACTGCCGAATACTGCCCTTGAACCCGGTCGAGGAGCCGCCGTACGTCCGCACACTGTGGCAGGTGAACCGTCATCCGAAGGTTGTTGTGCTCGATGATCGCTTCTGTGACTGATCCACCGGCGGCGGCGACCAGCGAGGTCACCGGCGGCTCCGAGAGACGCAGCTCGAAGCGGAGTTCCGAGTCAGTCTCACCGAGAATCGTGACTGACTCACAGGACGGATACCGTGCTTCGAGGCCTTCGAGCGCCGACACCATCTCCGGGGAGGTCCGTCCATACTGGAGATAGGTGTCGTCACCGACCGGCACGACGTGATCGAGAACGATCTTGCTGTCGAAGGTCGCGTCGACGGGGGTAAAAACGTCCGCGATCTCGAATTCGACCTCCGTCACCATATCACCCATTAGCGCCTGCTTCCGCTCGACAGCGGCGATCGCGTGACCGACGACCTCACCCAACTGTTCGATGATGGCCTGTTTCTCCGGCGAAAAGGCATCCGGCTCGTCGGCGTATAGCCCGAGGACGCCGTACAGTGTGCCGTCGTGTGTGACTGGGATCGCGGCCACCGACCGGTAGCCCCACTGGCCGGCGACTGCTCGCCACGGCCTGAAGCGCCGGTCGCCAAACACGTCCTGTGAAACCTGCAACTGCTGGGTCTCGACTGCACGCCCAGCCGGCCCCCGGCTCATCGGATCGGCCGGATCGATCGATATCTCCGTTTCGTCGAGATAGCCGTCGACACCCGCCTCCGCGAGCGGATCGATCTTTTTCGTTCGAGTGTTGACTTCGCCCATCCACGCGAACCGATAGGAGTCAAGCGCTGCCAGCGACTCACAGACCAGCTGTTCGATCTCGCTTCGTGTCGACTGGTCGAGAATCGCGTTCGTGATCTCTCGAACGACCGCATTCACCTCGTTGAGCGCCGCCAGCTTCGTCCGCTTGGTCTCGAGTTGCCGTTCGTATGCTTTCCGCTCGCTGATATCGCGAACAACCCCGACCCGCTCCCGTTCCTCGTCGTTCGGGAGCAGTGCAAAGGTCGCCTCAGCAGTGACCGAGTCGCCGTCGGCCCGCTGGAGCTCCGCCTCCATCGTGGGCGTGTCGACGGTGTCGGCCATCAGCTCGGCCTCGAGCTCCGCTACGGCTTGGGCCACCGAGGCATCGATCAACAGCGAGGTGTCGGCAGCCAGTAACTCCTCGCGGCTGTAGCCGGTCAGCTCGCAGTAGGCCCTGTTGACCATCGTGAACCGGCCCTCCGAGTCGACCGTATAGACGCCGTCGTTGACCGTCTCGATGATGCGTTCGTACCGCTGAAGCTCCCGTGTGCGCTCGTGGCGATCGATGGCCGAGGCCAACACGTTGGCCATGCTCTGGACGAAGTTGGCGTCGTCGTCAGTGAACTGCCGGTGGCGGGTGTCGTGGACACCGAGAATGCCCCACGGCTCGTCGAGGCTGCCGACGATAACGCTGATCCCGCTGGTGACATCGTGGGAGGCCAGTAGTTTGGGGGCCGAAAACCGGGTTTCGGCGTCGAGATCCTCGACGATTACCGGGGCTTCGCTCAGCAGCGTGTAGCCTGCCTGGGAGTTCGTGTCCGCGTCGACCGTTACGGTACCGACAGTCCCGGCTTGCCAGTCGACTCCCTGTCGGAGCCGGAACCCTTCGTGGTCGGCATCGAGATCAAGCACCTTCGCGTAGTCGCAGTCGAGCGTCTCACTGACTAGCCGGGTGGCCTCCGCCATCAGGGCGTCGAGGTCGTCGGATTCGATGGCGAGTTGGCCCAGTGTGGCGACTGCCGCCTGCTGGCTGGCGCGGCGTTTCAGCTCCGCGTCGGCGATGTCGACTGGCCGGACAGTCCCGACGATTTCGGTAGCCGTCTCACGACCGTTCGTCAAGCCGGAGACGACCGCCAGCGAGAGCTGACAGGCGACGGCTTCCTCGTCGCCCGTTCGGAGACTCACCCCGATCGTCGTCTGTTCGCCGTGCTCTCGGGTCCGAAGAGCGCGAAGTACTGCCCCGAGCGTCTCGGCGTCGCTCTCGACGACGAACGCCGACAGCGGGCGGCCGATCAACTCGGCGGCCGCGGTGCCGGTCAAGACCTCGAACCGGCTGTTTGCGGCACTGATTAGATCCTCGGTGTCGACCGTGAGGACCGCCTCGTCTACGAGTTCGGCCAATACCCCCGAGCTGTTGGCTGTTCCCGGCGAGCCACCCCCGTGGCTCGACTGCTGATTTTGCTCCCCATACTCACTCATTACCACTTGTTGTCGGTCAGCAGTGATAACCGAACGGACATGATAGTTACCAGTCGTACTGGCCCAGTATTCGGACGAATCAGACGGTACTAGTATCCGAGTTGTTCACCGATCGGAGACTGTCTCGCCCCGTCGACTGTCGAAACCGGGACGGGACGCTGTCGACAGGAGGTGGCTACTCCGCGCCGGTCGACGGCCAGCCGAACCCCTCGGCCTCGGACGGTGCGAGCGGACTCCGCGGGAGCTGGGCGTCGAGTTCGGGCACGTTGTAGGCTGCCGGAGCGATGTCGTTGGGACCGTCGGGGTAGAACAGCGAGGCGATCGCCTGCAGCTGCTCGCGACCGACGCCGAGTTCGAACTGGCCGCCGCCGTACAGCTCGATCCCCTCCGCAAGGCAGTACCCGACTGTCTCGAACAGCGACTGGATCGAGCCGAACCGCGAGGGTTTGATATTGAGCCACTCCGGGGCGAACGGCAGCGCCTCGACGTCCGCAAGTCCGTGAATCGGGGCGTCCCACGACACCCGCTCCCGGTGACCGTCGAACAGCGGCTCGGTGTCGGCGGTCAGTGCGGGGTCCTCGATGACTGCTTCGGGGAACGCTTCGAGCAACTGTTTGTAAAGCGTCGGATCGGGCGCGTGGTCGACGTCGGTCCCCTCGTAGTGGCCTTTCAAATCCAGAATCCGCACGCTATCGGTGTCGGCGACCGCCTCGATGAGGTCGGGCGTCCACTCGTCGGTCGGATCGAGTTTGAATTCGAGGCTCCCGTCGCGAGCCAGTAGCGTCCCGATCCGGTCGGTCGACGGCGGGCTGCCCAGTCGCGTGCTGACGATGAATGAGACGGGGTCGTACGTTCGGTCGAGCGCGCTGGCGAGGTCGGTGTTGGCCTGCCGGAGGGCGAGGTCGAGGGCGGCGCTCTCGAAGCCCCAGCGCCGGTAGTTGCGGAAGGCCTCCTGATCGGGCCTGCGGCCGTCGAACAGGTCCTGCTCCGCAAGGTGCGACGACAGCGAGTCGACCGTCCAGCCCCCAGCGAGATCGAAGTCGGGGGGGCGGCCTGCAGGGCGTCGTGATCGGCCGTCTCGTAGGTCACGTCCTCGCCGAGACCGGTCTCGCCGTCGCCGTGGAGGTGGATGACCGTCGACACCCTGGTAAAATCGCTTGTCGTCTCCCGCTCGCAACGGCTGTACTCGACCGCGTCGATCCGCACTGGGAGATCCGCAACCGCGTCGTAGCTCGCCATGCGTTGCAGAGACCGAGCCGAACTATATAGTTGGGGCTGTCACCCGTCTCCCCTTTTAAATTGCAGAATAAAATAAAGTATTATGACTATTCGCATGGTATGGTAGCTATGGAAATCCTGGACGGAAACCGGATCGAGTGTAGCAAGTGCGAGGAGGTTATCGACCTCGAAGACGCCGTCGGGCTCAACAAGCAGACACGTTCGATGTTCAAACCGCTGTGTAAGGACTGTCTGGGAGAGGTCGGTTGTCCACCCGGATTCGAGCTCGAACGGGATATCACCTACTTTGCTCGCCAGTAATCGGTTCTGTTCGGTCCGGTCGACCGCGTCCGCTTCGGGGCTCGTTGTGTTGGCCGTCCTGTCCGGTGGGTTCTGCTCGCAGGAGTACCGACCCAAGCAGCCCGAGCCACGCCGAGAGCACGATCAGTCCGGCGGCGTGCTCTCGCCGAACCCATACCGAACAGACAGTCGGTGGCAGTGATAAAACCTGCCGAGAAGCAGGCGTTACGTTGATACGCACGGGCACGCAACCGGTATGTATCTAATGCGGCGAGAACAGTTTGACCTCGACGTTCGCAACCACGAGTGGGTCGACACCGGCAGTGATCCTCGCCAGCCGCTGGCTCGGATCTCGGTCTCCGGCACGACAGAACAGCTCTACGATCGGCTGACCGACGTAGACGGCGACCGCCTCACGGCGGATATGGTCGACGTCGCCTTCCGACTGACCGAGTCCGTCGCCGAGGACCCGGCAGCCGAGGGCGTCGTCAGTGTCGCCAACCGGCTGACCGGCGACTTCATTTTCGAAACCAATGAGGACGCCGACGACGTGTTCCAGTTCATCCACGCCGCCAGCGAGTACGGCCGGAAGACCGATTCGGGCGGCCGCTATCGCATCGAGATCGTCGCCGACGGCGAGACGATTACCTACGACAAAGATACGTTCCTCGTCTACGACGACGACGGCGAACTCCTCCGCGGCCAGAGTCTCATCCCCTCGGGCGTCGAACTCTAACTCGGGGGTCGCTCCGCGTCCCGAACCGGTCGACATATACTCTCCGCTGAGATACCTCGTACCGTGAAAAACGTTACCGACCGAACGAGCAACCCCTTCGGGATGGAGCCCTCCTGTGGGCAGTTCGTCCCGGGGTACGGTGACGCCAACGCCGCGTTTCACGTCATCGGTGACCATCCGGGCGTCCACGGCGGTGCTGATACCGGCGTTCCGTTCACCGACTGCGAGGCGGCGATGCGGCTGCAAGAGGTCCTCCGGACAGCCGGGCTGCTCCGGACGACTGGCCCGGAGCCGGTCGTCGACGAGACCTTCTTTTCGTATCTGCATATGTGCGTCCCCAACCCCGGCGGGATGCCCACGGAGGCCGACTACACCGACATGGAGCGGTTCTTCGACGCCGAAGTCCGGGCGATCGCCGCCCACGTCCTGTTTCCGGTCGGCGAGCGCGCGACGCGACACGTCCTCGAAGCGTACACCGCTCAAGCGTGGAAGACGACCGTCGACATGGACGCCTTGCATGCCACCGAGATCCGGGGCAGCGGTTGGCTCGTTATGCCGATCAAAGAGCCCGCCGACTTGACCGACGACGACCGCAAACGGCTCGTCGAGGCCATCACCGAACTCCGGTCGACCGACTTCCGCCGGGAGACCGATCTCGGTCGGTTCATCGCCGGCAGCGATCCGTACTATGTCCGCTGATCGACGGGTCGACAGACGAACGTCCGATTCTACTGGTTGGAACAGCCGAAACGTCGAAAGATGCCACATATATGGCAGAGTCGGACAGAATCGGGTCGAACACTGGTCGAATTTAGTCTAACACAAGCCTTTTTTAGCACATACGTTCGATATGTAGCTGGCGCGCTGGCGCGGCTACGTCAGGAGCGCCGACACGCTGTGGACTAGTGCTCCCACAGTGGCTTGGTCAGTCACACGGCCCGCAGTCGTCGACCGGTTTTGTGGTCCCGACGGGCCCGCCGGTCCGCCCCCACAAGGTCGTCGACTGCGGCTGTTGACTGCGGGCACCGCGACGGCTTCTCTCGTCGGACTCTACTCCTCAGAACGACCGCTCCTACGACTCTCAAAATTTACTCACAAACGAATAATTATTTATCGCCAACGGCGTACCACATACCAATGAAAGCGATTGGCGTCAGAGACGGGGCCGAACAGGCCGAACTCATGGAGATCCCGAGACCCCAGCCCGACTCGGGCGAAGCACTGGTTCGGACGCTCCGGGTGGGCGTCGACGGCACCGACCACGAAGTGATTGCGGGCAGCCACGGCGGCTCGCCGGAGGGCGAGGACTTTCTGATTTTGGGCCACGAGGCTGTCGGCGTCGTCGAGGACCCCAACGACACCGACCTCGAAGCAGGCGACGTGGTCGTCCCGACGGTGCGTCGACCACCCAACGGCCCGAACCGGTATTTCGAGAACGACGAGCCGGATATGGCCCCGGAGGGCCAGTACTACGAGCGCGGGATCGTCGGCGCACACGGTTTCATGGCCGAGTATTTCACCAGCCCCGCCTCGAAACTGGTCTCGGTGCCGTCGGAACTCGCCGAGTACGGTTTTCTGGTCGAACCGATTTCGATCACTGAAAAGGCGGTCGAACACGCCGAGGCCAGCCGGTCGGCCTTCGAGTGGGACCCCGAATCGGCGCTCGTGTTGGGCAACGGGAGTCTGGGCCTGCTGACGTTGGCCGTCTTCGAAGAGCGGTTCGACCGCACCTACTGTCTCGGCCGACGCGAGCGTCCCGATCCCACGATCGACATCATCGAATCGCTCGGCAGCACCTACGTCAACAGCAACGAGACCCCGGTCCCGGAGATCCCCGAGGTCTACGAGGCTCCCGACCTCATTTACGAGGCTACCGGCTACGCCAAACACCCCTTCGAGGCGATCGAGGCACTCGCCCCGAACGGCGTGGCCGCCCTGCTGGGGGTGCCGAGCGATTGGTCCTTCGAGGTCGACGGCGGCAGGCTCCATCGGGAGATCGTCCTTCACAACAAGGCCATCATCGGCAGCGTCAACTCCAACGTCGGCCAGTTCGAGGCCGCCGTCGGCTCGCTGGGGTCGCTCTCGGAGGCGTTCGTTGACTCGCTTGTGACTGGTGTCTATGGTCTCGACGAGTTCGAGGCGGCGTTCGTCGACGACGACACCACTATAAAAAACGCCGTTCAATTCCGTACATATGAAGAACGTTGACACGCTCATTGAGAGTGCTGCCGAGTTGGCCGAACGTGGGCTCTCGAAAGGCGAGATCGCCGACGAACTGAACGTCTCCCGAGAAACCGCCAGCTGGCTCGTCGAGCGCAGCGGCACCGAGAGCAGCACCGACACCGAGCCGGAGCCGACACGGGAGACGACCAGCCCCCAAGACATCCACGTCGACTGGAACTCGATCGGCCGGGACAGCGCCCGACTCACACACGTGAGCAAATCGATGGCCGATATCATCTCGAAAGAAGGCGACAACGTGCGGCTCACTGTTGGCATCGAGAAGGCGGGCGTGCCGCTGGCGACGATCGTCGCCAGCGAACTGGACACCGATCTGAGCGCCTACGCCCCGGCCAAACACCAGTGGGAAGAGGGCGATATCGACGACCTCGGCGGCGGCTTCTCACGGAACTTCTCGTCGATCTCCGATCAGGAGTGTTACGTCGTCGAAGACACGATTACCTCGGGGACGACGCTCCGCGAGACGATCAAGGCGATCCGCGCCCGCGGCGGCCAGCCCGTCGGCTGTGTGGTACTGGTCGACAAACAGGGGTTAGAGGAGATCGATGGCGTCCCCGTCTACTCGCTGATCAACGTCGTCAGCGTTGGCCGCGACGAGTAGCGGATCGGCCCGCGGGTCGATGAAGGGCGCAATACATTTCCCCGCCCCCGTGCAAGTAACGGTATGTCATTTCAACCCGACAGCGACCTCGATGCCGAGGAGGTCGCCGAGCAGGTCGACGAGGCGATCGAATCGAACGACGTAGTCCTCTTTATGAAGGGCAACCAGCTGATGCCGCAGTGTGGCTACTCCGCCAAAGCCCTCGAACTCATCGGCAGCCACGTCGAGGAGTTCGAAACCGTTGACGTGCTGCCGGCCCTCGACGAGTTCCGCGAGGCACTCGAAGCCCACAGTGGCTGGGAAACGATCCCCCAGACGTTCGTCGACGGCGAGTTCATCGGCGGCAGCGACATCCTCGAAGAGCTCGAAGAGCGCGGCGAACTCGAAGCCGAACTCACCGCCTGACCTGTTTGCTGTAGTAGCCCCCGTCTACGGCACACGAACACACCAGTACGGACCGGCCGACACCCTTCTCGGTGATCGAGAGGCGAGTCGCTGTCGATCCGTGTGGCAAACAGGCTCGTTTTGACGAACCGGAGTTAGTCGACGCCTACTCGTCAGGATACGGTAGTTCGACGGTTTGGCCGTCGCTCGGGATGAAGACCTCGCCGTCGAACGCGTCGACAGCCTCCTGCTTGATGGGCGAAGGGTCGGCCCCGTACCGCGAGGAGATGTGTGTCAACGCGAGCCGCTCGGCTCCCGCTCGGGCGGCGATCTCGCCGGCTTCGCCGCCGGTCGAGTGAGCCGTCTTGCGGGCCCGTTCTTCGTTGTCGGCTGCGAAGGTACCATCGTGGATCAACAGGTCGGCCCCGTCGGCGATCTCGACGGTCGCGTCGACCGGTCGCGTATCGCCCGTATACACCACTTTCCGGCCGGGGCGTGGGTCGCCGACGACCGCCTCGGGTTCGACTACCCGGCCGTCGTCGAGTTCGACCGACTCTCCGGCGTGGAGTCGACCATACGCGGGCCCCGGCGGAATCCCGAGTTCCGCTTCGGCCTTTTCGCGATCGAATCGGCCGGGGCGGTCGTCCTCGACCAGCGCGTAGCCGACCGAGGTGGTCCGGTGGTGGCTCTGGAAGGCACGGACCTCGTATTTGTCACTCTCGCGGGCAACGTCACCGGCGCTGATCTCGACGATCTCGATCGGAAACGCCGGGTTGTAGTCGCCGACGGTGAGGAGCGTCTCGATATCGTGGCCCGTTCCGTGAGGCGTATAAATCGTCAGTGGCTCTTCCCGGCCGTTGAAGCTCCAACTCTGGACGAGTCCAGGAATCCCGAGTATGTGGTCGCCGTGGAGATGAGTTATAAAAAGTGCCGTCACATCGAAGCCGGTGCCGAACCGCATCATCTGCCGCTGTGTGCCCTCGCCACAGTCGAACAGCAGGCCGTCGCCCTCGCGGTTGATAAAGATCGCACTGGGGGCCCGGTCGGTCGTCGGCACGGCCCCGCTGGTGCCGAGAAAGGTCACACGTAAC
>Ga0102930_1000810_pt1 | contig 10464 bp, 12 predicted proteins | sample SalPon1_B_H2O_MG_FD_84514 | JGI IMG/M metagenome (GOLD analysis project Ga0102930, IMG submission 84514) | Salt pond water microbial communities from South San Francisco under conditions of wetland restoration - Salt Pond MetaG R1_B_H2O_MG | ecosystem: Environmental > Aquatic > Non-marine Saline...
ATGGCCATCACTGCGGAGGATGATAACTCTATTACTGAATTGAAAACCAGAATTTTTGATATTATCAAAATAAACCATGATATAGCACCAGAGGATGACAGAGCCATTGGGAATTTTGACTTGTATGAGCAATTTTCGAAAATATCTGGACTCTTTATAGCACTGAATGCAGTGGCTTATTTTGTAGGGATTTTAATCCTGTTCTCTGGAGTCATAGGCATCAGCAATATTATGCTCATTGTAGTGAAAGAGCGCACCAACGAAATAGGAGTACGGCGAGCACTGGGTGCTACACCCTGGCAAATACGAGGACAGATTTTGTTTGAATCTGTTTTTCTTACCATTATCTCTGGGATGACGGGCATAGCATTTGCTACTGGCGTATTAGCAGTAATCAATGCTTTCCTACCTAAAACATCTGATATGCCTTTTGCTAACCCTAGTGTAGATCTACCTACTGTGATTATAGCTTTAGTCATACTCATTGTTTCAGGCCTATTGGCTGGCTTTATTCCAGCACAAAATGCCATTCGTGTAAAACCCGTAGATGCTTTAAGAACTGAATAATATATTTACTTAATAGAAATTTTTAACATGAAAAAAATTGTCACCATCATTGTATTACTCCTTATAGTTGTCCTATTCGGAGGGTCTTTATTTTATTTGTACCAAAAAAACCAAGAAAACCCAGAAGTTTTCAAAACAGCTGAACCTAGTACTGAAACTATTGTCAAGAAAACAATGGCTACAGGAACTCTTATTCCTAGGGAAGAAGTGGATGTGAAGCCCAACATTTCTGGGGTTGTTGATAAGCTTTTTGTAAAAGCTGGAGACAATGTAGAAGTCGGCGATATGATAGCTCAGCTAAAGGTTGTTCCGAACATCTCAAGCCTTAATTCTGCAAAAAATCAAGTGCGACAATCCAAAATCAATCTAGCTAATGAAAAGAAAATTTTCAGTAGGCAAAAGGAGCTTTATGGGAAAGGTGTGATTTCAGAAAACGACTTCGACCTGGCTAAAAACGCGTATGACAATGCCTTACAAACCCTGAAAGCTGCAGAAGAAAATCTAGAAATCATTGAAACAGGAACCACACAAGATGCAGGCAATGCCGCCACTACAGAAATAAAAGCCAGAATTTCTGGGATGATTCTGGATGTGCCTATTGAAGTAGGAAACCAAGTTATAGAAGCCAATAACTTCAACGAGGGAACTACCATTGCCATCATTGCTAAGACGGATGATATGATTTTTGAAGGCAAAGTAGATGAGTCTGAGGTAGGAAAAATAGAAGAAGGCTTGCCACTGGAAATCACCGTTGGAGCGATAGAGGATAAGACCTTTAATGCCACGTTAGATTATATTTCACCTAAGGGAACAGAAGAAAATGGCGCTGTACAATTTGATATTGAAGGCACCTTAATTCTCAACGATAGTATTTTCATAAGATCCGGATTGAGTGCCAATGCCTCTATCATTTTAGAAAAATCTGAAAATGTTCTGGCGATAAGCGAATCTTTAGTTCAGTTTGAAAAAGAAACTCAAAATCCATTTGTAGAAGTAGAAACAGGAGAACAAGAGTTTGAAAAGCGCATGGTAGAACTTGGTATTAGCGATGGTATCAATGTAGAAGTGCTCTCTGGAGTGAGTGAAGGCGATAAGATAAAAATATGGAATAGAGTAGAAGAGCCTGTTTCTGGAAACCGAAGAAGACGATAACCTATGAAAACCTTAAAATTAATAACTCTATTGGCTTTAGCAGCTAGTCTTGGCGGGCATGCTCAAGAACAATCTACCCCTGCACAATGGACGCTGGAAGCTTGTGTTGAATATGCTATGGACAACAACATATCCATCAAACAATCTAGGCTAGAGCAAGAAACAGCAGATATTAGCAAAAGTGAAGCTATAGGAAACTATCTGCCTTCGTTCAATACAAGTGCAAGCAATACCTGGAATTCTGGACTAACTCAGAATGTTACCACAGGTGTACTAGAAAATCAAGTTGTTCGAAACTTTTCTCTAAATGCCACCTCAGGCATTACTCTTTTTGATGGCCTACGTAATTTAAAAACATTTCAAAGGGCAAAATTGGAGCAGCTGGCTAGCAAATATTCACTTCAACTTATGAAAGATGATATTGCTCTATTTGTAGCCAATGCGTATTTGCAAATTTTAGTTAATAAGCAACAACTACAAGTCCTTGTTGAGCAAAACAAAGTTACCAAAGATCAGATAGAACTTACCCGAAAAACGGTGGAGGCTGGTACTGCCCCAGAAGGAGACCTGCTCGAGATTGAAGCGACAGATGCAGATGAAGAGCAGCAAATCATAGTAGCTGAAAATAACCTTAAAATATCTAAAATCAATCTGGCTCAAACCCTTTTGTTGGATGACTACCAAACCTTTGATATTGCGGATGATGAGTATGATATCCCCCTTACAGATATACTTTCTAAAACACCAGAAGAGATCATCGAAAAATCTAAAAGTGAACGTTTCGAAGTAAAAGTAGCAGAGCAGAGTGTAGAGCTAGCCGAAAAGGATATCCAGATAGCTAAATCTCAGCTTTACCCTTCTTTGGATGGGTTCGTGAATTACAACACCAGAGAAACTGATAGAGAGATTGGTCCTGGCTTTGGTCAAGTTGGTTTTATAGAACAGCTCTGGAGAAACGATGGTCTTACTTATGGCTTGCAAGTGCAAATCCCTGTTTTTAATGGCTTGGCTACCAGAAATCAAATCAAACGTGCTGAGGTCGCTGCCAAACGAGCAGAGTTTCAGCTGGACCAAGCAGAGCTAGATCTAGAAGCCAATGTTTATCAAGCTTATGTAGATGCTCAGGGTGCTGCAAAAGCTTATGAAGCAGCGAAAAAGGCGGTAGCATCTCAACAGTTGGCTTTTGAGTATGCGCAGCAACGCTTTGAAGTGGGCGTGTCCAATGCCTTTGAGTTGAGCCAGTCAAAATTCAGACTCACCAATGCAGAAAATAGACTAATCAATGCTAAGTATGATTATATATTCAACCTAAAAGTTTTAGAATTGTACTTTGGAATAAGAGTCGTTGACTATTAAAACAAACTACCGTGGATACAATCCTATGCCTGGAAACTTCCACCACCAACTGCTCTGTGAGCCTTGGTAAAGCTGGAGTGATACTATCGTCTAAAGAAGTGAATAGTGAGGGGTTTTCACATTCAGAACAACTCCATAGCTTTATAGACGAGCTATTGAAACAACAAAACTTCAATGCGAAACACCTTGATGCTGTTTCTGTAAGCAAAGGTCCTGGCTCTTACACGGGGCTAAGAATTGGTGTGTCTGCTGCCAAAGGTTTGGCTTATGCCTTGGGTATTCCTTTGATATCAGTCTCTACCTTGCTTTGTTTAGCAAAGCAAATAAAGACTAGCGAAGGCTTAATTGTACCCATGCTAGATGCAAGACGAATGGAAGTGTATTCTCAAATTTTTGATACTGAATTTAATTCCGTTAGAAAAATCAAAGCTGAGATCTTGGATGAAACCTCATTTAAAGAGCAATTAAATTCTGGTAAAGTTCACTTTATAGGTAGTGGTGTTGAAAAATTTGAAGCTATTTGTGACCATCCTAATGCTATATTTCATCACGACAAATTTCCATCGGCGAAAGAACAATTCTTTATAGCCAAACAGAAGTTTGAAGAAAATATCTTTGAGGATGTAGCTTATTTTGAGCCGTTTTACCTCAAAGATTTTGTGAGTCATTAGTTTAAAACCTACTTTTCTTTTTTTCCCATATCATAAAGATGAACATCCTTTTGTGGGAATGGAAAGGACACTCCAGCTGCTTCAAGCTCTACCTTCAATTTTTCAATAGTGTCAAAATGCAGCCCCCAGTAGTCTTCGTTTTTAGCCCAAAATCGCAAAGATAAATCTACAGAATTGTCTCCTAGTCCTGCCACAAATACCTCAGGCGCGGGTTCTTCCAAGCTGCGTTCATCAGAGTTGACAATGTTGAGTAAAACTTCTCTTGCTTTTTTGATATCGCTATCATAAGAAATACCAACAGTTATGGCATCCTTGCGTAAAGGTTCAGAAGAATAGTTAGTGACTTTGTTATTTGAAAGTTGCGCATTAGGAATGACTACCCTTTGGTTATTAAAAGTGGTGAGGTAGGTGTAAAATATAGTAATGTCTTCCACAGTGCCAGATTCTCCTTGGGCATCTATAAAATCTCCTACCTTAAAGGGTTTTAGTAGAATTATCAAGACTCCACCCGCAAAATTTGACAATGAACCCTGCAAGGCCAAACCAATAGCTAGACCAGCGGCGGCCAATATAGCTGCAAAAGAAGTGGTTTCTACTCCTAGTTTTGTAATGACGACAACAAAGAGAAGAATTTTTAAAGCTACTCCAAAAATACTTAGCGCAAAGCCTCTAACACCAGGGTCTACTTCGCGCTTTATCATTATTTTTCTAATACGGCTAATAATTAATTTAATTACTCTTAACCCTAATATTAAGATAACTAAAGCTGCAACTACACTTGGTAAGTAAGAAATTACCTTGTCTAAAAGATTAGTGGCTAACTCCCCTAAACTGTCTATTGAAATGTTTTTCATGGTTAATGATTTTTGATGCTAAGGTATAACTAATTGATAATTGAACCATTAATTAAAGGCTTATCAGAGTCTGGATTTAGAAAAGTTAACTTTCCGGAAACATCTTGCGTCATCAAGATCATACCTTCACTCAAGGTGCCTTTTAGTGTAATGGGTTTGAGATTAATAACCAAACTCACTTTTTGACCTATCAATTCTTCAGGCTTATAGTGTTCTGCTATGCCAGAAACGATGGTTCTTTCGTCAAGTCCTGTATCAACTTTCAGCACCATGAGCTTTTTAGTTTTCGCTTTCTTCTCTGCCGAAATAATTGTGCCTACCCTTATATCCAATTTTGAAAAATCTTCAAACGTAGCTTCCTCCTTTTGGGGTTCGAGTTTGGTTTCTTCTTCAGAATTTGAAACTTTAGTCGCCTCCAATTTATCAATCTGCTTTTGTATCTCCTCATCTTCAATTTTACTAAATAAAAATGCAGCTAAATTGATCTGATGTCCGGAAGGTACTAGTTCATCTAATTTTGAAATGTCTCCCCATAGTAAGGGATGACTAAAGGCTTCAAAATTTAGCATGGTCTTCAGCTTTTGAGCTGTAAAAGGTAGAAAAGGCTCACTAATCACGGCCAAAGCTCCTGCCACCTGCAGTGCCACATACATAATGGTTGCGGTGCGTTCTGGATCAGTCTTTTGGAGTTTCCACGGCTCTTCATCAGCTAAATATTTATTGCCTAATCGCGCCAAATTCATCATCACGCCCTGAGCTTCACGAAAGCGGTATTTTTCAATAGAATCTGAAATGCTTTGCGGAAAGGTTTTAATATCGCTAAGGACTTTTAAATCGGTTTCCGTTAAAGCTGAAGCCTTTGGCACCATGCCTTTGTAATACTTATTGGTAAGTACCACAACCCTGTTTATGAAATTGCCATAAATGGCGACCAATTCAGAGTTATTTCTGGTTTGAAAATCTTTCCAGGTGAAGTCATTATCTTTCGTTTCTGGAGCATTGGCCGTAAGGACATATCTCAACACATCTTCTTTACCAGGAAAATCTTCTAAATATTCGTGCAACCACACCGCCCAGTTTTTTGATGTAGATAGTTTTCTACCTTCTAAATTCAAAAACTCGTTGGCAGGGACATTGTCTGGCAAGATGTAACTGCCTTCGGCTTTTAGCATCACAGGAAAGATGATGCAGTGAAACACAATGTTGTCTTTACCAATGAAATGCACCAGTTTGGTCTCTCCATCCTTCCAATACGGTTCCCAATCTTTGCCTTCGCGCGCTGCCCATTCTTTGGTAGAAGAAATATAGCCAATCGGCGCATCAAACCAGACGTATAGGACTTTGCCTTCACCACCCTCTACTGGCACAGGTATACCCCAATCCAGATCTCGGGTCACTGCTCTGGCACGTAAGCCTTCATCTATCCAGGATTTACACTGGCCGTAAACATTGGATTTCCAGTCTTTTTTGTGGCCTTCTATAATCCAGTTTTTCAAAAATTCATCGTATTGATCTAAAGGTAAAAACCAGTGTTTGGTGGATTTTAAAGTAGGCACATCGCCCGTAATGGCCGACTTAGGATTGATTAAATCTGTAGCGTTCAAAGACGACCCGCACTTTTCACACTGGTCGCCGTAAGCTTCTTCGTTGCCACATTTGGGGCAGGTTCCCGTCACAAAACGATCGGCTAAAAACTGATTAGCTTTTTCGTCGTAGAGCTGCTCAGTCGTCTCCTCAATAAACTTATTGTTGTCGTACATATTCTGAAAAAACTCCGTTGCCGTGTCGTGATGCACCTGTGCTGAAGTTCTTGAATAATTATCAAACTGAATTCCAAACTCCTGGAAAGATTGCTTGATGATGGCGTCGTATTTATCGACAATATCTTGAGGAGTTACACCTTCTTTTTTAGCTTTGATGGTGATAGGCACGCCGTGTTCATCACTTCCACACACAAAAAGCACATCTTCGCCTTTGAGTCTGAGGTAACGTGAGTAAATATCTGCTGGCACATAAACCCCAGCCAAATGACCGATGTGTATAGGGCCGTTGGTGTAAGGCAATGCGGCTGTGATGGTATAGCGTTTTGGATCTTTCATAGTCTTTACTTCTAGATTGCAAATGTAATAAACGCTACAACATATACAGACCTAAGGATTAAGCATCATACTAGTTTTTAAAACTAAAAAAACACCTTTAAACAAATCTAGCTTATAGTATCATCTATCCTAATCCATTAAGAATCTATGAGTTCGCTTTATTCATAGAATATTAGTTTTTAGAAAAATAGTATATTTGAACAAAAAAATGACTGTAGCTGAACGACATATCATTGACACCTATTCAAAACTTTTTGAGGGTTTAAAACCGATGACTAAAATTGAACTCATTGAAAAGCTTACCAAATCATTAAAAAATGAAAGTAAATCTAAAGAGAATGATTTTTATAAATCTTTTGGAGCACTTGAATCTGATAAATCCGCTGAAGAAATGATAAAAGAAATACGTAAAAGCAGAAGGTTCAGGACGAAAGATTTGAGTTTTTAAATATGCAGTATTTACTAGATACAAGCATTTGTGTTTTCTATTTGCGAGGTCTATTAAACCTTGACCAAATTATTAAAGAAAAAGGACTTGAAAACTGCTTCATATCGGAGATAACAGTATTTGAATTGAAATTTGGTGCTGAGAATAGTATGAATCCAAAAAAATCTCACAAAGCTGTTGATAAATTTATTCAGGGGCTGTCTATAGTACCGATTTTTGGATGTGCTGAAAAATATGCAAAATATAAAGTTAAATTAAGGAAAAATGGAACCCCCATGCATGATGAATTCGATTTGTTGATTGGGGTCACAGCTATAGAAAATGAGTTAACTTTAGTAACTGATAACACAAATGATTTTAAATATTTAGATAATTTGAATCTTGAAAATTGGTATTTGAGATAAAACTATTACCACACACAAAAAGCACATCTTCACCTTTGAGTCTGAGGTAGCGTGAGTAAATATCTGCTGGCACATAAACCCCGGCCAAATGACCAATGTGTATGGGGCCGTTGGTGTAAGGCAATGCCGCTGTGATGGTATAGCGTTTTGGATTTTTCATAGTCTTTACTTCTAGATTGCAAATGTAATAAACGCTACAACATATACAGACCTAAGGATTGGCTTAGATTTGTAGGAATTGAGAGGTTGAATTCTAATAAATCCTTACACTATCTAAAATGTACGGATTATTATTTTATATTTGTACGTATATATAATTAGTTATGGATTCAAAACTCACTTTAAAACTCAATCAAAGCGTTATAGAGAAGGCTAAAGTATATGCTTCTAAAAACAAAATGAGTTTATCTCGAATTATAGAAGCTTATTTACAATCTTTAACAAGCAAAAATGACACTTCAGAATTTGAGACTTCACCTTTTGTAAAAAGTATATCCACTGGAAATCAACTCCCTTCAAATATTGACTATAAAAATGAGTATTCTGATTATGTATTAGAAAAATACAAATGAAAAGAAGAATTTTTTTAGACACCAATATTATGTTGGACTTCCTTGGAGAAAGACATCCCTTTTATGATTCAGTAGCTAAAATTGCTACGCTTGCCGAAAAAGGTGAATTAGTCATGGTGGTTTCTCCAATTTCATTTGCAACGGTCAATTATTTTTTAACAAAGTTTGAGAACCCTAAAATAGCAAAAGAGAAACTTAGAAAGTTTAAAATTATCTGTGAGGTATGTTCTCTAAATGAACAGACTATAGAAAAGGGACTAAACTCTTCAATTAAGGATTTTGAAGATGCTTTACAATATTTCAATGCCACCGAATCTAACTGCGACCTTATACTCACTAGAAATGCTAAGGACTTTAAGAAATCATTATTACCTGTAATGACAGCAGATGAATTTTTAAAATCTCTAATGACTAAATAATCTATGAGTTATGTAGAAATATCAATTTTTAAAATTTAAGTACTTTAGTCATTCAAACTAAAACCATGATCCAACCCCCTCCGCTCCATACAGGCGATAGCGTTGCCATCATAGCCACCGCAAGACATATTACCAAAGAGGAGTTGCAACCTGCGATTCAGCTGTTGAAAACCTGGGGATTGCAACCCGTCTTAGGTTCCAGCATTGGTTTGCAAGACCATCAGTTTGCAGGAAGTGATGAGGAGCGGGCGGCAGATCTTCAGCAACAAATCAACGATCCCAACATCAAAGCCATTTGGTGTGCCAAAGGTGGTTATGGCTCGATACGCATTTTGGATTTGGTGAATTTTTCAATCCTTAAAACACAACCTAAATGGCTGATTGGCTATTCCGACGTGACCGCTATTCATCTGCACTTACAAAGTTTGGGCATTGCCAGTCTTCATGCGCAAATGGCTTCTGGTATCGAGGGCAAGTCGGCTTCAACTTCAGATGAACTGAAAAATGTAATGTTTGGAAATAAGCTTCAGATTGAATATGCCTCCAGACACCCGAATCAGGTGAACGGTGAAGTAAAAGCTGAAGTAGTTGGCGGTAATCTATCGGTATTATATTCAGCCATAGGAAGCCACAGTATGCCAGATTTTACAAGCAAAATTTTATTTATTGAAGACCTTGACGAATACCTTTATCACATCGATAGGATGATGCAAAATCTGAAGCGTAGTGGACTGCTCAGCCGAATTTCTGGACTAATTGTAGGCGGCATGACCAACATGAATGACAACAGCATACCGTTTGGCAGAAAGGCTGAAGAGATCATTTTTGAAATTGTGAAAGACCTCAACATTCCTGTAGCTTTCAACTTTCCAGCTGGCCATGTAGAAACGAATTTGCCACTTATTTTTGGGAAAAGTGCTCATCTTAGCGTAACTTCGGAACGGATACAACTTTCTTATTAAGAATGGCACAGCATAATGAATTAGGTAAAAGCGGCGAAAAAGACGCCATCAATTTCCTTAGGAATAAGGGCTACGACATCCTAGAAACTAACTACGTTTATGAAAAGGCTGAAGTGGATATCATTGCTAAAACTGGCGATTATTTGGTTGTGGTAGAAGTGAAAACCAGAAGTACGCCAGAGTTTGGAGACCCTCAGGACTTTGTGAAGCCAGCACAAATCAAGCGTTTGGTGAAGGCGGTTGATTATTATGTGAATGACAAGGATTTGGACTTGGAGGTGCGCTTTGATATTGTGGCCATAATTAAAAATAAATTAGGAAAACGTATAGAGCATCTTGAGGATGCTTTTTATTACTTTGAATAAAATTTGATACAATGGGTAAACCGATTCTAAAAATAAAAGAGCTTGGATTTCACTGGGAAACCAAAGATCCCTTCATGTTTTGTGCCTTTCATCAGGATCAATTTCCTAAAGGAGAAGCCAATCAAGGGCCTGCAAAAGAGGCTTTGAAAGGTCGTTTCCTTGGCAACGACTTCCAAAAGAAAGACGGCTGGAGGATGTATCACGGGCAGGAGGTGCCCGGCTTTCCATACCACCCACATGCTGGTTTTGAAACCATCACTTTAGTAGAACAAGGCTATGCTGACCATTCTGACTCCATGGGCGCCAAAGGCCGTTTCGGAGAAGGTGATGCCCAATGGATGACGGCTGGCAAAGGCGTCTTGCATTCTGAAATGTTTCCGCTAGTGCATCAGGACAAGGAAAATCCGCTGCTCTTGTTTCAGATTTGGTTGAATTTACCCAAGCGTTCCAAAAAAGTAGAGCCAAATTACAAAATGCTTTGGCATGAAGATATCCCGATTGTTGAAGACCAAGATGAAAATGGAAAAATTTTCAAAGTCAAAGTTATAGCTGGTAAGTATCATTCAGAAAAAGCCTTGGAGCCGACTCCAGATTC
>Ga0102930_1000812_pt1 | contig 10451 bp, 10 predicted proteins | sample SalPon1_B_H2O_MG_FD_84514 | JGI IMG/M metagenome (GOLD analysis project Ga0102930, IMG submission 84514) | Salt pond water microbial communities from South San Francisco under conditions of wetland restoration - Salt Pond MetaG R1_B_H2O_MG | ecosystem: Environmental > Aquatic > Non-marine Saline...
ACAGCTTCTTCAGCTGCGTCATGGTGCGGATGTTGGCGAAGTTGACGTTGATGAGGTGGCGCCGCGTGTACTGCGCGACGGCTTTGATGGCCGACGACTTGCCGGTGCCGGACGTGCCGGACAACATGAAGCCCAGGTGGTAGGGCACGCCCTTGCGGTCGTACCACTCCCGGTTCTGCACGAAGAATTTGACGCGTTCGGCGATGAGCTTGATCTCCGGGCCGCACAGGTTGTCGAAGGTCTTGTTGGACTGGAAGGCGTGCTTTTGGAAGGACAGGCACTTCGGAGCGTTCATGATGTCGTACTTCCGCTTTTCCGTCGCGTTCATGGTTCCTTCGTAAGGGTTCCCGCGGTAGTCGCTGTTCTCTTTCTGGTCGAAGAAGTACGTCTTGGTGCCCAGCTCGTCGTTCAGGTGTCGCGTGTGCTCCTCGTGCAGCTCCAGGACGTACTGCACCATATCCGTCGCGGTACACGTGTCGGACACCAACGTGAGCTCGAGAGCGCTGAAATCCCACTCCGTCTTCTGGCGTCGCGTGATGCGCAGGCCGATGTGAGGCGTCAGCTGCACCCCTTCGCGAGGGGTGACGTGACTTTCGCCCTCTCCCGCGACGGAAGCTGCAGGGTCCTGATCGATGATCCACTCGCCGTTCATGGCCATGGTGAGCGACGGCACCTCCTTCATGGACAGCACCTTGTGGATGACGGCCTGGGAGTACTGGTTCATGCGCCGCGCTCCCGAGGACTGCTCGTTGTTCTTGTCTTTCGGCGGGTTGTAGTGGCGGTACAGCACCAGGCGGTACTTGTGGCTGCCGTCGTTTTCGCGGCCGCCGCTGTTGCCGACATCGCTCCGGATACCGGAAGGCATTATCCGCGGTCGTTGTGTGTGTATCCTATCCGTGTCCGTCACCCACGCGTTTAAGCCCCTCTCTTCTGCGCTCGCGCGCGTTCATTCGTCGTGCATTTTTTGATGCCCAGGTAGTATTCAACGATCGAACAGCATGGCACCTTCGTCGTCCGTCACTGCCGTCGGCGGTGGTACGTCTTCTTCTTCCAAACACCAGCAACGATCCTCTTCTTCTTCGCCGCCTTCCGTGGTGGCTCTGTGTCTGGAACGCGGCATTCCCGATCGCGTGTTCCCGGAGGCGGTACGGGAACTGCGGTTCGGCAAGTGGCGGGCCTGCAACGGCTCCGGGATGTACTCCCCCGCGTACCTCAAGAACGAGGCGGAGGAGGTCGTCCGCCTCCAGTTGCTCTTCAAAAGCTGCAGGGTGCTCGAAGTGGAGGACGCCGGGAATGCCGCAACGCGTGTGACGCTGACCGCCACGGAAGACCAACTCGACGAGCTCGACAGGATGGAGGAAGGCGTGCTGGACCGCATGGGGCAGAACCGAAACACCGCGGAGGCCGTGGCGGAGGGGAAGACGCGACTGACGTCGTCCTACGACCGCGTGTGCGAACAGGAAGACGGGTCGCGGAACACCATCGCCGACTTCGTGGTGTATCCCGGCAAGAGCTCGGAGATGAGCAAAATGTTGAAGAAGCTGAACCGCGAAATCGACGGCGACCGTCGCGTGGACGCCACGCTGCAGCTCATCGGTCCCATGTCGTTCGAGGAGGATGAGCAGGAGTTGCGACGTGGGAAAGGCATGTTCCTGGCATGGAAACTCGTGGCCTACGAGCCCAAGGAAGGAGACGAGGTGGACGGGGACAGTCGATACTACGGAAGCGAGGAAGACGACGGAGAGCGTTCGTCGACGGCCTGCGACGACGAAGAGGACGAAGAAGAAGAAGAAGAAGAGGACGAAGGGGACGCGGATGATGACGACGCGGGAGAAGATGAAAAGGTGGTCGCCGATGACGCGGAGAGAGTAGAAGATCGCGGAGAGCAGAAGCGAACGTCCGAAGGAGGAGGCGCAGAGAAAAAACAACAGCCGACATGGAAAGAATTCTCCCCCGCGGTCCGAGAACAGATGGAACGCGTCCGCCACGTGCACACCGAACTCGTCCGCCAGTTCGCGGAAGTGCAAGCGGTTCAGCTGGGTCTCACCGACGACTTGAAAGAGCTGATGAAGTGGTCGGAGGAGTTGGCGCGTATGAAGAACGAAAAGACCGTGGATCCCGAGGTGCTGGGAAACGCGAGCGACGCCATCGGTCGGCTCATTAACCTCTCACCCAGAGTACAGGAGAAGGAGAAGAAAGACAGCGCATGACGCCCCAAGAAGGTCTGTCCGTCTGCTTCGTCGTCGCCTTGTTCATGCTCAGCATGAAACGCGTCCACGGTCGCATGAAACGCGGAGTCCAAATGTTGAGCACCAACCTGACTCCTGTGGCCGCCACCTATCACCTGTTCACCCCCATCTGGATGGACATGGCGATGACGGTGGTCATCATCCTACTGGCGAGCGTCCTGATCGACGCCTGTATTTCACGCGACAGCAAAACGTTGAGTGAGAGCGCCAGCGTCACGGCCAGAGGCTTGCTCGGCGGAGCTCTGTACGGAGTCGACGCTCTGTACGCTATGAATCTGGCGCTGGCCTCCGCGGGAATCGTGGCGTTTTGGTACACGATGTGGCTACGCATCAAAGTCGCACCGGAGACGGAATACATCACCATGCTGGACGTGGTGTACGGCTTCAACGGCATCCTCCTGCCGGTGCTGTATATGCTGCATCCCGTCATCACGAAGGTGTGAGCGAAAAAGCACATCCCAAAAAAATTGACACACGACCTGCTGTTGCACAACTTTCATTGTTACCATCATGGAGAACGTACCTCAATGTCTGCAAGCCGCCTGGGGAAGGCTGAAGGATCTGGCGGATCTGGCGGATCTGGCCTACACCTCGATGGAAGATGAGCTCACCGAGCAAGAGTTCCAAAGGAGGGTGGACCTCGCGATCCCGGACATCCGAGACGCCGCGGGACATCCCGAACTGACTCTGAAGAGCATGGCGGACTTCTTGAGAGCTTTCATGGCCAATTCGCAGCCAACGCACCTGACCTTCGTCTTCCACCATGAGGTGTTGCGCGCGCTGGTGGAAACGACGACGCAAGACCTGATGGACCGCCGCAGGTTGCTGATGTGTCTCGCCCTCTGCTTCATCGGGTTGTACGGCACGAAGACGGCCTGGCAGGCGGACGACGGGTGGCGGGCGAACCGAGGCATCTTCGTGATGTTGATGTCCCTCACCTCGGAGTACGAACGGGTCATGCAGCAGGAGCGAGAGCGCCCCCTGCGACAGGACCGGTACTTCCTCTGGAGGCAACTCCCCCTGGACATGGCGTTGAGCGCTTGGGGCGTGGAAATGACGCGTCGCTGCTTGTGCGCTCTGTTGAGGTTCTCGCCCTCGCAAACCAACACAAACCAGTACCAGCACCTGCACCTGCTCAACCTGAACACCGTGTTCCATAACATGAGGCAGGCAGCGGAGAAAGCAGCGCGACCGTCATCATCATCCGCGTGATCGGAATATCTTTACCTTTTTTTGTCGTATTCGTAGTCGTCGGACGCTCGCGATACGATGCGTGCGTCGATGAGGTCGTCGGGCTCGCGATTCTTTTTGTCGCGGATGTACGAACCGAATTCTTTGTTGTACGTGGAGTAATGTCTCTCGATGTCTTCGATGCGGGCGCGCATCTTGGCGAACTCGCTCCGGTCTTTGTCGCCGCTCCCTGGGTCCTCTCTGACCCCCATCAGGTCTTCCTGGTACACCTCGTCGTCCCCGAGCGCCATGGCCACCGTCGGTCGCTTCGCGGGTTCCTGTCGGACCGCGTACTGATAGTGATCGTTCACGGTGTTCACGATGCGTCGGACGAAGATCACGACGAGGATGATCGCGACGATGACGAAGACGACGCCGATCGCCACGAATCCCATGTTCCTGCGCAACACCGAGTTGATCAGCCTGATCTTATTTTTGTTGGACATCCCCTCGGTCATGACGTTGCTGCTGTCCGGGGTGGCGGACATCCGAGCGTGTTTCTTCCTTCTTTCCCTTCTTCTCTGTACCCGGTCGAGAAGAAAAATGGACACGAGGGCGGCTCGCGTCTCATAAAAATGAGCACCAGTCATATAAGAGTTGGTTCCGCGGCGAGGGAGCCAGAGGACGAAGAGAGCACACCGAATATGCAGGTCGATCGCTCTACGTTTTCCTTGCTGACGGAACGAGCGACACAGGCGCGAGAAGGACAGAAAGACGCTCCCAGGGAACTGGAGCTGCGTTGCACGTTCCCCATCCATCGCACGGCGTTCACGGATGCCCTCACCTACTACAAACACGTGGCCAAGACGGACGTCCGGGAGTCTCGGGAGACCGTGGCGGCGTCGGTGGAGGGCCACCGCGTGACCCTCGATCCGAACCCGGACCCGGGAGCCGAGGAGGCCGAGAAGGCGGCCCTGCACCGGCCCATGATGCTGAAACAACGCGTGGCGCCCGCCGTGGACATCCCGGAGTACGGGTTGCGCCTGAATCTGAAATCGGAGGTCCCGGTGCCCCCGTCGTCTCTAGCGACGCGAGACGTCGTGGCCAGAGCCTTGGCGAAGCCCCGAGAAGGAGAGCCGGTGTTGATCCGCGATAAACATCGCTTCTCTTGCGCCGTGGCCCCCGACGTTCGCGTGGATCTCACGGTCGTGCGACAGTGGCGGTCTGAGGCGCCTCTCGAAGATGACGTTCGGGACAGGCGCGAGAGCGCAGAGACGGTGTACGAGGCCGAAGTGGAGTTCGTGCCTCGACCGCAGCCGTCGTCCTCCTCCGAGACGACGGAGTCCAAGCAGAAGCAGCAGCGCGGCGTCGGCAAGAAGAAGAAGAAAGGCGCAGCAGCAGCAGCAGCGTCCCAGGACGATAACGAGGTCCCGCAAAAAAGCGCGGAGGAGGTGGTAAAAACCCTGTTACGCGTCGCTTCCGTCATGTTGAAGACGTTGCACAACGTGCAGTACCTCCTGCCCGAATCCGTGGCGCGAGGGGCTCGGCAGGAGTATGCGAATCTGGTCGCCCATTTGACGTATCCGCGACCCCCGCCTTTCATCGGCCCCAAACCCGTCACGCTCATGCAGGAGAACCTGTGCGGTATCGTGCGCGACGGAGCCTACACGCTGACGGAGAAGGCCGACGGCGAACGCCGCTTCCTCATGGTGGACCGCACGGGTCGCGTGTTCACCATGGACGACCGCCTCGCCGTCTCCTTCACGGGACTGACCTCACGTGAGCCGGCGGAAGACGCCGCCACCCTGATGGACGGCGAGTACCTTCCCGCAACCGCGGATCGACCGTACCCCATGTTCCTCGCTTTCGACGTCTACTTTTGGGCGGGGAAGGACGTCCGGTCGATGCCGCTCATGACGTCTTCGCCGGACCTCCCGTCGCGCCTGTCTCTGGGCCAAAAATTTCTGTCGCGTCTGGAACGTTTCGAGTCCAGGTCCCCGGACCACGACTGTCGTTGCGTGATGAAGACGTTTTACGCGATCGACAGCGGGCTGGAGAGCCTTCACGAGGCGGTGCGGAACGTCGTACGCAGACGGGAGGCCCGCCTGTTCCCTTACGATGTGGACGGCCTGATCTTCACTCCCGCACGGCTCGCGGTGGGACAAGAGGCGTCGTCGAAGCAGCAACAACAGCAGGACAGGAAACGTCGCGGAGACGACGGCAGCGGCAGGTGCGTGGCGACGACGGCGGGTCGACCCTCCAACGGAGGCACGTGGCGGATGGCCTTCAAGTGGAAGCCTCCCGAGATGAACACCGTGGATTTCATGGTGCGGTTCCGTGTCGACGAACCCGCGCCGTCGCCGGAGCGGGTCCTGGTGGACCTGTACGTCGGACGCGACGTGTCCGCCGACCCGGACCCCGTCGGACCGCTGACCTTCTTTTCCTCCGACGAAGGGAGGGCGCCGCGATTCGACAAGAAGAAGAAGAAGGTCAGAGACTATCGGGCGGTGTTGTTCGAGCCGCGGGACGTCCCCGTCGAAGAACGCGGCGCGGTGCAGACGACGACTCTGACGACGGACGCCCGGGGCGTCCCGTACACCACGCAGCACAATGAAGAGATCCCGGACGGAGGCGTCGTGGAGTTTTCGTATCGCGGAGGGGACGGCGAAGGCGGAGGCGGAAGCTGGGTGCCCCTCCGTAACCGCCACGACAAGAAGATGCCCAACAGCCTGGAGAACGCGGAGTCGGTGTGGCGGTCCATCCGGTTCCCCATCCGGGAGAGCGTGCTGGCGGGCGCGGATCCTGAGGCGCGTGCGGAAGCCCAAAAGCTGATGGCGTCGTGTGCGGAAGCGGCCGCGGTGGTGGACGGCGTCGTGGACGCGGGGCGGTACTACGTGCGGGACACGACAGAAGTAGACCGCAAGAGCTTGGGGCTGTACCCCATGAACCAGTTCCACAACTGGATCAAGAGCCGCCTCCTGCGGTGGTTCTCCGGCAGAGGCGACGTCCGCGCGCTGCTGGACCTGGGCAGCGGCAAGGGCGGCGACATCCCCAAGTGGCTCGCCATGGACGGCCTGGAGCGCGTGCTCGGCCTGGATCTGTACGTGGACTCCATAGTGGACCCCGTGGACGGCGCCTACGCTCGCCTCCGCAAACAACAACAACGGCAGAGGAAGGACGGATCGAGTCCGACCATCGCTTTCGTCGCCTACGATCTGCGCGAGCCTCTGGACGGAAACGGTATACGAGCCATGGACGACGCCCACGGCAACCGTGCCTTCGCGCACGTGCTGTGGGGCCTGCGGGATTCGGCCGGCATCCGTGACCCCCAGCTCCGGAAGATGCACGGCTTCGCGACGCAACCGTTTGACATCGTCTCGTGTCAATTCGCCATCCACTATTTCTTCTCCTCCGGGGAGGTGCTGCGGACTTTCGCTCGGAACGTCGCGGACTCCCTGCGCCCGGGAGGCTACTTCTTGGGCACCTGCATGGACGGCACGGCGGTGGACGTCGCGATGAGGAGCAAAGCCCGAGGTGACGCCATCTCATCTTCATCTCGCGACGCATCCACACCTCTGCTGTGGCACATCCAGAAGCTGTACGACGGCTCCATGGCGGACGTCACGGAGCCTTCCGAACGCCTGGGCTTCGCGGTGCGCGTGTATCTGGAGAGCATCGGCCAAGCGCAGGTGGAGTACCTGGTGGACTTCCAGACGCTGCGCGCCGAGATGGCACGTGTGGGCCTGGTGCCCGTCTCGCCCCCGGCGTCCGAAGGCGGCCTGTTCGAGGACACGCCGGGGAGCGGGTCCTTCCAGACCGTTTTTCGCGCCATGAAGAAGGCGCACGAGGAGGGAGGAGACGAAGGAGAGGGCGAGGCTTCGCGTATCAGTTCCGCCTTGAGCATGACCGACGCTCACCGGGCTTACAGTTTCTTCAACAGATGGTTCCTGTTCCGGAAGCAGTCCGACGACACGAATCGTCGATGACGGGACGGCGACATTCGGAATTGAAAAGGACGCAGATGGAAAAACATCACGTCGGAATCACATCGTATATGTCCGTGCGTTCTCCGATCCTTTCGTGTCTCGGCCGACCTCGTCGCGACGCAGGAGACCGAGCGACGACGAGCGACGTCGGAACACAGACTGAGCAGATGTCGAAAGGGCGGGGGACGAAGGCGTTCGGTCGTGGTCGATCCGACTCTCTGTCTTCGTACCCTTTTGTCGCGCCGCATTCGCATAAGATGGCGCCGCGTAGGAACAGCACGGAAGACATCACGCGACTCACCCTCGCCCTGACTTCCGTGCCTCTTTTCGGAAGGAAATCCACGTCCTCCGCATGTAACGCGTTTGAGATGACCGGGCGGCGTCCCCATAGCCGTCACACGACACCCGCTCTTTTCAGGCGTGCACTCTCGGCTTCCGTGGAGTGCGGTTCCGCTCTGGCCGATCCGTCTCTGTCCAACCCGTCCAACGTTTCGAAGCCGTCGCCGTCCATCTCCATCCGGCAGTTCGCTCAGACGGGTGCGCGCGAGATGCGCGTGATCGACACTCTGGTCGACACACCTCCCAGATCGATCGTGAGGTTTGCGGATCTCGAATAAAGAAAGATTTCGTGTTTCCGACTGCATAACACAATGAACTCCGTCGTCGTCAGGCACCGCAACGACTGCAGCTGCGGCGCGGCGAAGCAGGTGACCGCCGGGTTCGACGGACGTCGGGAAAAAGGCGGACCTCCGTAACAACAACACACACGTAACGTGCGCGGAGAGGCGTGTCATCGCGTCGTGTCTCGCGGACGCCGCTCGTCACGGAGTACCGTCTCAACGTCTCGTACACTGGATACGGCGGAAGTACAAGGGGGCGATGGTGGTGTACCGCGAACGGAGCGACGGCAGCCCGGGGTGCTCGGTGCCCTGTGTGATGTGTCGTCGCGAGTTGCTACGGTTCCGCATTCCGGTCGTGTGTCGAACGCCGGAGGAGACGTGGTTCACGGGGCAGCTGGACGAGCTCGGCGCCCCCGTGAGCAAACCCACCGTGTGTCAGAAGGCCAACGCACGAGTCAATGCGTCTCGTGATGCGAGGAGGAAGGAGGCGCTCGGGACTCGGTGAAGGGGCGGACCGGATCAACAGTGCCCCCGTTTTTTTTTGCGTCCGACACTGTAAGGAAGCGAGGGAATCGCTCTCATGGCGGGGATCTTCGTGCCGGTGATCGTAGCCAACTCCCTGAGTCTCGTGGTGCTGGGAGGTTTGTACGCGCGCGGGAGGAAACAACGGAACGCGGTGGGACAGCTGGATTCCACGCCTACGCCGCTCACGGACCTCGAACGAGACGTGGATTCCGCGAAGAACGATGAACAGAGAAGACAGGACGACCTGGAGACGCAAGACGTCGAGTCGGGGTTTGAGGAAGCGGGCGTCGCCCCTGAGAAGGAAAGGGGGAGGAGCGACGACGGCGAAACGTTGGGCTCGATTATCCCCGTGGATCCGACGGCGGCCATCGACGGCTACGACGACGAGACGGGTGAGGAGGAGGATGAGCAGGAAGAAGAAGAAGAAGAAGAGTTAGAACAGGAAGACAGAGGCCGGAAGAAGCGTGACGCGAACAAAAAGAATAATAAACGGAGGAAAAAAGGGAAAGACGCCGATCGTCGACGTTCTGCGCCTCCCAGACGACGCGATGAGGGAAACGTTTGATTATTCTCGAGATGGAGTGAAGGCGGAAGTTATAATCTGGACCGACCGTACGGATCTCTCCGTACTCACTCCCCCTTTGCGGATTATTTTTGTCGCGAGAGTGTAATCGCAACGCACCCACGACTATGTCGTCGTCCCGTCACGTGGACCCCGTCTATCGACCCAAAAAAAGCGGCGTCGAGCGAAAATCCATGAAGCGCCCGAAGACGAATTCTTCTTCCCCTTCTCAGACGCATCATCATCCGCGTCCTTCTTCTCCTTCTGTCGACCGTGCCGGCTCGACTTCTGCCCCGCGTGTGTTGTTGTTGGACGTGGACGGCACGCTCATCGGCGACATCACCCCCCAGCTGTGCGAGTACGAGCTGGTGCAGCGCTTCGACAAACGCAGAACGAACGCCTTCAAAGACGACGTGGTCACGTACCTACGCGACGGAGGAGTGTTGCGCCCGAACCTCCAGAACCTGCTGTCCACGCTACGACGCGCGTCCCCGGACGTCGAGCTGTTCGTGTACACAGCGTCTTCCGACGACTGGGCCAAAGTGATCGTCCCGTGCATCGAAAAGGCCGCGGGGGTGCGATTCAATCGCCCGCTGTTCACCAGGAAGCACTGCGTGTTGCCGTCGGACGCCAAGCACGACATGGACTTCAAGAAATCCATCGCCAAAGTGGCTCCCGCCATCCACCGTGCTCTCGCGGTCAAGAACCCGGGCAATGGAGATCATTTCGGGATCGACGACGTACGTCGAGGTTGCATCCTCGTGGACAACAACCCCCACGTCCTCCTGGATCCGGAGGGGGAGACGGTGCAACTGGTGAAGGTCCCGACGTACAACGGCGCCATGTACTACGACGTCATGGCGCGCGTCCCCCTGGAAGTCGGGCGCAGGAACGCCCAAGAGGTCCGTCAGATTTTGACGCGTTTCGGGATGTACTCCGCCAACCGCTACTCCGCGGATGATATGCTGTCGTTCCACATGCACTTCTTCGCCGATCTCGCTCGTCTCGCGGACTACGAACACGACCGCAGGAAGGCCGAGGCTCCCGACGGTCTATGGGTCGCTATCGCGGACGTGTTGGCCACGACGGCGCAGCGCTTCACTCCGACGACCGTTCGCATCATGAACGAAGCCGTCCGCGGCGGAAAAAACCGACGCAGATGAATGCCTCGACTCCATTTCGGCCAGCCCCGTGAATGACGCGAATTTTTTTCGATGATCGTAAGAGAGACAGACCGACGCGTACGCCGCGCCGCGCCAAGCTACGCCACGAAGCGGATGACGAGAAGGAGAAAAGGAGTTCATCAGGGGGGTGACGGCGCCGTGGTGCGTCCGGGCAC
>Ga0102930_1000814_pt1 | contig 10440 bp, 7 predicted proteins | sample SalPon1_B_H2O_MG_FD_84514 | JGI IMG/M metagenome (GOLD analysis project Ga0102930, IMG submission 84514) | Salt pond water microbial communities from South San Francisco under conditions of wetland restoration - Salt Pond MetaG R1_B_H2O_MG | ecosystem: Environmental > Aquatic > Non-marine Saline...
GAATTGTAATCTGCGGAAAATCATGATAAAGCGCCTTAGCATTTCCCAAATCCAGTGGTCCAAATGTGCCATAACAACTTCCCGGAATATTGACGCAAACAATAAAGTGGTCAGTAGGAGATAACCACTTATTGTTAATAAAAAAATTTGTCCACCATTCGCCGGGATTGCTATTAGCCGTAAGCGCATGACAGATCCAAATTACATTATCCTTTTTTTTATTGATTTGACCAGCGGTATGATATGTGATTTTTGCGTATTCAATACGATGCTTTTGCTCAGTGGTAAACCCATTGGGCAAAATCAACTCATGGCTTGTAAAATCTATTTGTTGTTTATCCATTTATCAAGTATGCTTAGGCAAGAACATTAACTTGCTTAAAAGCATGTTCTAAATCGTTTTTAATATCGTCTACATTTTCAATACCTACGGATAATCTAATCAATCCCGGAACCGCTCCAGATGCTTTTTGCTCTTCCTCTGCTAATTGTTGATGGGTGGTACTGCTGGGATGAATTATCAGCGTTTTAGCATCACCTACATTGGCTAAATGACTTATGAGTTTCACATTATTGACAATTTCATCAGCATGTTCTTTTCCGCCTTCCACTTTAAAGGTAAGCACAGCTCCATATCCGTTAGATAAATATTTATTTGCTCTATCGTGATATTGACTATTGGTTAGTCCCGGATAATTGACATACGTAACTTCTTCTTTGGCATCCAGCCACTTAGCTATTTCAAGTGCATTATCGACATGTCGTTGTACGCGCAAAGATAAAGTCTCTAGTCCTTGTAATAAAAGAAAGGAATTAAATGGACTTAGGGCAGGCCCAAAATCGCGCAATCCTTCTACTCGGGCTCGAATAGCGAAAGCAATATTGGGTAAGCCCAAGTCATTATTTTTTCCAAACACATCGCTAAAAACCAAACCATGGTAGCCTTCGCTGGGTTTGCTAAACTGGGGGAATTTTCCATTTCCAAAGTCGTAATTTCCGCTATCTACTATAACACCGCCAATAGAGTTTCCATGACCTCCAATCCATTTGGTGGCTGAATTTGTAACGATATGTGCTCCATGTTTGATAGGTTGACATAAGTAACCGGCTGCACCAAAGGTGTTATCAACAACCAATGGAATCTCGTATTCATTTGCCAGGGCGGCTACCGCTTCAAAGTCAGGAATATTAAATTCAGGATTTCCAATGGTTTCCAGATAGATGGCTTTGGTGTTTTCATCGATCTTTTCGCGGATAGAATCTGCTTCATCATTTTTAGCAAAACGCGCCTCAATGCCTAACCGTTTAAAAGAAACTTTAAATTGATTATAGGTTCCACCATATAAATACGGAGATGAAACCAGATTATCGCCACTTTCTAAAATATTGGTCAAAGCAATAAATTGTGCTGCCTGTCCGGAAGCTACTGCAAGGGCAGCCACTCCACCTTCAAGGGCTGCTATGCGTTTCTCAAATACATCTGTTGTGGGGTTCATAATCCGAGTGTAAATATTGCCAAACTCTTTTAACCCAAAAAGATTGGCGGCATGCTCACTATCTTTAAAGTTGTAAGATGTAGTTTGATAAATAGGTACTGCTCTGGAACCTGTGCTTGGGTCAACTTCCTGACCTGCATGTAATTGCAATGTTTCAAATGAAAGTTCTGACTTGTTTTTTGACATGATTTTTAATTTTTAAAATGAATATTTATAAAGCTTTTGTAAACCAGAAGGGTTTACTGATTTTGTGTTTGAAAAAAAATGGGCTGATTGATTATCTTATTTCAAACTATTGATGCTATTATTGACAACAGCACATGTTTTTGAACCAAAACATGCGTATTAGCTTAGTAGATAATCTTAAAATTGAAATGGGGATAATTAAAAAAGTAGTTTCCATAGCTTTATTATTCCTTTGTTTAGGACGGTTTTGGCACTTTTCAACTCTTGAAGTTGCCTGAGGGTCATCGAGCCGTTCTCTCACCTCATCTTAATAAATACACTACAAATATAAGAGTTCAATCTAAACTAAAAAATAAACAAGACTTAAAAAATGAATAATATCTCAATTGAAGTATTTTTATCGTCCTACTGAATATTTTTAATTGGCACAGCCATAAAAATGTCAATGGCTAGAACTAAGATGTATTCTTCTTAGCTAACATTTTGATATAAAACAAGCTTTCAATATAGAAAACCTATGGCTCAATAATTTATTTTAAGACAAAGAATATTGACAAAAGGATTAAATAATATTTATGATCTCTTAGTGATTTTATTTCCGGATATATTTTTTTGACGAGATGATTTAAATTTCGTTGTATCAGAGCTTCGTTTGATTTTATGTTTCGTTGATCTTCCTTGTACGCGTTTTCGCCACATTTTAAAACTGCTTTTTTTCATATTGCGTCTCATGATCTCGATAACCTCATCTTCCTGAATACCAAATTGAAACTCAATTGCACCAAATGGTGTTCTGTCTTCCCATGCCATTTCAATTATTCGGTCTAATTCTCTTTCGTTAAATTGTTCTTCTATTTTGTTGTTTGCCATAGATTAACTATAATATTGTAAAGCCCACCAAACTAACACGCCTTGAACGGGTAATCTTAAAATTAATATCCACATAGGAACTCCGGCTGCATGTTTACCGCCTCGAAGCATGTTGATGTGAACAATCATAAATACTAGGAGCATAGCTACAATTCCTATGATTGCCCAATTCTTTAAGCTGGTAATTAACAAGGCAACACCTAAGACTATTTCAGCTACACCGCTTAGATAAACTAATAATTTAGGCTTAGGTATAAAATCCGGCATGACTTTTAAATAAGCTTTAGGCTTGATAAAGTGCATTAGACCAGCAAAAGCATACATAGCTGACATCAAATATAAGTCCCAATTTTGTTCCATATGCTAAAATTATCAACTTTATAACGTTATACATAGGCATTAATATTTTGTTAACCTATTTAAAGATGTAATTCGGTCAGGAGCAACTAATTTTTTATAAAAAGATTAATCCCTAAATGAGCCATCTATCCTATAAATTCATTCATTTTTGCATAAAATTTTCCGATTTGGCTCAACAAAAATTAAAATGGATTTTCTTATTTAGCCTGGCTTTGCTTTGGGGCAGTTCATTTATCCTGATCAAAAAAGGACTTTTAGGCGTTTCGCCCTTAGAATTAGGTGCTTTACGAACATTATTTGCGGGTATATTTCTGGTATTGATAGGGTTTAAATCACTTAAAAAGGTAAAAGGAAAAATCTGGTATTGGTTGATATTATCAGGTTTGTTAGGTACTTTGTTGCCGTCTATATTATTTAGTTATGCAGAAACTGAGATCGACAGTGCCATAGCTTCCATTCTAAATTCTACTGTTCCACTACAAGCCTTAGTTGTAGGAATAATATTCTTTAAAGGTCAATTTTTTTCTCGTCAATTTATAGGAGTTGTCATTGGTCTTTTTGGCTCATTTTTATTGATATGGATTGGAGCTAATGTCAAGTCAGATCAGAATTACTGGTTTGCTTTGCTACCTATTTTAGCATCAACAATGTATGCGTTTAATGCGAATATCATAAAATTCAAATTGAAGAACTTATCAGCCTTAAGTATCACGACTGCATCTTTTTTACTTCTAATCCCTATTTCTTTAGGCATTTTGATGACCACCGATTTTTTTGCTACTGAAAATCTAAAGCAATCTTCCACACAAACCGCTTTATGGTATATTTTAGCTTTGGCCTTATTAGGAACTACCTTTGCCAAGATCATCTTTAACAGATTAGTACAATTATCTAATCCGGTTTTTTCTACATCTGTCACTTATTTAATACCGGTTGTGGCTTTGTTTTGGGGTGTTTTAGATGGGGAGCAATTTCAATGGTCACAACTTATTGCCGGAGCTGTTATTTTATTAGGCGTGTATTTATCTAACCGAAAAAAGAAACCTAAGGCATAAAAAAACTCCGCCTATAAGCGGAGTTTTTGACTGAATTAAAAATTAAGGATTATTCAAAATCTGATGCGCTAACACCTTCATCAAATTTAACTTCTTTCATTTCTATATTTATGGTTTGGGGTCCGTATTCTCTTACCATTTTCATAGGAACTTTTATTCCTTTTATCTCCTGATAATTTTCAAATTTCCCTTTATTCACTATCTCTTTACCACCTTGCTTAACTGTTTTCTTGTCCATGATCTTTAAGCCGGATTCTACTGAATAATAAGCTTTTGCGTCTTCTGCTGTGCTAACTACATAAGCATCTTCACCTTCAACCGGTACAATAGCCTCTAACTTATGTTCTTCGTCTACTTCAAGTTCAGGAAACAAACCAGCAGATTTTTTTTGTTCTTTGATTTGTTCCTCACTCATCTCCATTTTTTGACCTCTGGTCATTGTATAACCATCTTCCCCATCAAAAACAACTTTATTGAGAACGTTTCCGCCCATCGTCATTTTCATCAAAGATTTACCATCAACTGTTCGCTTCATTATCATATTAATAGACATTCCCTGAACACTTGCATTTCCTTTCATCATCATAGAATTCACTTTTTCTACAGCTTCACGACCTCCAATAGCTTCAATATATTGGTCATAAACCGTTTTAACAGTAACACCTTCCGGGATTTCTTTACTAAATACCGGTTTATCTACTTTTTTTGCTTTTTTGTTATAATACATGACCGGAACGGTTTTTTCTTTATAGGTCATGTTTTCTAAAGGTTCGGCAATGTCAGCTCCTTTACCTGCTATCACTATCTGTAAATGTTCCGGCTTGATGTATTTTTTTGCAACGCGCTGAACGTCTTCTGCGGTAACGGCATTGATCTTCTTTAGATAATTTTTATAGAAATCTTCCGGTAGATCATTGGTCTCAATATTCAGCGCATATTTTGCTATAGTTGACTTATCTTCTAAATTCATCACAAAGTTACCTGCAAATTTGCTTTTTACATCTTCTAACTTTTCAGGTTTTACAATGGAGTCTCTTATATGATTAACTTCTCTTAAAAATTCTACCACGGCACTATCGGTCACCGCATTTCTAACACTAGCAGTAGCATAGAAGCGAGAGGCATACTTACTAGCACCTATCCTGGATCTTGCCCCATAGGTATAGCCTTTATCCTCACGTAGATTCATATTTAAATAACTACCAAAACTTCCACCTAATATTTGATTAGCTACTAATACCGGGAAATAATCCGCATCATTTTTCTCAAGATCAACGGTGTTTTGAACATAAATTTCACTTTGTACAGCATTTGGCATATCAACTAAATTGACCTGCGTAAACTGTACATTTCTTGGCTCTGGTAAGCTTTCAGAAGGTGGAACTTCTTCTTTCCATTTTTTGAAATATTTTTTGACCCATCTTTTCGCTTTTCTGCTTTTGATGTCACCTACTACTACCATATATGCGTTCTTAGGTGAAAAGTAATTGCGATACATATTTTTAACATCATCAAGCGTAATGTCTTTTACAGACTCAATGGTAGTAAACTGACCAAAAGGATGGTCTTTGCCGTAAGCTAATGCTCTACTAACTCGTCCAGCAATAGCGGATGCACTTTTTTGAGAAGATTTAATACTTTCTATTAATTTGTCTTTCTCTGCTTTAAAATTTTCTTGCGTAAATTTTGGATTTAAAGCACCATCCGCCATGAGTTCTAATACTCTTTTAAAATAACGTTTGAGTGAGCTAGCATATGCGCTTTGTGAACTCAAACTTACGTTAGCTCCTAAAAAGTCTATTTCTTCATTAAACTCATCTTTACTCATGTTTTCCGTTCCGGTTCCTAACATAGAAGATAGTAGTGAGGCAGTACCTGGTTTTTTTTCTATAATCGGTTTATTATCAATAACTAATCTTGCATTTACTTGAGGTAGTTTGTGATCTTCAACTACTAAAAGTTCTAAACCATTTTTAAAAGAATAACGATCCGGCTCACCTAAATTGATTTCAGGTAATTCACCTGATTTTGGCATCGTTGATCTGTCTATTTGGGCTTGTATTGCTGTAGTGAAAATACCACAGAATAAAAGGGCTAAAATTCTTAATTTCATCATGTTATCTATTTGTTGGATTCTGGTAAATAATCTAATTCTAATCTTTTATTTTCCTGTAAATACTTCTTAGCAACATTTCTAATGTCTTCTCTTGTGATATCTTTATAAATCTCAATTTCTTTATTGATCAGTTCTGTATCACCATAAAGCACATTGTAAGTAGCTAATGATGCAGCAATTCCCTGAATGCTGCTATTTGAATTGACAAACTTATTTTCAAATTGATTTTGAAGCTTTTGATATTCTTTCTCTGAAATCAATTCCGTTTTCACCTTTTCAATTTCTTCATCCATAACTTCAGCAAGTTTGCTAAGTGGCGTTTCTCCCATCGCAAGTGCTCCTATATTATATACACCATAATCTTCCTGGCTTCTGGCAAAGGCAATAACTTGTAAAGCAATCTTTTCTTCATCTACCATTCTTTTATACATTCTGGAACTTTTACCGCCGGTCAATAAGGTTGAGATCATATCTAAAACATAAGCATCACGATCTTTCATTGATGGTGTTCTGTAACTGAACATTTTTACCGGTATCTGAATATTAGAATCATATTCTGTTGCTTCTATCTTTTCTGTTATAGGGTCTTCTTTTATATCAACTCGATCAATAGAATCACCTTTAGGAATCGGTCCAAAGTAATCTTCTATCATCTTCTTTGTTTCTGCTTTTTTTAAATCTCCGGCAACAACTAAAGTTGCATTATTTGGAACATAATAATTATCAAAAAACTTTTTGAATTCATCTAGTTGAGCAGCATCTAAATCTTCCATCGTTCCGATAACGGATTCTTTATAAGGGTGCTTATTGAATAAATGTGGATTAATTCCGGTAGAATAAATAATCTTACCATAAGGTGCATTATCTATTCTTGATCTTTTTTCTTCTTTAACAACTTCGTTTTGAGTATCAACGCCTACCTGATTAATTACCGGATGTAACATGCGTTCAGATTCCATCCATAAGCCTAATTCTAAGTTGTTAGATGGAAAAGTTTCATAATAATATGTTCTGTCTTGTGTGGTGTTCGCGTTGTTTTTTCCGCCATTAGCAGCTACGATATCAAACCATTCGCCACGCTCAATATTTTCTGTTCCTTCAAATAGTAAGTGTTCAAAGAAATGAGCAAAACCGCTGCGATCAGGTGCTTCATCTTTTGCACCCACGTGATACATGACACCTACGGTAACTACTGGAACGGAGTTATCCTGATGTAAAATCACATCAAGTCCGTTGTCTAACTCATATTGCTCATATTCTATCTCTTGTGCTTGAGAGAAGCCAAATGAGAGCAATAGGATTAATAATAAATTTAATCTTCTAATCATTGTTTTTGGTTTTTAGTTGAATTATTATATAATGAGTATTAAACATTACAATTTGTTTTAATTTCAAAATTAAATTTTAATTTGAAAAAAACCTTTGTTTTCTCATCATTTTTTCATTAAATATTAAGTCTTCACTTTAATTATACTATAATGCTTTTTTTTAAATACTAACAAATTTTTAAAAATTTTAAATCTTTTTGTTAGAATTTATGGTAATTTTGAATTAAAAGTACGATATGAAAAGTTTTACATTGCCTATTCGTTTTGGTTTAGTTGTTTGCGCATCATTGATAGCTTATTTTTTAGTCTTGTCTTTGTTTGACCTTCATACTAACCCCTTTTATAGTCTTTTTAATGGATTTATCACCGGATTTGGTATTTATGAAGGTATAAAATATCGTCGTTTAGAATTAAGAAGTGAATACAACTATTCTATTGGCTTTAGTACCGGGATGACCATTGGTTTTATTGCCACCATTCTTTTTACCATATTTATGGCTGTATATGCTACTGAATTAAAACCTCAATTTCTTCAGGAATTAGCTTCCAGTTATGCTAAAAGTTATGATATTGGTGTGGCTACCTTTGCTTTTATCGTTGCTTTGATGGGGTTTGCTACTACCGTAGTGCTTACTTTAGCTTTTATGCAACTGTTTAAAGACTCTAATAAAAATAAATAAAAAGTATTTTAGGCTAAGCCTGTTTCTTTCTGAAAAACATTTAAAACTTCATCTCGATTATCAATACTAAATTGATGCTTTTTTCCGGACGCTTCTGTTATTTCAACCTCATTGTCAAATAAATTATAAGTCTTAAAAACTCGAACTGAAGTTATTTGATTTCTACTTATAGCATTGACATCAGGTGATTGAAAGGATTTGTCTTTAAATAAGAAAAACTTTTGATCGGTCAGGTGAATTTTTCCTAGATGTACGATTAATCCTTCCTTGACTCCTGAAATACGTTCTAACTTGATCTCCTCTTGAGATGAGAGTCTCTGTTAAATGCTTTTATCTAACTTTTGATAATTTGGTCTTCCAAAATAACTAAACACAAAATCCATAATCAAACTAAAAAAAACTAAACCAACAATGGTAGCCACTAATGATCTACTCAATTCAGCATAAACACTGATAAAATAATTCAACGGAAAGTGAAAGACAAAAAAGAAAAGCGAATAATAGAGGAGTTGCTTTGAATGTAATCGTTTCGTTTTTTAAGTGTCATAATAATTGATAAGCTAATGATACATTTCAAAAAAAATGAAAAAGTTTCATTATGTTCTGTAAATCCTATCGTATAAATCTTGATAGCGACTAATGATATTCTTGCGTTTTATCTTCATAGTTGGCGTTAAATGACCTTCATCAATGGTCCATTCTTCCGGCGTAAGTTCAAATTTTTTGATCTGTTCCCATTTCCCAAAATCCTGATTGTAATGATCTATTTCTTCCTGAATGCGTTTTATAACCCTTTCATCCTGAGCTATATCTTGATGTGAATCTGTTAAGTCATATCCTTTATTGTTCGCCCAATTATGAGTAAATTCAAAATTAGGTTGAATCAAGGCAGCCGGCATTTTTTCTCCTTCCCCTATGATCATAACTTGCTCGATAAACCGAGATTGCTTTAACTTGTTTTCAATCAATTGTGGAGCCACATATTTACCACCGGATGTCTTAAATATTTCTTTCTTGCGATCTGTGATTTTAAGAAATCCTTCTTTGTCAATATTACCAATATCACCGGTATGAAAGTATCCATCTTTCAAGACCTCATTAGTTTGCTCTTTATTTTTGTAATAGCCTTTCATGACTTGCGGTCCTTTCACTAAGATCTCGCCGTCATCTGCGATCTTGACTTCGGTTTCCGGTATGGGTTTTCCTACGGTTCCTATTTTAAATCCGCCGTCCCGTTCATCATTCACCGCTACAACCGGCGATGTTTCTGTCAGGCCATAACCTTCCATCACTTTGATGTTTGCTGCATTGAATACACGTGCTAACCTGGGTTGCAAAGCTGCTGAACCGGAAGCAACAACTTTCAAGTTACCACCTAAGGCTTCCTGCCATTTGCTAAATATCAACTTCCGCGCAATGCCTAATTTGAACTCATAAAAACTCCCGTTTTGTCCATAGGGCTCGAACTTCAAACCTAATTCTACAGCCCAAAAAAACAAGGCTTTCTTAATACCTTTTTGTTCAGTTCCTTTGGCGATGATCTTGTCATACACTTTTTCTAATAAGCGCGGAACTGCACTCATCACTTCCGGTTTCACTTCCTTTAAATTATCGCTGATCGTATCGATAGATTCGGCAAAATAAATGCTAACGCCGGCAAACTGATACATATAATGAAGCATTCTTTCATAAATATGGCAAACCGGCAAAAAGCTAAGTGCTTTCGCAGATCCCTTATCTAAAGGTAATCGCGTAGAACTATTCACCGCATTGCTCAAAATATTCCTATGTGATAACATAACGCCTTTGGGCTTTCCGGTTGTACCAGATGTGTAGATCAACGTAGCCAGATCATTTTCTTGAATATTAGCTTTTCTTTTTTCTAATTCTTCACCGTGTTTTTTATCTTTCCCTAATTTCAAAACTTTTTCCCAGGAATCTATATCTTTTAGATCATTAAAAGAATACACCTTTTCTAAGCTAGGAACTTCATCTTTTACTTTCATCACTTTATCAGCGACTTCCTGATCAGAAACAAAGCAAATTTTAGATTCGCTATGATTTAATACATAAGCATATTCACTGGAAGAAATAGTAGGATAAATAGGAACATCTTGAGCGCCAATTTGTAAAACGCCTATGTCAACCACATTCCATTCGGTTCTATTATTCGTGGAAATAATGGCTATTTTGTCATTCGGTTGAATGCCGAGCTCAATAAGTCCGCGGCTGATCTGATCCGCTTGTTCAATATATTCATCCGTCGATAATGATTTCCACTTTCCATCGTATTTAGTAACTAAAGCATCTTTTAAAGGAAAGTGCTCCTGCTGGTAACGTGGAACATCA
>Ga0102930_1000815_pt1 | contig 10436 bp, 9 predicted proteins | sample SalPon1_B_H2O_MG_FD_84514 | JGI IMG/M metagenome (GOLD analysis project Ga0102930, IMG submission 84514) | Salt pond water microbial communities from South San Francisco under conditions of wetland restoration - Salt Pond MetaG R1_B_H2O_MG | ecosystem: Environmental > Aquatic > Non-marine Saline...
CCAGATCGTGCCGGTGGAAATTCCCCAGCGCAAAGGCGATCCCATCGTTTTTGATACCGACGAAAACCCGCGTGAAGTCACTGCGGAAAAACTCGGCGGCATGCGCCCTGCCTTCAAGAAAGATGGCACCGTTACTGCCGGTAACGCCTCGTCATTGAACGACGGCGCTGCGGTTGTCATGCTCTGTTCGGCTGAAAAAGCCAAAGAGCTGGGCCTTGAGCCACTGGCGCGCATCGCAGCCTACTCCAACGCAGGCGTTGACCCGGCCATCATGGGTATTGGCCCAGCACCGGCGACCCGCCGCTGCCTGGAAAAAGCCGGTTGGAGCATCGACGACCTTGATCTGGTAGAAGCTAACGAAGCTTTTGCTGCTCAGGCGCTGTCCGTCAACAAGGAACTTGGCTGGGATGTCAGCAAGGTCAACGTCAACGGTGGCGCCATTGCACTGGGCCACCCGATTGGCGCTTCAGGCTGCCGTATTTTCGTCAGCCTGCTGCATGAAATGATTGCCCGCGACGCCAAGAAGGGCCTTGCTACCCTGTGTATTGGTGGTGGCCAAGGTGTGGCACTGGCTATCGAACGTTCTTAACCCACTGCTTTGTAGCGTTTTGTAGACGTTTAAACGGCATACCCCCGCTGCTACCAGCGGGGGTATTTTTATTTGATGATTGTTAGCGCGAAGCAATATTAGGGCCTTTTAACGTTGAATCACTGCCGCGACAGAGGCCCTATTCCCTATCAGGTTTCAACCGCATTTAGCAGTTTACGTAAGCGGTAGCGTTTTAGCATTTCGCCGCCACGTTCCACCATCTGCTCGTTCAAGCTGGCCCAGCCGCGGCGGCGCAGACGGTCTACCAGCATTTCACTGGCCTCGATCTCAATCGCTGCATGACCATCCTCCAGCAGGAGACGTTCAGCATGAATCAACAGCGTAGTACCGATACCTCGCCCCGCCAACGATGGCCATACATAAAGGGTTTCGACTCGCCCGCTGCGCCCGTCCAACTCGATAAAACCAACGCAGCGGTTATCACTGGTGGCAACCAGCGTTGTGTAAAGCAGGTGGCGCGCTGCCCAGGCGCTGGCTTCACGGGGCAGCACGTTAGCCCAGGCGCGACGCTGTGCCAAGGTATAATGGTTTGAGGCCCCTTGCATCACCGCATGATAAAAAACTTCTGCCTGATCAGCGGCATCACGCATCAAGGCCTGACGATAAACAATCCGTGATGTTGTTTGCGCGGAAGGTGGAGCCAATACGTCTGCCATCTTTGTCTCTCCTATTATTAGTATCAAAGCTGGAATCAGAGTCTGTGGATATCACAGCGTCTATGGGCTTCAAGGTGTTTGTTATCTCAAAAAGTGCCAGACAATCAAAAGATAACGATTCAGCTTATACTGATAAGCGGCTATCTGCCAAGCCAGGTCTTCAGCCACTCCATTTCTCAACCAGATCATTAAACGCCATGTCTGAACCGAATAACGCCCTACACTTCAGCTTGTCACCGATTGGCTATATCAGCAGTGATTACCCGGACAAGTTTGGCGTGCCGCGCCAACCTGGGTTGGTAACCGCCGCCAGCGCCATGCTAACCCTTGTTACCCCGTTTGATGATCCGCTGTGCGTACGCGGTTTGGAAGACTTCAGTCACTTATGGGTCAGCTTTATCTTCCATCAAAACCCTGAACGTTGGGCACCCATGGTTCGGCCACCCAGACTGGGCGGTAACAAGAAAGTGGGCGTGTTTGCCAGCCGTAGCCCCAACCGCCCCAACCGGCTAGGGCTATCGCTGGTCGCCCTTGAACGTATTGAGACTAGACAGGGAGTTCGGTTGCACCTGAAAGGTGTCGATCTTGTTGACGGTACGCCAGTTGTCGATATCAAGCCCTACCTGCCCTGGGCAGATGTTCACCCGAGTGCCTGTGCCGGTTTCGCCCCAGAACCGCCCAAGGTGCTCAATGTCAGCTTTTCACCAGCATCGGAAAGCATTCTATATTTACGCCAAGACGGTGAAGAACTGCGTGAACTGATTCGCCAGGTAGTCAGCCAAGATCCTCGCCCTGCATATCATGCGGACGACTCTCAGCGAGTGTACGGCATGCCCCTACGGGATTTGAATGTGCGTTTCCATGCCGTTCAACGAGAAGGTGGCAACGTCGAGATGCATATCAAAACCATTGACCCCCTGGGTTAATCCAGGGGGCAAGCAGGCAAACTAAGAGTAAAGTGGCTGCCTTTGCCCAATTGGCTTTTACACACGATGCTACCGCCATGCTTTTCGGCAACGGCTTTTACTAATGCCAGCCCTAAACCATGGCCTTTGGCAATATTGGCACTATCACTACGCTGGAAATCCTCAAAAATGCGCTCTATATCAGCGTCAGCAATACCCACACCGTCGTCTATGATTTCCAGAGTCGCCCATTCCTCATCAGCGCTTACGCGTACCGTTACCTGGCCGTTTTCACGACCGTATTTCACCGCATTTTCGATCAAGTTGAAGACAGCCCGTGCCAGGTAGCCTTTATCCCCCAGCAATGGAGCACCGTCTTCATCATTGAATTCACTGATCACCTCAATTCGTTTTGCACACGCGAGCGGGCGCACCTGGTCAAGCACTTCCATCACCAGATCTTCAAGCAGGATGAAGTCATGTTCAAAACGAAAGGATTTCGCTCGGGTCAAACCAATAAAGTCGTTAATCATCCCCAGGCTCATTCTCAGGCTCAGTTCAATCTGCTCATAAAATGTGGCTTCAGGTAGCGCATTTTCAGGCTCCTGCTGAGCGTCAATAAGCGCCAAGGCACGTGTCTGAGGCGCTTTCATATCATGAGAAAGGAAGCTCAACATGCTGGCTCGCTGAGCTTCAATCGCCACTTCACTGGTCAGGTCGACCAGCCACACCAACCAGCCACCACCCATGACGCTGGTCGATGTCGTCAAACGCCCCATTTCCAACCGGTAGGTGCTACCATTGACATCACTGCACAACCCCCCAGTCAGCACTGAAGGGGCATCTTCACCATCAAAGGCGGTGGGCGGCCATAGAGCAGCAAACTCGCGCTCTTCCTCAAAGCTAACCACTTCCGGTAGATCTTTAATGTGCTGAACAGGCTTAGCACGCTCACCATTTTCTCCCAGCATCACGGCTTTGCGGTTTGCCAGTAGCACAGAGCCATCTTCGTTGAGGATAAAAATCGGTAGCGGCAGAGAGTGCATTACGTCCAGTATTAAACGCCGCCCCTGAACAAGGCGGGTCAAGGCAAACTCCAGCGATTGCAGCTGCTGATAGAGCTTTCCACCTTCATTCGGCGCCAAAGCCTGCCGATAAGGTAGAATCGGCGGCTCACGGTAAAGGAGTTTCAGCTCCTGCTCAAACCAGGATAAAAGCGTGGCCTGGCTGCGCCAGACAATCACCACAAACGCTAATCCTAGAGCAATCAGGCTGGCAGAAGGCGGCCACCACCAGCCCGAACTGAGCGCAAACAGCGAGCCAAATATTGCCGCCCCAGCAAGCACAATAACGATGCCCAACATAAACCGGAAACGTAGCCACCAGGCCAATAGCATCAGTAGAGCAATGGGCAAGCCAGCCAGCAAGGCACCGGTAAGTGGCCGTACCTGATAAATCAGATTATCGTCGCGCAGGGCATCCAACAGGTGAGCTTGTACTTCAACACCTGGCATCAAATCATGGGAGAGCAATGACATATTGTAACGATCTCCCATACCCGAGGCGGTCATCCCCACCAGCACGACGCGGTCTTTCAGGAAGGATTCCGGCAAACGTTCTTCCAAAACATCGTGGTAAGACACCGATGGATAATGCTTGGGCCAACCACGATAAGGAATACGCATAGAGGTGGTATCCAACACCTCAGTAGGGATACCCGCCACACTGGCCATTAACTGCGGCCAGACGGCATCATCGCGCGCTTCTTTCAACACCACTTCACGGACAACGCCATCACTGTCGAGGGACATATTAATATGGCCCACAGACGCTGCCGCTGACATCAGGGCAGGTGTCGGCATCAAGGTATCGCGAAAGGGAGCACCTGATTTGCGCTCAGGCAACAAAACAAGCGGTAGGTGTACGTTACCATGCGCCTTCATGGCTTCTGCCAGCAATTGATCTTCACTTGAATCTCGGCTCGGCTCAACCATCAGGATGTCCAATACCACCGCTGAAGCCCCCGCCGCGTCAAGCTGTTCAATCAGGCGCGCATGTATATCACGCGGCCAGGGCCAACGCCCGAGCCACTGTAAGCTAGGTTCATCAATCTCGATAATCAGGATATCCTGAGAAGGTGCAGAGGTCTGCGATGTTAGCCAGATATCATAGAGATAGTCATCAGAAAGCAACGGCGACATGCTATAGAACAAAAATGCAGTGGGAAGCAAGAGACTGACCATTGCCCACCAACTGATCACAAAACGCCGATGAACTGCCTGCGTCAGGCGGACACCGGAAGACTGGTAATTATCCTGAGGCATCAAGCAGGCCGCTATCAATAACGCTGGCAACATTACCCTCGTCATCCAGCTTGACCACTCGCCAGAAAACTTTGCCATCCGGCACCTGGCGCAACAGTACCGCACCTGACATGGTGGGCGGGTAGCTGATCAGAGGGTGCTCGAAGGAGTCGTCAAATGCCAGTTCTAGTCTGTTAGCTGTATTATTCTGGCGTTTCCAGTCAAAGCGCCAGGCATCGTCTTCCCGAGTGACGGTCACACCGGTTGAGAAATGCTGAATCAGGCGTTGGGAATATTCCCCCACTACGCCTTGGTTGCCAACAGCGGCAACACGCAGGTAATAATCCCCCACAGGAAGCTCAGGAAAAATAAACTCTGGCGTGGTGCTGCGCTGATCGGCAATCACATCCAACGACTGAGCATCCCGTGCTAACTGTGCCCGGTAACCGCTTGCCGGTGCTATCGGTTTTACTCGCACCACCAAATCACCGCCCGCCAGGGAAGTGGTCTCAAGCACTTCTGGTGCTGTCAATAGACCCACAACATCAATATCCCCTTGCGGAGAAATACGCGTCCCCTGGCCAGCTGCGACCTGAGCGCGCTCTAACATCTGCTCGTTCTGTACGGCTACTTTGCCTTCATAGACTGAAGACAGCACCGCATCATCACCATAACTAACTGTAAAGCGCGTACCACGCACTCCGAGTACGCCGCTGGTCGTTTGAATATTGTAAGGTCGGCCAGAGTTCTGCCGAGAAGGCACCTGAGACTCAACCTCCCCCTTTTCGAGAGTCAGGCGGATACCACGCTCACCGTCACGGCTTACCATCACGCGGGAGTTGGAAGGCACCACAGCACGCGCGCCATCACTCATTTCAAGCGTCAGCGAGGCTCCTCTGCCCGTTTCGACGATATCGCCTTCATCAACAACAATACCTTGTTCAAGCGCCACCTTGCGGCCACCCTCAATAAGCCAAGCGTCACCATAAAGGTATAGCACTGACAGAGGGAAGGCATCCTGCAGGGTTAGATCGACCAGGGTATGCGGCTGTAAAAGCACCGGCTCATCAATGGTATTAACCTGCTGCAGAAAGTACCACTCATAGGGGTCATCAAAATAAAATTTGGCAATATCCCAAAGGGTATCGCCAGGCATTACCCGATGCACTTTAGGCCTATCTTCATCCTGACGAACAGTATCTGACAAGCTTGAACCGGGTAAACTCAGGTAGAATCAAGGGTACTGCTTTCAGCCATACTTGATGGTTCATCCGCTGCAAACAACGGCGAAGAAAAAAACAGCAAAGCAGTGACAGAGGCAAAGGCAAGTTTACCTAAAGAAAAATATGAAGCCTGTCGGCAAGCAGGCCTCAGCGTGTCGCGGGTGGCATGATGGATTTTCTTCATGATAACTCCAAGGTGGCTACAAACCGAGGGAGTGTTGTTGAAATGCAGTTCTTTCTTGAAGAATACACCACCAGGTAAATAAATGTAAATAAAAAATAAGAATGTAAAAAATATTCTTTATTATTCGATCAGGGTGTTGGAAACCCACCCCAACATGGGCCCTTGCTCACCATCGAAATGCACCTGACTCCAGCCATCAGTGCTGCCCAGCACATAAACAGTAGTGCCACGCTCCAGCTGAGCCACGCGCTCAAAATCTGTACTATTACCAGCCCGAATATTCACCCGACTGGCAGCAATCGTTTTCTGGCTCAGATATTCACGGCTGACCTGGATGTTATCAAGCGCCAGTTCATTGCCCCCAAGGGCGGCATTGGCGAACCAGAACACCGCCCAGGCGTGGTTCTTTTCCACACCACTGCCGCGTGCATACATGGCCCCCAGGTTGTTCATAGCGAAGGGGTCTTCCTGCTGGGCGGCACGTTCATACCATTCAAAGGCGCGAGTAAAGCTCTGCTCAACTCCTCGGCCATTTTCGTAAAGGCTACCGATATTGTTCTGGGCCGGCACATGGCCTTGCTCTGCCGCCAGCGAAAACCACCGTGCTGCCAATGCAGGGTCTTCATCCACGCCCATTCCTTCAAGGTACATCAAACCCAACTGGAACTGAGCGGTCACATCTTCTGCTTCGGCGGCGCGCTGTAGCCACTCAATGGCATCTTCAGGGCCCTTGCCGTCAACTTCTTCACGCAGAAAAAGCCCAGCAAGCCGCACCTGCGCATCTACTTCGTCGTTATCCGCCGCTAACCGATACCACTTATAGGCTTCCTCCATATCGGCCTTAACACCCTGGCCCCGTTCGTACATCCTGGCCAGCGCAAACTGTGATGCCCCGTCGCCGCGCTCAGCAGCAGTGCGCCATTCATGAACAGCTGACGCAAAATTACCTTGCTGATATTCATCCAACCCTTGATCATAGTCAGCATGAACTGGCGTTGCGGATAAAAAAGCAACCATGCCTCCAATAGCAACACTAAAAAAAACTTTTGGCCGTCGAATAAACATCATGATGTGAGCACTCTTTAATGTTCTTACTGGCAGGCTGAATGGGTGATAGCTCCCGGGTAACCGCTACCCGAGAGCAAATCAAAGCTATGATTTAACTGGCGTAATATCTTTAACCACTTCAGCTAAGATACGCGCATAGGTGTTGCGCGCCGTCTGGGCAATCGCCAGCTGATCCTGCATACGCTGCATTTCCTGATCAGTGACGCGCAGGTTCTGCAGCTGCTCACGACCTTTCTGGCCCAGGCTTTCAAGGGTATATTCCTTGCCGTCGATGGTAATGGTTGGCTGCTGGCTGTTCTCACCCACAGCAACCGCTTCTTTCTCGGCGGTGGTGCTATTTTCAGCGGCGTTATTTTCCGTCATATTGTTCTCACTCTGGTTTTCAGTTGCTTCTGCTTCTTTAGTGTTTTTACGACGCGTGGTGCGAGGCTTGCTCATTTGGGTTTTTCCCTGCTGCTGAATTCAAAAAGTTAAAAAACAATGAACTGAAATCCGTTTATACTGTCGTTTCAAATCCTCATTCTTCACTAGCTTCAACGGCTTCTTCTGCCTCGCTCTCTGCTGCAGCGGCTTCTTCCTGAGCAGCGACATTGATTCGCTCATGCGTCAACACACACAGCACACCGGCCTGGGTCTGATGAATCTCATGATTGGTGTCGCAGTAAAGGGCCATGGTATTCAGCAGACGATTTTCCAGAATCAGCGGATTCTGAACGTCCTGCTGGCTAATGGCTAAGCGCGCCATGAACATTTCTCCTTCAGGGCAATCCAACGCCTGCTCATCGCTTGAAGCAACGCAGACAGACCCTTGATCAATACGCCCGTTACTATTCTTACCCTCCTGCTCCGCCAGCGCAGTCATGCTGACAATGGAAAGACCAACGGCAGTGACGACTGCAAGAACGAAAGTGGCAAAATAACCAAATATTTTCATGATTTTATCCTTAAAAATGAGTATGGCCAATGTGGCAGACAGTTGATAAACCATCAGCTTTACAGTGTCGGAAATTAAGTACTTTCGGACAACTTATTGACCACAATAGGCCCAGCAAGTTTTTCTTAACAGAGCTCTATAGCCAAATAACTATTAACTTTTATGACTTAAAAACGCTAATATGAACAAAAAAACAGGACGCCTGACTTAAACAACTGTCAAGCGCCCCATCTCAGTGTCATTATCTAGCGCTGAAGTTCTGTTACTGTGATTTCAACCCGACGGTTAGGCCTCAAGCACTCCGTCACTGCCGTCGTTGCGCGTGCTCCTGGGCAATCCACAACCGGGTCAGCTTCACCGCGCCCGATAGTATCAATATTACGTCGCATAATGCCCTGTCCGGAGAGATAATCAGCGACCGTATCCGCCCGAGACTGGGAAAGACGCATATTATAGTCTTCACTACCGAAACGGTCGGTGTAACCCGCAATCATCAATCCTGGCAGAGTAAAATCAGTCAGTGTCTGTTCTGCCACGCGATCCAGCGCACGGCGGCCTTCCAGAGTCAGTTCGTCGCTATCAAAGTCGAACAACACATCACCGGACAAAGTCAGCAACCTGTCTTCTTCTACCTCCTCCACTTCGATAGGCGCTAATAGCGCGGGGCATTGCTGGTCGCGCCAGTAGGTGCTTTCCAGGGCCATATCTTCATCGTAAATAACCTTATACTGGCAGGTTAGATATTCATTACCTTCGCCGGTATAAAGATTGAAAACGTAGTCCCACTCACGAACGCCGAAAAAGCCTTCGCTGAAATGTGGATCACCTAGCAACTGGCGAACCTGATCCTTACTCTGGGATTCACGAATTCGCAGAATATCATCAGGTTCAACAAACTTACCGCCGTCATACCATTTGTCGTCCAGCGCCGGCCAACCATCGCCAGCGTCCACCAGATCGGTGCGATCGTTGTTAGGCGGGCTAGCACAGCCTGCCAAGGTAACGATTGCCGCCATACTGGCGGCCCCAAGGGCCGCCTTAAACATTGGATTAGTGTGCATTATATGCTCCCGTTATCCCTTACCAGTGCCAGCCAGCGCCGACGCCTGCACCAAAGTTACCCTGCGAATCGCCAGTGACCTTACCCTGGATAATCCAGCGGCCATTGTCAGACAGGCGTGAAACCCCTACGGCTACCGCTGATTCTCCGCCGTAGGTACCTGCGCCGACTGAGACCATGCTTTCACCCGACCGCCAAGCCTGAGGCACAGAGCTAGCTGCAATAGCACTTGCAGAACCGGCGTTAGCATTCTTCTCAACCCCATCAATACGGTTATTGACGTTGTTGATCTCGTTCTGGAAGCGCTGCCCCAGTTCGTTCAACTGGCCAACGTTGACGGCATCACCTGCTTCTACACCAGGTGCGACATTGGTAATCACCTCGCCACCTGCATCAATACCATCACGCGTCACACTCGGGCCATCTTCAATGGTCAAGCCATTGTCGTTGATGGTCGTGCCGCCGGTTGTCACGCTATCCACATCCAGATCACGATCCAATGTTACTTGAACGCCATCATCTGTGGTTTTGGTAGTGATATTATCATCGCCAGTAATGGCCACGGTGTCACCCAGCTGGCGGTTCACGTCCTCGCCTTCATCGGCACCAAAGTTCAGGCCTTTATCCAGCGTTTCGTTGATATCACCAATGTCGTTCTCGTTGGTGGTAATACGCTGGCTGTTGTCAGCAATATCACCTTCGTTGTTGGTAATACGCTGGCTGTTGTCGGCAATATTACCTTCGTTGTTGGTAATACGCTGGCTGTTGTCAGCAATGTTGGATGTGTTGTTCTCCACATCTTGGTTTGTGTCATACAACTGGCTGCCGTTGATCGCATCAGAGCTATCATCGGACACTTCGCCATCCGCCACATTGGTAATCACAGTACCGTCTTCACCACCTTCCAACGTGACATTATCGTAATTGATGCTGTCATCGTCATTGCGATCGTATTTGACAACGCCATCCATCGCATCACCTGGCAAGGTTCCTCCGGCCGTATCATCGCTTTCATCACCTTCAACGATGGTCAAGCGGCCATCCAGGTCGTTCATGAAGTCCATGGCCGCGTACAGCTGGCTACCGTTGATGGCATCCGTGCTGTCTGCAGTGATGCGACCTGCTGCCACGTTGGTGATAGTGCGCTCGTTGCCCGCACTGCCCACGCTGACGGTAGAGACAGGGTTGATCCCAGCAAAATCATAACGCTGCTCGCTGTCTTCTGCGCCAAGATCGATGAAGTGAGCATTACCCGCTTCACGAACATCGCTTGCCAGATTGTCGGTTTCTGCCTTACCGACCTGTGCATTGGAGCCCAGTGCCACACTGTCGTCACCTTCGGCCTGAGACTTATACCCCAGCGCCAGTGACTGATCACCATCAGAGGATGCCTCATAACCTACGGCGGTGGAACCGGTGCCGTTGGCGAAGGAGTCACTCTCGGCCAGGGGATCATCGTCATTGGTGTTGACGTAGCGGGTCTCAAAGTCGCC
>Ga0102930_1000816_pt1 | contig 10435 bp, 11 predicted proteins | sample SalPon1_B_H2O_MG_FD_84514 | JGI IMG/M metagenome (GOLD analysis project Ga0102930, IMG submission 84514) | Salt pond water microbial communities from South San Francisco under conditions of wetland restoration - Salt Pond MetaG R1_B_H2O_MG | ecosystem: Environmental > Aquatic > Non-marine Saline...
ACACGCCCTACCTGACGGAGACCAGTTCGGGCCTGACGTTCGTCGTCGACCGCTTCCGCGGCTGGGCACACGGCGCCCATGTGACCCTCGCGCGCGGCGAACGCTCACGCCTTGCGGAGTTCGCCGCCGAGGTGCTCTGACGAGTTCGACGGCGGCACACCGGGGCTGGCGCTCAATGCCCTGATTCATAGCCACGGAATGCATCGATAACCAGATTAAGCTCCTTTATCAACGGTAAATTAATCCAGTTTGTAAGCATGTACTAATGCGCCGATAATCAAATCCGCAACGAGTCCTAGAGCTCCACTGCGAAATATTCCACATGGAGAGTCACCCATGCGCAATTTCCTCAAGACAACCATTCTTGGCTTCGCCATCGTGTCGCTGTCCGGCTGCGGCTTCCTTTCCGTCAAGGACGAATTGGATCCGAAGGCCATGGACATCTACATGGACATGTATGACAAGTTCGTCGAGAGCGGCGGCGACCTCGGTGCCGCCACTGTCTGGCGGATGAAGGTCGATGAAGGCCTGACCCCGGAAGACATTAAGATGAGCATCGAGTCTGCCGCTGTCGGCAGCGGTCTGGCCAACGTCGGCGAGATGCCGCTGTCCAAGCAGCTCGAGCTGGAAACCGGCGAAGAGCAGCGCTACCTGATGATCTATCAGTACTGCAGCCCGCGGATCGCTCGTCAGGCCGTCGACTTCAGCCCGTACTTCTCCGCCTACCTGCCCTGCCGCATCTCGGTGGTCGAGGACAAAGAAGGCAACTACTGGCTGTACGGCCTGAACATGGACATGTTCGTCCACGGTGGCCGCGAGATGCCCCCGGAGTTCAAGAAGAACGCCCAGCACGTACGTGACACCATCTACAGCATGATGAAGGCGGGCGCGTCCGGCGGCTTCTAAGCCAGGCGCCCCTCGCCCGAGCCGCCGCGGCGGCTCATGCCCAACCCGGCCGGGTCACCCGAGCCGGGTTTCCTTTTTGTCGCCGCGCACTCCCGTACCACACCTCCAACGCAGGACGCCCGCCGGATGGCGGGCGTCTGTTCAGCGGGGCAGGACCGATGGGACGGGCGATCAGGCCTCCTCGCCGTTGGCGGTATGCCGAATCACCTCCAGGTCGTGCATCGGGGTGCTCTCGCGGCAGTAGTCACGCGAGAACTCCAGCAGCTGCTCCATCGCCGGCAGCCGGAACTTGTGGCGCTGACGCACGAAGGAGAAATCGCGGTACAGACGCGGCGCCAGGGGCACCGCCTTGAGCAGGCCCAGCTTGAGCTCCTTGCTGATCCCGGCCGAGGACATGATCGACAGGCCCATGCCCGCCTCGACCGCGCCCTTTATCGCCTCGGGACTGCCCAGTTCCATGCAGACGTCGGCGCCCTCGGTGTAGCCCTGCTCGTTCATGTAGGCGATCACCACCTCGCGGGTACCGGACCCCTCCTCGCGACAGATGAAGGGGTACTTGACCAGCTTGTCGACGGGGATGCCTTCCTCGGCGTAGGCGGTCAACTCATGCTCGGGCGGCATGATCACCACCAGCTCGTCCCGGCGGCAGGTTTCCACCAGCAGGTTCTTGTTGTTCACATTGCCCTCGACCAGCGCCAGGTCGACCACGTTGTGCTCGACCATGGAGACCACCGCCTCGGTATTGCCCACCTTCAGGCGCACGGACAGGTCCGGATGCTCCTGGCGAAAGTTGCCCAGCAATGCCGGGAGCATGTTCTCGGCCACGGTCATGCTCGCCCCGATATTGAGCGCCCCACCGATCTCGCCGGTCATCTCCTTCACCCGTCGGTCCATCTCGTCGTAGAGCTCGAAGATACGCTCGGAGATCTCGTAGACGGTGTGTCCCACGTCGGTGAGCGTGACCCGGTTGTGCGTCCGGTCGAACAGGCGCGTGTCGAAGTGTTCCTCGAGCTGACGCACCTGGAAGGTGACCGCCGGCTGCGTCATGTGCAGTGCCTCGGCCGCCTTGGTGAAGCTCAGCAGGCGGGCGACGGTGTTGAAAACCTTCAGGCGACGATCGGCCATTGGTCCACTCTCTGTTCCGGTGGGCGATAAACAAGATCACAGAGTGTATCAAGCGAACTTGTGCTTTGCGAAGAACCGCAGCGTGGCACGAGCCCGCCACGATCCGGCCAGCCGGGCTTTTCACGCCATGCCAAGCGGTTTATGCTCAGCCGAGCACGTGCGAAAACCATCAGCCCGGGAAGTCGAAATCATGCAAGGAATCGCTACACGTCTGATCTCGTCGCTGCGTCTGCTGACTGCGGCAGGCCTCGCGGCGACACTCCTGGCCGCCTCGCCGGCCGGTGCCGCCACCATCTACAAGTCGGTCGACGAACACGGCAACGTCACGTTCTCGCAGACGCCGCCCAAGGACCGCCCCTCCGAGGTGATCGAGGCCACCGGCACCCGGTCGTCGGTCACCGAGGCGCCCGCCGCGGCGGAGGAAACCACCGAACGCGCCGACGACGATCGCGCCGCCGATCCCTCGACCGAGGTGAAGGTGGTCGACCGCGAAAAGGCGCGCGAGACCTGCCGCCAGGCACGCGAGCAACGCGAGGCGGTTGCCAACAGCGGCAACCAGTTGATGATCGAGGACGAGAGCGGCACCTACCGGGCGATGACCCCGGAGCAGCGCGAAGAGCGTCTCAAGCGGCTCGACGCCATCATCGAGGAGGCCTGCGGCGCCGCGGAGGAATAAGCCGCCGCCCGCGCACCGACCGGCCGCCCCTGGGCGGCCGTCTTTTTTGCCGCCCGCCAGGCGCTCTCGACGCCTCGTCGCGGCTGCCGGTACAATTCGCCCGCCCCGACGGGGCCACCGGTCACGCCACACCCTGAACAACCCCTACCCCGCAACCCAAGCGAGATCCTCATGCTAGCCAGCCAATTCGCCATCAACACCATGAAGGAAACCCCGGCCGAGGCGGAGATCGTCAGCCATCAGTTGATGCTGCGTGCCGGCATGCTCAAGAAGCTGGCCTCGGGGTTGTATACGTGGTCGCCGCTGGGCCTGAAGGTGCTCCGCCGAGTCGAGACGATCGTGCGCGAAGAGATGGACGCCGCCGGTGCGCTGGAGCTCCTGATGCCCGCGGTCCAGCCCGCCGAGTTGTGGGAGGAGTCCGGCCGCTGGCAGCAGTACGGTCCCGAGCTGCTGCGACTGACCGACCGTCATGGCCGCGACTTCTGTTTCGGCCCCACCCATGAAGAGGTGATCACCGACTACGCCCGGCGGGAACTGAAGAGCTACCGCCAGCTGCCGGTCAACTTCTACCAGATCCAGACGAAGTTCCGCGACGAGATCCGGCCCCGCTTCGGCGTGATGCGCGCCCGCGAGTTCGTGATGAAGGATGCCTATTCCTTCCACGCGGATGCCGAGTCGCTGTCACAGACCTACGAGCTGATGTACACGGCCTACAGCCGTATTCTCGAGCGCATGGGACTGGCCTGGCGTGCCGTGGTCGCCGACACCGGCTCGATCGGTGGGAACGCCTCGCACGAATTCCACGTTCTGGCCGACTCCGGCGAGGATGCGATCGCCTACGCCGTCGACGGCGACTATGCCGCCAACGTCGAGATGGCCCCCACCTTCCCGGCCAGCGAGCCGCGCCCCGAGCCGACCGAGGCCATGAGCGAGGTCGCCACGCCGAAGGCGCGCACAATCGCCGACGTGGCCGCCGCCCTCGACGTGCCGGCGGCGCGCACCGTCAAGACCCTGCTGGTCAAGGGCAGCGAGTCGCCCGCCGTCGCCCTGGTGCTGCGCGGGGATCACGCACTCAACGAGATCAAGGCGATCAAGCACCCGGCCATCGCCGAGCCGCTGGCCTTCGTCGACGAGGACGAGGCGGCCAGGCTCACCGGGGCGTCGGTCGGCTCGATCGGCCCGGTAGGCCTCGACATCCCGGTGATCGCCGACCACGCCGCCGCTGCCCTGAGCGACTTCGTCTGCGGGGCGAACAGGGACGGCTATCACCTGAGCGGCGTCAACTGGGGCCGCGACCTGCCCGAGCCGGAAGCCACGGACCTCCGGGATGCGATCGCCGGCGACCCGGCGCCCGACAACCAGGGCAAGCTCGACATCTGCCGCGGCATCGAGGTGGGCCACGTCTTCCAGCTGGGCGACAAGTACAGCCGGGCGATGAACTGCGAGGTGCTCGGCGAGGACGGCAAGCCGATCACTCCGCTGATGGGCTGCTACGGCATCGGCGTCTCGCGCATCGTCGCCGCGGCGATCGAGCAGAACTTCGACGAGCGCGGCATCCGCTGGCCACAACCGATCGCTCCGTTCACGGTCGCCATCGTGCCGATCGGCGCCAACAAGGACGAGGCGGTGATGGAGCGGGCTCGGCAGATCCATGCCGACCTGCGGGCACGCGGCATCGAGGTCATCCTGGACGACCGGGGCATGCGGCCGGGCGCGGCCTTCGCCGACTGGGAGCTGATCGGCATTCCGCTGCGGGTCGTGGTCAGCCCGCGCGGCTTGGCCGCCGGACAGCTCGAGGTGCGTCGGCGCGATGCCGCGGAGAGCGAGGACATCCCGGCCGACGGCCTGAACGACTGGATCGACGCCCAGACCGACTGAACGGTTGCCGGAACCCGACGAAAAAACGGGGCGGGAGGCCATGGCCTTCCGCCCCGTCTTTCGTGATCGACACCGTGCTCAGTCATCGGGCAGGCGCAGCGTGACCGACTGGCCGGCCCGCCAGTCGAGATCCCCGCGGTCGAGACGCACCGCCGCCCGGTAGCGCAGTTCGCCGCCCGTGGCGTTCTCGACACGGATGGCATCGACGTTGCCCGTCCGGCTGTCCGCGCCGCGCGTCACCTCGACTTCGTCACCCAATGCCAGCGCGCCCAGCTGGTCGGCCGTCACCGTCGCCGTCGCCAGCAGCTGGTCGGCCCGGGCGATCTCGACCAGAGTCGGCGGGCTTAGCTGCGGGGCAACCACCTCGCCGACTGCGGTGTTGACCGCCAGCACCCGGGCGGCGAACGGTGCCTCGAGACGGGACTGGTCACGTTGCCAGGCACGCAGGGCGGCCTCCGCCCTGGCCCGGTCCCGCTCGCCGGCCGCGCGCTCGCGCTCGATGATCGCCAGGGCTCGCTCGGAGTCCGAACCCACCGTGCGGTCGTATAGGGCCTGGACCCGCTCGGCGTCCAGTGCCGCCTCGTCCGCGGCCAGGGCCAGCGCCTCGATGTCGGCGGCGGCCATGCGATGACGCTGGTCGAAGGGTGTCCGGTCCAGGGCCAGCAGCAGTGCGCCGCTCTCGACCTGCTCGCCGGCGCGCACGGGCAACTCGGCCACCACGCCGCCGACCGGGGTCGACAACGCCATCCGATCGGCGAAGGCCAGTTCGCCCTCGATGTCGGCCGCCACGACTGGTGACGACAGGCCGAAAGCGAACAGCATGGCCGCTGCCAGCCACACGCCGCCCCGCTCTCCCAGGGTGGATCGATTCATGACACTTCCTCCGTGGCGCCCGTCGCGCCGGCTGATTCCTCGGTCTCTCCCAGCAACACCTCGTCGAGGGGCCGGTTCGTGAGCAGCGCAAGCTCCGCCCAGCGCATCGCCAGGGCATACGTGGTCCGCATGCGCTCGAGTCGGGCGACGGACATCTCGACCATGGCATCGCCGAGATCGGCCGCCTTCTCCATCTGGTAGAGCGTCTGCTTGCGCATGAAGTTGAGCTCGGCGAAATTCTCCAGCGCCAGCACGCGCTCCTGTCCCGTCGACCGGTGCAGCCGGATCATCTCCACCAGTTCGGTGGCGTATCGACGGATCGCCGCCTCGCGCTCGGCCAGTTCCGCCACGGCCGCCATGCGTTTGGCCTGGGCGGCCGAAATCTCCGCATTGCGCGCGCCGCCCCGGAACAGCGGGAACTCGAGGTAGACCCCCGCGCGGAACGGATCACGCGTGGCGCCCTCGCGGCTGTAATAGTCGGCGTTGATCTCGGCGTGAACGCTGGGCAGGTTCGAGGCCCGCGCCGCCTCCAGTGCCGATTCGCTGCCGTCACGGCGCTGACGCAGGGCGGCGAGCCTGAGATCCTCGTTCAGGGCCGTCTCGATCAGCTCCCCGACCGCCGGCGCGTCCCGCTCGAACAGGCGCGCGAGATCGGGCGCCTCGAGCGTCCGCGGCAGGGCATCCGGCCGACCGGCGATCTCCGCCAGCCGCCGACGGGTCAGGCGGCGATCGGCATCGGCCCGCGCCCGCTCCAGCATCACGTCCTGATAGTCACGTTCGAACAAGGCGATGTCGTACTCGGATGTCTGGCCCAGCTCGCGGCGATCCCGAGCGCGATCGTAGCGGATGAACAGGATAGCCATGCGCTCGTTGAGCATCTGGTAGCGCTGGTCGGCGATCAGCACGTCGAAGTAGGCCCGCAGGAGTGCCAAACGCTGACGCTTGACCTCGTCGAGCAGCGCCAGGCGCGCCCCGTCCGTCCGGGCCGCGGCGGCCGCCTCCCGGTCTGCCTGGCGCCCGAAGTCGAACAGCTTCTGCCGCAGCGACAGCCCGGCACGATGGTCGTCGTGCTGGTCGTTTTCCCCGGCGAGCTCACCGGGCTCCACGTAGCGCAACCGCCCCTCGAGCGTGGCCGAGGGACGGTTGGCCGAGCGAGTCAGTGCCTGCTCGGCGAGGCGTTGCTGGTAGCGGGCACGGGCATCGACCACGCCGTACTGGGCATCCAGTGGCAGGGACAGCACCCGCTCGAAGGACAGCTCGTCCGGGAGGGGGTCGGTCGCTGCCAGCCGTCCCTGCTCGATCGCCGGCGGTGGCGGCAGCACGGCTTCCCCCGCCGCCGGCATCGCCACGATTGCCGCGAGCGATGCCAGCAGCGTCCGCCACGTCCGTCGGCACCTGCCTGAAACCCTGTGGTGTCCCGGTCTCGCCATTGTCTCTGCCTCCCTGCCGTGCCGGGCGTCGATCACTGCCGCCCGGGCATCAGGACTGCTGCTTCTTGAACTTGAAGAAGTTCATTCCCGGCTCTTGGTACGCGCCGGAGACGACGAACTTCATCAGCAGCAGGAATTCCTCGGGGGACTGCGTCGGGCCGGTGTAACGCAGGGCGGGTTCCCCTTCGGTGTCGAAGAAGATCATCACCGGCGTGGCGCGCACGCGGTATTTCTCGAACGCGAACGCCTTCTCCTTGATCTCCTCGCCGGCCGGGTCGGTCATGACCACGTCGCCCTCGATGTCGATACTCACCGTGACGAAATGCTCGTCGATGTAGGCCTGGACGTCGGGGTCGGTGAACACCTGCGTCTTCATGCGGTGACAGAAGGGGCACTCGTCCATCTCGAAGAAGGCGAACACGCCCGCCTTGCCCGAGTCGCGCGCCTCCTCGACATCGGCATGCAGGTCCTTGAAGGGGTCATCCCAGAACCCCTCCAGTTCCTGCGCCTGGCCCGGGCCTGCCACCGAAAGCGCCAGCACCAGCGTCGCCAGCAGAAACAAGAACCGCGACCGGTTTGCGATCAGATCACCCATGAAAACGCCCTCGTGTGGTTCGGCATCCAGCTGCCGGGTATCGCCCTTGCACTAAATCAGATAGCCGGCTAACAGTCCAGCCGCCCGACCCTGCAGCGGCCCGCCAGCACCGACGTCCCGGCGGGATGGCCACTTTCAAGCCGAGGTTATTGCTAAACTGTTCGGACGACAAGGTGATCGGAGCGACCGGTCGCCGTCAGCACCCCATCCGAACGCGGACCGTCGAGTGGACATCCTGATCCTCTATTACAGCCGAAGCGGCAACACCGAGGCCCTCGCCCGGCAGGCCGCCCGCGGCGTCGAACAGGTCGAGGGCATGACCGCCCGCCTGCGCCGCATTCCCTGCCCCGACGGCCGGCAACCCGCGGAAGGCGACCCCGAGGTGGACATCGACGACCTGCGTGCATGCCACGGCCTGATCTTGGGTAGCCCGACCTACTTCGGGGGCATGGCCTCCGCGGTCAAGCGCTTCCTCGAGGACACCAGCGGGCTGTGGTTCCGCGGCGAACTGAGCGGCCGCCCGGCGGCGGTATTCACCTCGACCGGATCGATGCACGGCGGCCAGGAAACCACGCTACTCTCGATGGTCGTGCCGCTGATCCACCACGGCATGGTGATCACGGGCATTCCCTACCAGGAGCCGGCGCTGGCCCACACCCAGACCGGCGGCACCCCCTACGGCGCGAGCCATACGGCCAACGACCACCCCCAGCTGAGTCGCGACGAGCGGGAACTGACCCGTGCTCTTGGCGCCCGGGTGGCCGAGTTCGCGAGGCGACTGGCCTAATGGCCGGGCCGACCACCCACGAGGGCCTGCCCCTGTGGCCGCTTCGGCTGATGGCGGCGTGCCTGCTGGTCGTGATTGCCGGCTACGTCTTCATCGCGACCGGCGGCCAGGCCGAGGCCCGCCCCGGCCTGGTGACCACCGCCCTCCTGCTGCTACCGGCCGTCGCGGTGCTGCCGGGGCTGTGGCGGGGCCATTACAAGACCATGATCTGGGCCGCCCTGTTCGCCCTGTTCTACCTCCTGGTTTCCAGCACCGACGCCTGGGCGGCCAGCGCCGACCGCGGCTGGCATCTGCTGATCGCCGTGGCGGCCACCGTCGGCTTTCTCGCCGCGTGGTGGCACAGCATCGTGCGCCGCCGCACACTCAAGGGACGCGCTCGCCACCCCGGCGCGGACACCCGGTCACCATCGAACGCCCAGTCCACATCGAACGCAGAGGATTCGCGATGATCGACAAGTGCCTCTTCCCCGCCGCCGGCTACGGCACCCGTTTTCTGCCTGCCACCAAGGTCATGCCCAAGGAGATGCTGCCCATCCTCGACCGGCCGCTGATCCAGTACGGCGTCGAGGAGGCCTTCGAGGCCGGCATGACGCAGATGGCCATGGTCACCGGCCGCGGCAAGCGGGCGCTCGAGGATCATTTCGACGTCAACTACGAGCTTGAGCACCAGATCCGTGGCACCAAGAAGGAGTCCCTGCTGGCCTCGATCGACCGACTGATCGAGAGCTGCACCTTCTCCTACACCCGGCAGCTGGAAATGCTCGGCCTCGGCCACGCCATCCTCACCGGCGAACGGCTGATCGGCCGCGAACCCTTCGGCGTGGTGCTGGCCGACGATCTCTGTGTCGGCTCGCCGGTCGGCATCATGGCGCAGATGGCCACCATCTACGAACGCCATCAGTGCTCGGTGATCGCCGTCGAGGAAGTGCCGGAACAGGACATCCACAAGTACGGTGTGATCGGCGGGACACCCATCGACGACGACGTGATCCAGGTCAACGAGATGGTCGAGAAACCCAGTGCCGACGAGGCGCCGGGCAATCTCGCCATCATCGGCCGCTACATCCTCACGCCGGACATCTTCGACATCCTGCGCCACACCCCGCCAGGCACCGGCGGCGAGATCCAGATCACCGACGCCTTGCGCGAGCAGGCCGAACAAGGCAAGGTGATTGCTTACCGGTTCAAGGGACGGCGCTTCGACTGCGGCAGCCCGTCGGGCTTCGTTGCCGCCACCAACCACTTCTATCATCTCAGCACGCGCTAGTACCCGTTACTCGGCGCGTACGGGGAACCCCGATACCATCCTGGCGTCGCAGAAGGATCAGGGGACGGTCCCCGACATTCACAGCCGTCCACGCGAGGCAGACTCAATGCAAGTTCAGAACGACCACGTCGTTTCCATCGACTACACCCTGAAGAACGATGCCGGTGAGGTCATGGACACCTCCGAGCAGAACGGTCCGCTGGCCTACCTGCACGGACATCACAACATCATCCCGGGCCTGGAGAAGGCGCTGGACGACAAGTCCGTCGGCGACAGCTTCACCGTCAGCATCGAGCCGGCAGAGGCCTACGGCGAGCGCGACGAACGCATGATCCAGACGGTACCGCGCTCCATGTTCCAGGGCGTCGACGAGATCGAGCCGGGCATGCGCTTCCAGGCGCAGACCGAAGGCGGCGTGACCGTCGTGACCATCAAGGAGGTAAACGGCGACGAGATCACCCTCGACGGCAACCACGAGCTCGCCGGCGAGACCCTGCACTTCGACGTCGAGGTCAAGGACGTGCGCCCGGCCTCCGAGGAAGAGATGGAGCACGGTCACGTGCACGGCCCGGACGGCCACGAGCACTGATCCCGCCCGGTCAGCCGCCGCGGCGGCATCCGGAACGAGAAGGCAGCGTCTTGACGCTGCCTTTTTCTTTGCCCGCTCGCCCCTCGCGAGCCGACCCTGCCGCGACGGTCAGGCCGGCGGCGCATCCTCCTCGACCGGTCCTTCGTCCGCAGTCGGAAAGATCGAGACGTAGCCGGCATACACGGCGGCCCACCCCCAGGGCACCAGCAGGATCGCGCTCAGGCCGGCGGTCAGCGGGATGGTCATGAACAGCCCCAGCCAGATCAGCCCGAAGATCAGCATCGGCAACCAGTTGAGCCACACGGCACG
>Ga0102930_1000817_pt1 | contig 10431 bp, 10 predicted proteins | sample SalPon1_B_H2O_MG_FD_84514 | JGI IMG/M metagenome (GOLD analysis project Ga0102930, IMG submission 84514) | Salt pond water microbial communities from South San Francisco under conditions of wetland restoration - Salt Pond MetaG R1_B_H2O_MG | ecosystem: Environmental > Aquatic > Non-marine Saline...
GGTTTTTTTTGCAATCATACCTAAGCGAGGAGGTACATGATGAGTATGCGAGAAAAAGCGGTGCAGTGTCTAATCACACTAGCAACGATTATTGTATTATTTTTCCTACTAGGCGTGATCCAATACGCGCATGCGCTTTGCGTTACACCGCAAGAGGCGGGCAGTTGGCGTAATATTGACGCTAATACACGCAGTATTACCCGTGCTGAAATCCGCTTTCAATGCCAAGACCAGATTATCAATGGCCAACCTTATCCGCCCGGCGAACCGTTTTATATCCGCTTATTTGGTTCTTGTCATCCGACAGACTGCCGCTGGGATGAAGCCGGCGCAAAGCGGACTAACCCAAGTGATCGCACTAGTTGGTTAAAAGGCACGCTGGATCAAGGTTTTGCGAAACGCACCATCTTTTTCACAACCCACCCAAACGGGCGTTTACAGGTACAAGTTCATACCGATTTCAAAGCCAACAACCGCGATGATTATTGGATGAATGAGTGGTTTGTACGGCAGTAACATTCACACATAGTCCTTTCTCAAGCTAAGCAGGAATAGCCTAATCACTGTGCTATTCCTGCATCTTCCCTGCCTATAACTCAAAACGACAACGCTACTTCCCCTGTTATGCAGGTAATGCGTGGCTCGTCGGATAGGCTTTTTGCGTTTTAGAGGATGCTTGGCTTGTTGCGGCGCTTGTGCTTGGCGTTATCTGCTTATCCAGCACGGCTTGCGGTACGGCTGGCTCAGCGCGTTGCGCAACGACCAAGGGGCTGTGTTCTAAGGGGTGTGGCATCACTTGCACATCCACTGCGAAGTTATGCCAAATATGACAAGGACACAGTACCAAATCCGGCGTACCCACAACTTGCAAAGCGCCGTCTTTTAACAAAGCAATCCAATCCGCATACAAAGCCGCTAGATTCAGGTCATGCAATACAACTAATACGCCCACGTGCCAAGCTTGTGCGAGTTGTTTGGCAATGCCGAGCGTGTGGTGCTGGTGGGATAGATCCAGAGCGGACGTGGGTTCGTCTAGCAGTAAATAGCGTGGCTGGCTGGCCTGTGGATACCACAGTTGCGCTAATACTCGCGCTAGTTGCACCCGCTGCTGTTCACCGCCCGATAAGGTAGTAAATGCCCGTCCTTTTAAATGCTCCGCTTGTGCCATGGCTAGCGCTTGCTGCACGGCTTTGGCATGGTCACGATTGCTGCGGCTATGCCGCCACGGCATGCGCCCCATCTGCACCACATCTTCAACGCTAAAGGAAAAGGCTAACTGTGAGCTTTGCGGCAAAATCGCCCGTAACTGGGCTTGTTGTCGGCTGCTGTAACTATATAGAGGCTTATGATTGAGAAAAATACGCCCTGCGGTCGGTTTCAACTCGCCGGTTAATAGTTTTAATAAAGTACTTTTACCCGCACCATTCGGGCCGATCAAAGCCAATACCTCACCCGGTGCTAGCTCTAGGGATACATCATCCAGCAGCTTTTTTTGATGAATATGCAGTGACAGTTGATCCGTTTGTAGCATACAGCCTCCTTGAGCATGAAACAGAGGGTTGATGGCTACGCGGACTTGGGAGTAAGCGTTGGCTTTATTTAATGATAATGATTTTCATTTGCAATGCAAGTATGATTCAATACGCTTTTATCGTCAAACATCCACACACCTTAATTTATGCCCGAGTCAACCAAACCACCCTTACAAGGTTTTCAACCCTTTTTCTTTGCCGCTAGCAGCTTTGCGATTGTAAGCGTCGTGATCTGGACAGCACTTTACTCCTTCAATTGGCAAGGGATCGCGCCTATTTATGCCGCTATGACTTGGCATGCGCACGCGATGATTTTTGGGTATGCGGTCGCGGTGATTGCCGGCTTTTTATTAACCGCTATTGTCAATTGGACAGGGCGTCCTACCGTGCAAGGTTGGCCGTTATGGCTCTTATTTACCTTGTGGCTACTGGCTCGCTGCTTACCCTTCAGCCATGCACCGCTGTGGCTCACCGCGGTTATGGATTTAAGTTTTATGCTGCTTCTAATCTTCGCCTGTGCCAAACCCATTGTACAAGCCCGCCAATTGCAACAAGCGGGGATTTTAGGCAAGCTCATTTTGATCAGCCTAGCCAATGCCACCTTCTACCTCGCCGCGTTGCAAGGCGTGTATGCGTGGCAACAAATCGGTTTATACGCAGGGTTTTATCTCATTGTTGCACTGATTTTAACTATGGGACGGCGGGTTATTCCCTTTTTTACCGAGCGCGGCTTAAAGACTGCTTACAACCCGCGCAATAATGCTTGGGTGGATCGTGCGAGCTTGCTGTTATTTCTCGTCTTTATGCTGGCGGAGTTAGTGCATATTGGCAGCGGCCATCGCTTCGCCCAACTGCTAGCGGGCGGTTTGGCTTTGTTACAATTCCCTTTGCATCTTTGGCGTTTAGCGGGTTGGTATGATCGTGGTATTTGGCTCAAACCCTTACTATGGGTATTATTTATTGCTTATGGCTGGCTCACATTAGGCTTTTTGCTGAAAGCATTGAGCGTCGTACTGCCACTGTCGCCATCGTTAGCCGTGCATGCGTTTGCCTATGGTGGCATGGGCATGATGACAGCCGGAATGATGGCTCGCGTAATTCTAGGGCATACCGAAGGACAAGATGTCGCTGCACCCACAACAGCCATTCGTTGGATTTTTCTTTTATTACTGTTAGGTAATATGGCGCGGGTGTTATTACCTATGCTGTGGCCGAGTACTTACACGCTCTGGATTATACTGGCACAAGCTTGCTGGATCGCCGCATTCAGCGTGTTTGCAGCAATTTATTGGCCTATGCTGTGGCCGAAACACTCTGACCAAGCTTAACACGGGCATTAGCGAGCTACCCTGCTAATGCCTTGATTGAACTTAAGCAGTTTGTGAGTTGGCAATTTCTGGAAAGTTTGGCACATCGCCCGCAGCAGCGCTTGCTATGACATCTTCAGCCGGTAAGATGGTAAAGCTACCATCAGTTTCTAAAATAACGGCTTTAACATCGGATAATTCATTATGGCCACCGGCGCGAATCGCAGCACGCACCTCTTCTTCCAAGACACGTTCCTTTTTTAGCGCACTGTCGATCATGCGGCCTTCATAAAATAATAGAGTTGGTTCCGCTTTTACCAAGTTACGGAAGGCTTTGGAGTGTACGCTGCCCAGTGCCACCAGATATTGAAATGCAACTAAAAGCACTAAAGCAGTCAGGCCATTAAGTAGAGGCGTACTACCGCTCAATACGGTGCTGGCTAAAATCGAACCAATCGCCATGGTGATCACCATATCAAAAGCGTTCATTTGCGCCAGTGTGCGCTTGCCGGAAATACGCAGCACTAGGATTAGTAAGGGATAAAACAATATTCCGGTGATAATAATATTTCTAATGTCGCTCCAGCTATCGAAAAACATAAGTGATCCTTGTTAGCAAAAAAGCACAAATTGTGCTGCTCAAGTGTAGAACAAATCATAGTAGCTCGCGTCATCATAACTTAAGGCTAGGCAAAGCGACGTTGCAAATAACGATCCACGCTATAAGCCACCAAACAACCCAAGGCATACATAACGATGTCATAAACGCTAAAGCTTGTCCCTACAATAACGCGCAAGGTTCCCGTCAATTGCAGGTGATCCGCTATGTGAAAATATTGCGCAAACTCCACCAGTAGCGATAAAGCAAACACAGCCCAAACGAGTGGCGCTGCGGGCACGTTAAACAACGATTTGGTCACGCAGTACAGCAAAATAACCACTAAAAAGTCACTTAAGTAAGCCCGAACAAAGTGCAGATGCTTAAATTGTGTGGCAATTAGAAACTCAATGATAAACAATAAGATAGCTGCAAACGCATAATAACTTTTTTTCATAGTAGCAAGCTTTGTGTGGATAACAGAGTGAGGTAGCGTAGCACGGGCTTAGTCTAGGCAAGATGCAGGACTTATGAAGATTTAATGCAATTTGTAAAGAATAAAAATCAAGCAGAACCGTGCCAGCTTTTATAGATCAAGCAGTTAAGCAGGAAATTCCAGCTTACCCACTGGCTTATCCACAGCTTTTGTGGAAACTATTTAGAGTAGTCAGGCACATCAAACCTTAATAAGGGCAAGACTTGATGTGCCTATTATCTAGCTCAAAATGCTGTAGAAAGCGCATTGTAGCGACTCATAAAGTCCATTGAGTTTGTGGCAGATTGACTAGCACTTTGCATATTATTCAAAATAAGTTGTGTCGCTTGATCGCTGACGGGTGCTTGAGTACGTGTGGCACGCTCGCCATTTTGAGCATCGCCACCACTCACAAGATTATTAATATGCTGCTGCACGATAGCCGACACATCACCCCGCGCTAACTGCGACGGATGCATGCCCATAGCTTCGAATATTCCTGCTTGCTTGAGTTGACCTAAATGCTTGCCCGGATGATTGAGAGAGCCGCCCCCCCGTGAAGGATGATCCATCTGGCCTTGTGCGCCCCCCAAAGCATTGATTCCATTCATCACACATTCTCCAAAATGATAATTGTATCGAGTCTAGCAGCGTAATGAATGGCACAACTTTACCGCTACTCCTAATAGGATGCGCGGTGGTGAATGATGGGTGAGATGTTTGTCTTATGCGAGAGTTAACAAAAAAAAAGCCCTGATCTTTTTAAGGATCAAGGCTTTATAATCTGGTGCCGAGAAGAGGATTTGAACCTCCACGGGTTGCCCCACTAATACCTGAAACTAGCGCGTCTACCAATTCCGCCACCTCGGCCTTCAAATCCCGCACGGAACGGCGGTAATTAAAGAGTCGCGAATGATAACTTTATCCCTTTTTTTTGTCAAATGGATTTTTGCAGTTTTTGCTATTCTCATGCACTATGTGCAATCCCTATTATGTACAATAATGCAATAGGTTAAAACCGCTAATAAGGATTCCCGTGAAGCTTAAAGACCCTTACCGCCTGCGCGAGGCGGAAAAATATGACAATCCCATTCCTAGCCGAGAAATGATCCTCGAGGTATTGACGCAAAGTGCGCAGCCCATGGAGTTTGCTAGCTTGGCAGAAGCCTTACAGCTCAACGATGAGCAAGATCAAGATGCCCTGCGCAAGCGGCTACGAGCCATGGAACGTGATGGGCAGCTTTTATTCAATCGCCGGCGCCAGTATATCCCCGTCAAACGGGCTGACCTTATCTCTGGGCGTGTTATGGGACATCCTGATGGCTTTGGTTTTCTATTGCCTGATGATGGCTCATCGGATCTTTTCTTACACGCTAAACAAATGAGCGCGGTGATGCATGGCGACAAAGTGCTGGCTAGCGTGCGCGGTGTCGACCAGAAGGGGCGTCGTGAAGGCTCTGTGGTGGAAGTATTAGAGCGTGGCACAGAGCAAGTCGTTGGTCGTTTAATGATTGAAAGTGGCATTGCGTTTGTTGCGCCCGATAATTCACGTATTAGCCAAGATATTCTCATTCCACCCGATCAACTCAATGACGCCAAAGAAGGCCAAATTGTCGTGGCGGCTATTCTAGAACCCCCGACGCGCCGCGCTAAGCCGATTGGTAAAATCGTCGAAGTGCTGGGCGATCATATGGGACCGGGCATGGAAATCGACATTGCCTTACGCAGCCATGAATTACCGCATGAATGGCCGCATGCAGTGAGCGAAGAAGCGGATAAATTGGGGCATGAAGTACCCGATGAGGCCAAAGAAGGTCGGGGTGACTTACGCTCTATCCCCTTGGTAACGATTGATGGGGCTGATGCAAAGGATTTTGATGATGCGGTGTACTGTCAGCGTGAAGACGATCAATGGCGCTTATTAGTGGCGATTGCCGATGTGTCGCACTATGTGCACCCTGAGTCTGCGTTGGACAAAGAAGCCGCCCTACGCGCCACCTCAGTGTATTTTCCTGGCCAAGTGATTCCCATGCTGCCAGAAATTCTTTCGAATGGCTTATGCTCACTGAACCCTGATGTTGATCGTTTATGCATGCTCTGTGACATGAAGATTGATGATAACGGACAGATTGTTTCCTACGCATTCATGCAAGGTGTGATGCATTCCGCGGCGCGACTGACTTATGAGCAAGTCGCCGCCATGGTGATTGACCAAGACCAAGCGCTGCGCGATGAGCACTCAGATATTGTACGCCACCTTGATAACCTGCATGGCTTATATAAAGTCCTAGCGCGTGAACGGCATGAACGTGGGGCGATTGACTTCGAAACCACCGAAACCCAAATTTTATTTGGTGAAGATCGCAAAATTTCCGACATCGTGCCGGTGCGTCGCAATGAGGCTCACAAAATGATTGAAGAGTGCATGATTGCGGCTAATGTCTGTGCGGCGAACTTCCTGAAAAAACACGACATGCCGAGCCTGCATCGCATGCACGACTTACCCGCTGCTGAAAAACTAGAAGACGTGCGCACTTTTTTAAATGGCGTGGGTTTATCGCTCGGCGGCGGTATGGAACCAGAGTCTGCTGATTACGCCCGCATTATTGAACAAATCAAAGGCCGCCCTGATTTCCAACTGATTCAAACCGTATTATTACGCTCTTTATCCCAAGCGCAATACGGCCCAGACGGCGAGGTCGGCCATTTTGGTTTAGCCCAAGATGATTATGCCCACTTTACCTCCCCGATCCGGCGCTACCCTGATTTGCTAGTACACCGCGCCATTCGCCATGTTTTAGAAGGTGGTACGGCTGCAAACTTCCGCTATTCGCAGGCGGATATGTTGGCTTTAGGCGAGCATTGTTCCATGGCAGAACGCCGTGCGGATGATGCCACCCGCGATGTGGAAGCGTGGTTAAAGACAGAGTATATGCAAGAGCATGTGGGTGAGTCGTTTGATGGCATTATTTCCGGCGTCACCAACTTTGGCTTATTTGTGGAATTAAAAGATATATTTGTTGAAGGCTTAGTGCATGTCACCGAGCTAGGCAATGATTATTATCGCTTTGACCCGGTGCGCCACCGTCTGACGGGGGAAAATTCTGGTCACACCTTCCGTTTGGGCGATAGCATTCGCGTAAAAGTCGTACGGGTTGATTTGGATGAGCGCAAAATGGACTTTGTTTTAGCCAATAATGGTGCAGACACTTCCAAAGAGAATAAGCCGGCTAAGAAAGGTCGCTCACGCTCAGTCAAAACCAAAAGCGGTAGCCAAACTAAAGCCAAGGCCGGTGATAACACGAAAGCAGCCCGTAAACCGCGCTCACGGCGCAAAAAGAATAGTTAGTGATTAAAGTTAATGGCTAAAACAATTATTTACGGCATTCACGCCGTAGAAAGCGCCTTGCGTAATGATCCTGAGCATCTAGGCACTGTTTGGCTGGAAGCACGCAGTCGTAATGAGCGGCTGCGCAGCTTGCAGCAAACACTAGAGGATAGCGGTTTAAAAGCACGCTCAGCCGATAGTCAACAATTGGATAAGTTAGCGTCTAATGCGCGCCATCAAGGCGTGGTCGCCGAGTATTTTAGTGTGCAGCATTACAGCGAACATGATTTGTACGATATATTGGATCGCGCCACAAGCACACCGTTTTTACTGGTCTTAGATGGCGTTACCGACCCGCATAATTTAGGCGCTTGTTTGCGCAGTGCCGATGCCGTGGGCGTGCAAGCCGTGATTGCGCCGCGTGATAATGCCGCAAGCTTAACCCCCACGGTACGCAAAGTGGCTTCAGGGGCTGCTGAAACAGTGCCCTTTATTCCCGTGACCAATTTAGCCCGTACCCTCGACACGTTAAAAGAACGCGGCATCTGGATAACAGGGACAAGCGATAAAGCCACACAAACGCTGTATCAGGCCGACTTAGCCGGCCCCTTAGCTATAGTCATGGGGGCAGAAGGGAAAGGGATGCGCCGTTTAACAGAAGAGCGTTGCGACTTTTTAATCAGTATCCCTATGCAAGGACAAGTCGCTAGCTTGAATGTGTCGGTCGCAACGGGCGTCTGTTTGTATGAGGCATTGCGCCAGCAAGCAATCATACACCGCTAACTTTTAGTCCAACAGCTTGCCTTATGGCTATGCTAAACTTAAGCTATCAAGCTCATTAAGGAGGGTTAGCTATGAGTTATAACCATTACAAAGGGAAATGCGATCGCTTACTAAAAACGCGTGAGCGTTATCGCCAGTCGCCCACTAGCGATGGTGTTGTGGATTTTGAACGCATCATGCAAGGCGAAGAACCACCCCAACGACCTGATGAGAAGCCAGTGGCTAAACCGCAGCCAACACCGCCACGTGGTAAGATTTGAACCTGTTTAGCGCAGAGTTGGCGCACTCCCCTTCTTTCCTGAAAGAAGGGGAACATTAAACACCTTAAACAGGCACGCTCGACCTACTCGCCCGCGACCGTCATACGGTCAATTAAGATTGAACCTGTTTGTACACGCCCCCGCTGGTCAATATCATTGCCAATGGCACGAATACCCATAAACATATCTTTCAAATTGCCGGCCACCGTAATTTCTTCTAGCGGATACTGAATCTCGCCATTTTCTACCCAAAAACCGGCGGCGCCACGTGAATAATCCCCTGTGATCATATTAATACCACTGCCGATTAATTCAGTAACCAGTACCCCCGTACCGAGCGCTTGCAGCATCGCATCGAAATCTAAACCGCTGTCTTGCAATAATAAATTGGAACAGCCCCCAGCATTAGCTGTCGTGGCCAGCCCTAATTTACGAGCGGAGTAACTCCCCAGAAAGTAGCCTTGCACTTGACCATCACGGATCACATCCCGCGCCTTTGTGGCGACCCCTTCCGCGTCATACGCACGACTGCCTAAGGTACGCGGCAAATGGGGCTCCTCACGCAGTTGCACATAATCAGGAAAAACAGGCTGACCAACGGCATCGAGTAAAAAGCTCGCTTTGCGGTATTGGGCGCTGCCACTCAGTGCGCTCACCAAATGCCCAACTAAGCCCCGCGCCAACTCCGGTACATATAATACCGGGACCTCCCGCGTGCTCATCGAACGACCATGCAAACGCCGCACAGTGCGCTCCGCCGCGCGTTGACCAATATGGTGAGCCTGCTCCAACCCATCGGGCATGCACGATAAGGTGTACCAGTAATCGCGCTGCATAGAATCATTTTCTTTCCCCACCACCGCACAGCTCAAGGAGTGGTGTGTATTACTAATAACGCCGCTAAAACCATGACTATTCGCATACACCCCTAAACCGGCATAGCTATCCACACTCGCGCCGTCACTGTTTACAATACGCGCATCATAATCGCGAGCGGTGTTTTCAGCTTGCAAGGCCAATTCAATCGCTTGTTCAGCATTCAAATCCCAAGGATGGTACAAATCCAAATCGGGTATATCCTGCGCCATGAGCTCCGCTGCGGCTAAACCATTGAATTCATCTTCTGAGGTGTAACGCGCAATACGACAGGCAGCCTCCACCGCATCTTCTAAAGACCGTCGCGATAAATCACTGCTAGAGGCATTACCCGATTTATGCCCAAAATAAACCGTAATGCTTGCGCCTTGATCGCGGTGATATTGCAATTTATCCACCGCCCCCATGCGGACTTCAACCGACAAGCCGGTGCCCTTATCCAAACCCACTTCGGCTGAACTCGCCCCTTTCGCTTGAGCGGTTTGTAAAATAAACTCAGCTAGCTCAGTAAATTCAGCACTGAGTGCATTTCTATTATCTAATTCAATCATAATTATTGCTGCTCCCTCAGCCTGCGCTTGTTCCACCTACGGTTAAACCATCGACTCGCAAAGTAGGCTGCCCAACACCCACTGGAACACTCTGCCCTTCTTTACCGCAAACCCCAATGCCGCCGTCTAGCTCAGGATCATTCCCCACCATACTCACCTTGGTCAGCACATCAGGGCCATTGCCAATCAAAGTGGCATTTTTAATCGGATGCGTGAGCTTGCCGTCTTCAATCATATAAGCTTCCGAGGCGGAAAATACAAACTTGCCGGAAGTAATGTCCACTTGGCCACCGGAGAAATTCACCGCATACACGCCTTTGTCTACAGAGGCAATAATTTCCTCAGGATCGTAATTTCCTGCCTCCATATAGGTATTCGTCATGCGCGGCATCGGCAAATGGGCATAGGACTGGCGGCGACCATTGCCGGTCGATTGCGTATTCGTCAACGCCGCATTTTGCCGATCCATCATATAGCCTTTAAGCACGCCATCTTCAATCAAAGTGGTGCATTGTGTTTCTGTGCCTTCATCGTCCACGGTTAACGAGCCACGCCGTTGTTCTAGCGTGCCATCATCCACCACGGTAATGCCTTTAGCCGCTACTTGTTCCCCGATGCGCCCAGAAAACGCGGATGTACCTTTGCGGTTAAAGTCGCCTTCTAAACCGTGGCCAATCGCTTCATGCAGCAATACACCTGGCCAGCCAGAACCTAAGACAAC
>Ga0102930_1000818_pt1 | contig 10428 bp, 26 predicted proteins | sample SalPon1_B_H2O_MG_FD_84514 | JGI IMG/M metagenome (GOLD analysis project Ga0102930, IMG submission 84514) | Salt pond water microbial communities from South San Francisco under conditions of wetland restoration - Salt Pond MetaG R1_B_H2O_MG | ecosystem: Environmental > Aquatic > Non-marine Saline...
CCTCACCGTTATACCATTCAGAAAAACTAACATCCGAACCAAATCCTTTGATTTCAATTTCTCCGGTGTTACCGTCGCTACGCAATTTTACTGTCATGATTATTCCTCTTTCACAAAGGCACCGCCCGGTACCATATATCCTTTACGATCTTTGATTTCATTGTATGCAGATTCAAGTGCACGATCGATGGTGAATCCACTCATTCGCGCATAGTTGATTAGACACACCATGATATCACCGACTGCATCAATCTTGTCGGGATTAGTTGCATAAGAATTTTCTACACCGAGATCACCTTTAACCTCTGCGTCTGCGAGTTCACCCATCTCGGATACCGCCTTCAATAACTGCGCAGTGGCGTTTGAATGTTCATAGATGCCTCGATCATTGTCCCATGTCGCAATTAGTGGTTCAAGTTCATCTAGTGTCATTCGTTATTCTCCGTTGAAGACTTCATTGAATGCCCGAGCATGGGCTGCATGTTCAAACCGAAAGGTGTGTTCGATGACATCAGTGTTCTTACTCAGAAACCATTCATACTGATTCAGATGTGACCGACACCATTCTACACAACTAGATTCCCGACCAGAGTTGACCGAGACAGAAACGCCGGGATACCACTGCATCCGATAGTCAGAGATTTCTTGAGGACTCTTCATTCATCATTCTCCTTGTCAACATCAATTGCAAACATTACGCCAGACGCAGTGGTAAGAGTACCAACGATGATTTGTGTAACGAACATAGGAAATGCGGCGTGTGCCTCGGCACCACCGACAATAGCAAATCCAAGAACGATGAGGGCAGCAGAAAAATAACGCATAATTTAGTAACTCTTTTCTCAATCAACAAATATAGTATACTTGATTCGCCAGACGATGTCAAGCGAAATCGATGACAGGCCAATCACGAACCTGTTCAACGATGATGTCGCGCACCATCTCACGGTCAACGGAATCACCGGCAAACGGAAGTTCATACTTGTCCATACGAATCTCGATGGCCTTTTTGATCTCTTCTTCGGTCGCACCGAAGTCGTAGATACCACCAACACCATAGAAGGAAATAACATAATCAATGAAGTCTTGCATATCTGTCTCACTTTTTTCTCAATCAACAGAGATAGTATAGTACAGAAAGACAGTGATGTCAAGCGTTTTTTGAAACTTTTTTAATCCCAGTTGGGAATTTCTGGTGTGTAGTCTCGAATCTTATTGCGAATCTCGTCAGAGAGTTCACTCTTGCCCATCACCTTCTTGCCCTGTTTCTTGATCTGAAGATAGTTCGCGGACAGAATATATGCACCACCCGATGGACTCTTGACCATCGTGGTGTCTTCTCCTCTCTTGTTAAAGACGATGTACATGTCTCCATCAAGATATGATGTCAGACTTGATCCCATGTTCATCAGTTTGGCCATGGTCAGTGCAACACCCTCGTGCGTAGAGAGTAGAATGTCTGCCGGAACAACACGATCTCTTTCAAGATTCTGTTGTTTGGCCATTTCGATATCGTTTAATACCCAAACGACATGAATATTTTTTTTGTCATAACCAAGATTCACAGCATTGCGCGTGATGTCATCCAGTTTCTTGATGTCCTTGAGAGTGACGTCAAAGATCAGGTTAGGTTTACGATCATCAGGGGCAGCCAACGCACTTGAGAATACACGTTGCTGATTCGACTTTGTGATTCCATATACATTTGCGAGAATATCATGAAGAGTCTTCACATTATCAGGTTCGCGAAGATTCAGATTCGCGAGATCAACACCAGTTTCGTCTTTTACTCTCGCAGCAAATTTGTTAGATCCAATTGCGAGTGCCTTGAGTGCGTCGACGTCAAGAACATTGCCTTCGATACCCAGAAGATTACTGAGAACAAATCCTTTACCTGATCCTGCACCACCAGCTAGAATCACGATCTGACCAAACTTGGGATACGCTTTCTTTCCAAACGTGACGAGTGCCTCATCAAGTTCTAGAACCTGTTCGCAAAAAGATTTAAAACTGTACATAGTTGATTCTTTAAATGTGTGTGTATGTACAACTATTTATACATATTCAATCGTAAGGATGCGAGGCATCATCGGAGATCGTGTGTCGGATTCACTGGCGATGGGTGCATCAACAGCAGGATATTGTCGAAACAACCAATCGATCGATTCATAAGCCTCTTCTGTACTATCTGCACTGATATAAATCTCAGTAGGAATCATCGAAACGATACGGTACAACTTCTCTTCTTGTATTTTTTCATTCATAATTTTGAATCTTTCAGTTTATCAACCATTTCATTCTCAACACTTTGTCGAAGTTCTTTCATCAAACTTGCGTTCATGTTGACATCATCTGCATCTGCGATTTCACACTCACAATTGCTACAGATCGAATAGTGACAAGGGATTTCATAGATTTTACCATTAAGTGTAATAGAATTAGATGATACTTGAGGTGTCAGATATCCAAATCCGCATACAGGACAACTTTTAGTCATTATCAATTTTCAATCCTCTCTTGTATCGTGCAATTGTATCGAACAATGGATTTACCCAATTGTCTCGATTTTCTTGAAATACTTGCGGATGATCATCGACATCATTCACAATGATCGTGACAAGATTGGCGACTGGTATCCCGGTTCGTTCTTCGAATGCAATCGCATATGCCGTCTCCTGCATAAAGTAGTTATGTATCCAATTCCATTGCTTTGGTTTTGATGATGTCTTGAAATCAATTATCGACAGTTTACCATCAAAGACTCCAATACAGTCAACACGACCAGCAAGACCAAGATGTTTGGAGTACAAAGGAACCTCTTGTAAGACAATCTTTGATATCCTCTCATCGAGTACCGGTCGCATTGTCTCAAAGTTTTTTCGCGTAAGATGATTTGATTTCTCAAGATAATCCTCTCGATTATCAAGATATCGTTCAACCATCGTATGGACTCGTGTACCTCTTGAAGCAGCAAAGGAGGAGACACGATTTGCCTCCTCCTCGCCTACTCGATTTCGCCACTCCATAATTGCATCATGAGTATTAACAGAAAGAACCGTGGTTACCGATGGATAGTTTTTGCCTTCAGGTGTAACATATAGTCGTTTACCATCCACGTTTTTGGTAACCAGATCCTCATAACCCAAGTCAACTGGTTCATGAATAAAGGTCATGTTAAAGGATGATCCTCAAGATAATCGTAAAGGTCATCATGGTTGATGCGGTCATTTTCGACATTTCTTTGTTGTTTAAAGTACTTCACTTCCATGTGATTTGACTGTCTACCATTTGATCGATGACGCTGACGTTCAGCCTTTTTATTACGAGGATCGTATCTTCTAAACTTAGCCATGTGAATAATACTCTTCTATCTATTCCGTCACTGTGAAGGTTACTACATTTGAGTCTGCAGGAATCTCATAATCGACGAGTGAGAACTTTAGTACTCCTTCGTCGTTCATATCGATCACGATGTAGTCATCGCTGTTATCTTCAGTCACAACACTGTCAAGTGTGACCGTACCATTTTCGTTCATCATCATAGTATGTTCTCCTTTGCAATGAGATATTCTTTCACGATGCCTGAACGTACGACATCATGAACACCAAATTCTATACACGTGTGAGATTTCATTTCTCTGAGTACTCGCATGAAATCTTCTAAACCATTCTTTCGAAGATCTGCTTGTTTACCATCACCGACAAAGAACATCTTTGTGTTTTCGCCGCATCGTGTAACTACCGTATCAAGCTCTTGAAAAGATGCATTCTGAACCTCATCAAAAATCACGATCGTGTCATCAAAAGTTTCGCCTCTCATATATGACGTCGATTCAAAGTCGACCACTCCAATATCCTTCATCGTAATATAATTATTCGATTTGTAGTTAAGGAGTTGATCAAAGATTGGATAGTATGGACGTTCATACACCTGTTCTTTCTCCTCGAGTGTACCGGGAAGATATCCGACTTCTCGTGTTGGTACCGCAGAACGAACAATCAAGATCTTCTTGTGTGTCTTTTCTGCGACTGATCGAAGTGCGAGGCATGATGCAAGAAAGGTTTTGCCCGTACCCGCGGAACCAAGAAGTGATATAAGATCGTAGTTTTGAAAGGCGTGGAAAGCTTCCTCCTGCTGGTGTGTCAGTGGCTGAATTGATACTAGGTCGTGTGGTGTAAGCTTCTTCTTTTTCTGAGGTTGCTGTTGCATGAGTACTCAGAGTTCCTTTATGGTTATTGATGTTATGGATTGCCATCACTAACATACTCATCACACTCATAATATAAGGATCAATATGACTTTATATTATTGACTTTATACGTCTCCTTTATTTTTGACATCGTTTCTCGGAATCCATCGTCTACCTTTAGGTTCGTTCCTCTTTCATGGACAATGTTGTTTGTCGTGATCCTTTGCTCGAGGTGAGGATTCGATTCGAGATATGGATCGAGTTCTGCGATCATCATGGTCTCGTCGAACTCCTCACCGGTTTCTTTATTTCTAAATGTATATATCGGCATATCAGTTTTTCCTAATTCCAGAGTCCGCGGTAATATTTCCCGAACATTCTCAGACCAAAATCAATTCGTTCCTCGTAGGCTTTCAGACCTTCCATATCTATTCTGCTCGTGTCGTTTGGGCCTTTGTCCATTCGATAATACTTTCGATCCTCTTCCGAAACCTCGTTACCATCCTCATCAACTGGAGTCCACTTGATGTCTGACTCACCAGTAAAGAACTCTTCTTCGCCGGGTTTGTCCTCTGCCATTTCTCGGAAACTCCAAATCATGGCATCCAGAATATATTCCCAACGAGCAAAATGGTTGTCATCCACACGACCAGTCTCTTCTGTTTCTTTCATTTGTTTTTTCTTGGCCCGAAGGTTCTTAGGAACATCCTTATTATCAACAAAGGGCGCGCCCTGCTTGGTTTCTTTCAATCGTTCAAGTACAGGAAAGATTACGTATGCAAGAGTGCTATCTGCATTCCACACGTCCCATGGATCAACGTGGACTTGAACTTTTTGTTTACGCCAGCCCTGAATCCGATTCACTGTATAGTGTAGGACCGTCTGCCATACATCAAGGCATCCAACAACAAAGTGATCGATCGTTTCGTATTCTCTGTCATCAACATCCCAAGCGGGTTTGTTAAATCTCCACTCGAGATACTTGTCTTCCACACGTCTGACACTAAACCAGTGTGGACACTTTCCAATCTTTACTTTCATAACACATACTCCTCGTCATAGAAATGGAACCAGTCAGGCACTGGTCGCTTAGACCATTTCATAGTGAATCTTTTCTGTTTTGACTCATAGAAGACTCGATAACAATCGATTGGATCGCCGGCGTTCTTACACGATTCGTCGATCGCCAGAGGTGGCCGAGTCATCTTATCGACATGCATAATGTTGTTTGGAAGATGCGACAGCGGCTCGCGTAGTTGTGCATCCGTTGCGTGTAACTTGCCGTATCGATGAGTGAACTCGTCGCAGAGTGCGATGAAGTGCTCGTAGTGCCAGAGATAGTTGGCGGAGTTTGTTCGTGTCCAGACAGTACACGGATGATTCATGTGCACAGCCTTGTACATTACCCACTCACGTTCGTCCTCAAGACGCCACCGCCGAATTTTTCGATCATTGGAACTTTGATCAAAGTACTCGATACCGTCGAGCATACGATGACACGTCGAGAGCATCTGTGCCGACTCGATCGTCATCTTGTTGACGTGTTTGTCACACTGCATTTGAGCAGCAACTCGTGGATCACGGTGTAAGAAAAAGATATTCATAATATCGGCTCAAGTTTGTAAATAATAGTTTCCATTATATCAAAAATCGAATAGTTTGTAAACCATTTTATACAGATTATTGATCATCATTTGGCCAGTATTCCTCAGTCACATCGATAACGTCGGTAACTTGATTCAGGCGACACCAGTTAGCAAAGACGTACTTTGCATCCATATCAGTGCTGGGTTTGCCGTGTAATTCATAGATCTTACCCGATCGAGTAGTTGCTTCCATCTTATCGTAGTCAAACTCTTGAATCGGTGAACACACTCGGCCGAGACCATCGACGACACCGACAAGATGGCGAGTCACGTCATCGAGTCCTGAGCAGGATACCTCAGCTACTGACCAGTATTCTATCACTACTCGAATCTCATTACCTGGTCTAAACAACATCGTTATCTACTCTCTTATAGAATACAGAAAATCCTACACCATACGCGGGACAGATTGAGATATATTCTGGCAAACCACATGCGTCTTTGTCGCCTCCTTCGCCAGAGATGAAGTATGTGTCCGGCATACGTTCGGGTATCGTATGGAAAAACATCTTTTTGAGTACCTCGAACTGTTCGCGTTCCTTTTCGTCGAGTGGTTTATCACTCATTCCGTTTTTCCATCATTATACCATCCTTGACACGTGATGTAAACAGTTCTGGATTGCCGCTGATACGATCGTAAGCACGACCTCCATCAATGTCACCACCGTCAACTGCGATCATATCATGCCGATGTTGTGAGTACACCAACTGACCCTCACATACTCCACACGTAAATTCATGATCCTCGATCTTATCGGCGTTAGCGATCATCAGACCACTATGACCGAGATAAAGACCAAAGTATCGATTACCGAACTCAGGGTGAGGAGTATCTCGATAAAAGATATCCATTGCGAGTGCCTCGGGTCCAAGTGCCGATGTGCACACGTATTTGACGGGAACACCGTCCTTTTCGGTATAGTGCTTTGTTATAACATTTGTATCATATAACGGTCGATGATTAAATTCCATGATATATACTCCAAGTATTTTCGGCCCATCGAATCTTCTTACCCGATTCTGATTCGTAGGCCTCAATAAGATCTTTTAATTCCCAAAGATCATCTGTTTCAAAATCCTCTAGCCATCCCGAGAAGTCATTCCAGTCTTCTCCGTGCATTGGAGGTATTGCATATTCTAAAGGGTAGTGTTCGCCAGGTACTCCATAGATGTCAATACGACCACCTGCGTAGTATGTGGTAATTTCGTCGTACTCGATTTCTTCTCCTGCCTGTTTTTTACCCAGTTGAACTAATATACTATTTTCGGTCAGGGTTTCCTTCACGGGTTTCAAAAGATCTCGATTGCGATACCAGTCCATGCTCATAGGACCCATCATATTAGTCGAGTAGGAAATACTCATTACTTTATTTTTCACTTTTAGAACATTCTATATGTATGGCAATCATCGCTATGAACCACCACACAGTCATAACTGTTCCATATCCAAGCATAAATGCCAAGATTGCATCAATCATTATCTAATCCTTATCACCATTTCTTCTTAAAGAGATCTGCTATTAATGAGACTACACCCTTAGTCCAGTATACAATAAAAACGACTGTCGCAAAATAGATAATTAAATATAGAAATAATTCCATCATTACCAAATCCTCAAATCTTCAATATTCACTGGAGTGTAGTCAACATGCTCTACACATACGCACCGATACGGTCCAGGTGGTGATTCATTCTGGTGAATATGACCATGGACATTCAGCATCATATTCTTATTGTACTCAGGATCGTACTCATGTCCCGAAGGGCCTCTGCGCAGAGAGGATTCATGGACTGGCACGTGAGTGAACAACAAACCAAATTCGCGAAACATTCGCCACATTAGAATCTTTGTGAACAGTTCTTTCTTAGCCATGAATTTAGCATCATCATGGTTACCAACAATGAGTCTCTTTGATCCGTTCAACTGTTTGAACAATGGAAGAAACTTATCCTTGGGACCAATAAAGACATCACCGAGATGATACACGATGTCACCAGGCTTCACTACAGAGTTCCATCGTTCAATCATATACTCATTCATATGATCAACAGAGTCAAACCCTGGTCGAATCGGGTTACCGTCATTATCCTTAAAACCAAGAATGTTCTTATGGACAAAATGTGTATCAGAAATAATCCAAATATCACGATTCATTATTAGTATCTACCCCTATCCTGACTACCATCTTATTATATCACAGTTCAGTTGGAATGTAAACCATTATTAATCGCGGATCAGTCCAGGGAACGCATCGGTCACAAGTTTCTTGGTCAGACCCTTGTACTTTCCATCAAGACTCTTGTCCTTCATCCATACGACGATCTGCGCCTCTTCAGGATGAAGCGACTCGAGCATCTGAATAAAGATAGTTTCAATCTTTACGTTTGCTTTTGGTCGTTGAGGTGTCTTGACGAAGTACTTAAATCGTTTTGATTGTTTTAAAAGTGTCGATCCAAAAGTATGTTCGGAGCCTGGAGTATACGGAGCATCTCCCTTCGGTAGGTTAAACTCGATGGAGTCATCGAACGCGCCCTGAAGTACGTCACGCAGTCCCCGATGATTGTAAGTCTGAAGCACTTCGATCTTTTCTTTACGACTCTTTGCCTCGTCTACTCGTTTTAGAATGTCATGCACACCCATGTTCTTAATCTTATTCACAGCCATTTTAATAGAAATCCTCAATATCCGAAATTAAATTTTTACAACGTTTTGAAATGAGATACTTGAGAACACGATTGTTTGGTGTGTCCTCCTGACTCTCATATGTATTTATGATTTTTTGATATAGTTCAGTTGGAATCTCTTCAAGGTCAATCAGTTTCTTGTTGCGCATATAATTGCGATACGTCGTCGCATCCATTACAGACTCAAGATTCTGAACATTGTCAGTCCAATAGTCAATCTTCTTACGAGTGACCGGTGACTGACGAGTGCCCTCGACAAAGACATCATCGCCCGAGAGAACATTCGGCACACCATCGCCAGAGTCTCCCTTGAGAATATGTTCGAAGAGATATGTGTTCGGATTCCTATCCGTAACAAATTTATTCTGCATCGGCGAATACTGTTTGACATTGTTATATTTCTGTAGTTGAACGAAGTCCTTATCTGCAGAGATAATCATTACTTTGTCATGTTTTCCAAACTCTTGCGTTTCAAGAGTAAGTGTGCCAATGATATCATCAGCCTCAGCACCATCAACTTTCACGACTCGATAGGGCATGTGTTCTTCGATCTCTTCACGTACAAGATTAATGATACGAAAGATCTCGTCCCAGTTGGATTTCTCGACCTCGTCCTTTGACCGACCTTCACGCCGTTTGAACTTATAGTTCGGAAAATATTCTCTCCGCCATGTCGACGAGTCACACGCAATGACCATCTTACCATACTCTTTACGAAATCTTTTATTGTAAGATCGCAGAGAGTTCAGAATAAAGTGTCGAATCAGATTCTCCTCGATCTCGATCTTCTGAACGACGACCGATGAGATTGCGATTCCGTTAAAGTCTACAATGATCATTCCCATCCACCGATGAGTAATAGAGCAAAAACTGCAACCAAGAAAACGATTGCTACTATTTCATATATCATTATCTAATACCTCGTACTCTGATCTGTTTATGTCTCAAACGCATCAACGACTTGTGGTGTGTCAAATAAATCCGTGATGCCGATGGGTGTGATGTCCATGTTCTTAAACATGTTCTCTCCATATTGATTAAGATCATACCCAGACGTATTGTCTCTCGCCATCTCAACAACCTCTTCGGTATTATGAGCTGCAAAAATATAAAGACCACCGTACTCCGACGATGGAAACGGCACCCAATATCGTACTGCATATAAATTCATCACTCGTCCACTCCCCTAAGTTCATCCTTCATTGCTTGACCGATGAGAAACTCAAGGTCTGCAAGGATTGCCTGTGCGGCATCTTCGGGCAAGTCCCAAAGCATTCTACCGATCGCTATATTGAGAGCAGAATTGACTTCAGCTCGATACTTGGTGGACTTGTTCGTGGTATAGTAAACGTCTTTTAGAGTATCATAAAACTTGTCACCGAGTTTTTTGTATGTATCCATCTTGATTTTGTTTGTCATAATATATTCCTCTTTTTCTTTACGCAACCAGTTTGTACGGCTTGGAGAATCGACCAACGTTGATCGCGATGTAATGACTCAGATCAAAGTAGTCGGTCATTGAGTCGCTGTGATCATAGAAGTCAGGACCGCGCATTGCGTCAGCGAGTTCATTGAGGAAGTCGCGAGCAACACCATCAAAATGTTTGTCGATCCAGTAATGATTAACTTGAATGTAATCGCGACTCACATTAAAGTCGATGACACCTTCAGAAATATTTACAACGAGCGTTGAATGGTTATCAACTGCAATCGTGCCTTTCATGCCGTACTTCTTGAGAACGCTCTTGATCGTAGGAGCGAGGGACTTCTTCATGTCTTGTGATACGTATGCCATCTTGTGTAACTCTCTTTTCTCAACTTTCGAGACTAGTATAACCCAACCAAGGCACGTTGTCAACGATTTATTTGATCATTTTGAGAATAAGTCTTGTGACTGAGAGGAATA
>Ga0102930_1000819_pt1 | contig 10423 bp, 4 predicted proteins | sample SalPon1_B_H2O_MG_FD_84514 | JGI IMG/M metagenome (GOLD analysis project Ga0102930, IMG submission 84514) | Salt pond water microbial communities from South San Francisco under conditions of wetland restoration - Salt Pond MetaG R1_B_H2O_MG | ecosystem: Environmental > Aquatic > Non-marine Saline...
AAGATTGTGTCAGTTAAGATTAAAACCTGATGCACAAGAGGAAACTAGAGATGTTGTCAAGGCTATGTTAGACGAAGTAAAAACTTGTGGTCGTTTTAAAACCACTTTAGATATATATAACTTATGATTTCTATTAACAGAAAATTATTAAAACCAATAGGAAGACTAAGAGTTCTTTTCAGAACTCACAGTATTTCTTATGATGATAGGATTAGTGTGATTATGTACTCTATGCAGAAGTTAGAAAACCCCTTTAATTAGGGGTTTAACTTACTTATAATCTTTTATGTTTATAAGTTTCTGTATATCTCTATTGAGAGCCTCTATAACCTTGTCATTAAATTTTTTTTGTTCTTCATTTCTGTTTTTTCTCATATCTTTAAATGTATAAGTTGAAGCCATTTTTCTTATTGCTCTTGGAGCAGGTAAGGGTATTGAGTAGGTTAATATGTTTGAAAAATCAAACCTAGTCCTATCTCTGTTATATTGTCTATTTTTAGCTATATAATAAGCTTGTTTTCTATACTTAATTTCTTGAGATATTGGGTCTACTATATAAGCGTCATTGAATGGGTTTTTAACACCTCCTACATATACGTGTTTAGCCATATCGTAAGTTGTTTTAGCAATACCAGACATAGAGCCAGTAGAAGATAATATAGCTTCTGTTATCGCACTATCTATATCAGAAGGTCTTTCAGCATTCATCATAAGCACTGACGGAAGAACTCCATTTTTATAAGAATCATACTCTGCTCCAACATCTCTAGTTATTCCTTCCCCAAATTCACTATTAAGATATTCTAACCCAAAAGAAGGTAGTATTTTTTGAAAGTTATCCAATCTACCCATTAATAGAGGTGCAGCTACGCCAGATGATATACCTCTTATTATATTGTACATCATACTTTCTTCCTCTTCTTTATCGGGAATATCTATGCCAAACAAAGAGAATAGTTGTTGCATAAAGAAATCTTCAACACTTCTTAGTGCTATATTATAAAAGCTCATTTTTGCACCAGCCGAAAGAGCCAGCCTACTACCTTCTGCTCTGCTCATTTCATGTTTACCCATTGCTGCATTTATACCTTTTACAATACTACTATACTCTGTTAGCTGAAATCTCATAAAAAGAACTCTGAAAGATTTATATATGTTAGTAGCGTCTCTTTTATTTAATTGAGTCATAGCAATACCCTCGTAAGGATTTAAAGTTCCTAATGAGTCGGTTATGCTTTCATCTGCTTTTAATCTAGACTTTCTTACAGCCTCTTTATTAGATAACCTATAATCAGAGTCATCTATAAATCTGTCTACATCTAATTCAACACCAGATTGTTTTTCAAATTCTTTCTTAAATGTACCCATCCATGTTGGTAAGGCATATAGTTTATCTGGTGCAGTTTCTAGCCTGGCATTAATGTCGTCTATGAAGTTATCATACATCTTAATCCTCTTACTCCCTAAGACGGACTGACCTTCATTTGCTGAGTATTGTTCGATGTTATAATCAGAAAAAGAACTACTGCCAATTCTAACCATTCTGTTTTGCTGAGAAGCACCTGCTAAAATTAAGACTTGTTTAGCTTTTTCCATTCTCTCCTTAAACTTTGTCGGTTCTTCTAATAGATATCTGAATCCAGTTGAAGTTTCAGAAATAGATTTAGTAGCGATACCAATACCAGTAGATATACTTTCAACAAGAGTTCTGCTTGGTGATGCTAATTTTGATTGGTAAAACCTCTTAGTAAACCAAGAAATAGCTCTTCCTGTTCTGTCATATTGAAAGTTATCGTTAATAAATATGTTTTTAGTTATCTCACTAACTACAGCATCAATACCATCAAATAAGGCTCTTTGTGAATCAGTTAAATCTTGGCTTTTAACTTTAGCCATCACTTCTTTAAAGTTTCTCATTTCGTATCCTAAAAAGTGAGACCTTGCCAAGTCTCTTTGACTTTTTATAAAGTCTTGCACAAAATCAAAACTAATAGGTCTTTGACTGTTAGCAACTCTTTCTTTTTCTGCTGATGACTGCCTAGACACTGCGTTTTGGTTTAATGATTCATCTTTCTCTGTTTCTTTTATATTTAAAAAGTTTTCCGCTGTTTTTGTTATTTCAGTAACCTTTTCATTGCTTGTAAGGTCGCTCATGTCCACAACATTATTAACAAATGAATTATAAACTCTAGTAACTTTTCCAGAATCAGAAGAAGCTTCCGTAACCATCTCTTTGCTTAAAGCAAATGTATCCATTATAAATTCATACATCTCGACATCAGCTTCACTTAGTTGGTCTTTTGACTTGGCTATATCAATACTTCCATCCTCCCTTTTAGGCATACCTTCATACACTTCTAATAATTCAGTAAAAGTGTTTTCTCTATAAACTTTATTACCTCCTTTTACAGCATAATTTTGAGCATTAGAAATTATTTTATCAACACTCTGAACTCCGTTTATAATATCAGAATTATTCTCGTAAAATTCCTGAAGAGCAATAAGTTTCATTTTTATTTTAGCAAACCTATAATCCTTATCACTTCTTCTTATTGATTTAGCTTTTATGTCGTTTATTGTTTTTACAACATCTTGAGAATATCTTTCGTAATCAGAAAAACCACGAACTAAGCCTTGAATTGTATTATCAAAAAGAGTACTCCCTTTTTTTCCCTTGAATATTAATTCTATATCTCTTAAAGGTGTTCTTTCTATAAACTCTTTAGCCGTTTTGTTTATGTCGGACTTCTTAAAACCATCCTTCATAACTGGTTTTAAAATAAAGTTTGTTAAATCTACAAGTGCATCTTTAACGACATACCTGTTCAGTTTATTTAATTTCTTGTCTTTTGATAATTCAAGAATAATATTGGCTCTATTATTAACTGCAACCTTCCTAAGAGCTTCTCTAGCTACAGGGTTAATTATACCATTTCCAGGCTTAACCATAACATTACCTAAAGCCCTGTTAATTGAGCCTTTAATCTGGACTAATTCATTAATAGACAACTCGTTTAAAGACTCTTTGCTTGTGCCTATTATGTTTTCAAAAAAAGATTCTAATACTTTAGGAACTTTACTGAAGTCAGAATCAAAATCCACCAAATTAAAGACATCATCTACTAACTTTTGTTTTTTTGTTTGGTCTTCTTTTTTCTCCTTCTTCTTTTTCTTAGGTTTTCCTTTAGAATCCTTCCTTTGCTCTACAGCTTTATCAAAGAAATATTGTAAATCATTTTCATAGTCTTCTGGATTATAAAACTCAGATTCTAGAATATCGTTAGTCATCTTGTTAAACCTCTCAGAGTCCTCTTCATTTAGTTTTGTTACATCAACCATCATAGCTCCTTCAAGTTGATTAGAGTCTGATAAAAACCTACTACCCTTCTTTTTTCTTTCTTTTTTTATTTTAGATTTATTATCCTTGTTTTTCTTTAAGACTTCTTTAGAGGGCTTAGCTTCTTGTTTTTTTGTAACAGTCTTACCTTTCTTTATTTTTTTACCCTTTTCTTTTTTCTCCTCTTTTATCTCCTCATTTTTATTGAGTCTAGACTTGTTTAGTTCGTCAATAGCAAATCTTTCAAAATCTATTCTTTTACCATTGTATCCTTTTTTCTTAACATACCTATAACCTTCAGCCATTGCTTGAGACATTGACTTTCCAGACTTGTATGCACCTCTTATAATTCTAAGAGAAGCCTCAGCTAATGATGGTAATAATCCTATTGCATTTAGATTTCTTTTATTGTATTTAGATATGTTATCTATAGCATTATCTAATAGGGTCTCCACTAAATCCCTGTCTTGTTTTTTCTTTTCATTAACGGAAGTATCTATAAAATCTACTGCTTCATCTTCTTTTTCCTTCCTTATCCTTTCGTACTCTTCTACAACTTTTTCTCTTAGATTAGGGTCTTTTCTTCCAACATACTTTCCTGCTTCGTTCTTTTGAGATACTGTATATGCTCCACTTTTGGTTTTACCAACTTTAAAATCTTTACCTTGAAAAGTAAAAGTAATTTGTACCTCCTTTTCAGATTCTTTTACAGCCTGAGCAATAAGTTCTTTTTCAATAACTTCAGTCTCCTCTCTTAGCTCTTTTTCTTTTTCTAATATTTCATCTATAGTCATAGAATCTGCCTCTTCCTGAGTAGTAGATTCCTCTTTTTTGATATTTAGACTAACAGGGCTTTCATAGTCTTTCGGTGCTATTTTAAGAGATAAAGATTCTAAAATAGAACTACTACCTTCTGGCTTTCCTAATGTCACTATCCTGTTGTCAGATTCCCATTCTAATTCACCAGAATTGCCTCTTTCTTTAATAATACCAACTTCACCATTTTCATCAACATACTCAACACCAATTAAGTCAAAAAGCTTAGTTGATTGCTCAGGCTCTTCTTTGATAGCATCGTCACTTACTTTCTTTTCTTTTCTTTTCTCCTCTAATTCTTGTTGTTTCTTTTCTTCGTTTTCTCTTCTTTTTTCTTTATCTTCTAAATCTTTCTCGTAAGACTCTAACTCATCTAACATTTTACTATCAACATTTTGTTCGCCGTCTTCACTGATGTTTGGAGTAACGTTTTCCCCAGTAACAACCTGAGAAACAACATCCTTATCAGGACTAACAGTGTCTAGGATGTTATCTCTTTGCTTGGATAGAGAACTAATCTTAGCCTTTAATGGAGCTAAGAATTTTTTCTTCTTCTTTGAGTCAATTTTATTATCCCTCATTACGTCAGAATAATTTTTCTTTAAAACTTCAATTTCAGATATTATCTTAGACAAATCACCTATTTGCTCCTCATTTAGGTTTCTGACTCTCCCTAACACTTCAGCCATATTTACTTGAGATTTGTCTAGTAAATCTCCTAAAACTCTTCTGTATGCTTGCTTCATTTCTCTGCTAATCGAGTCATCGTCTAACCTTTCTAGAGTTTCTTTAAATTCCTTCCTTAATTTTTCTTTTCTAATCTTATCTTTAGTTCTATAAAATGGTTTTGCTGCTAAAGCAACAATATGAGGTGTTGATGTCGTTACTGTACCCGTCAAACCAACTTTAGCTGTAAAATCAATAAAATTATCTTTATAACTTTTTATGACTCTAGGGTCTCCTAGATTTTCAACACTATCTATAAGGCTTACAACTTCACTAAGATTCTCCTCCACTAATTCATTTCTACCCCCTTTAAGACCTTCTTTTACTATGTTGGTTGAGACTTTTTTCCAAGATTCATTTTTTGAGTAGTTCTTCATTGAGTTCCATACGCTTTTTGCTTTATTTACGTTTTTTAGTGTACCTAAAATACTAAACAAACCTTCTGATGTAAACCCAGAAGCAAAAGATATTAGTTTTTGATTTGCATTAATTACTCTACCCTCTCGTTCTAAATTTCTGATTTCTCTTAATTTGTTACCACCTCCTCTAATACCAAAAAGAAGTGGAGCTCCGTAGCCTGTCATACCCATAGCAAAATCAGGAGCAAATTCAAGACTTGTTTCAGTTCCCCATAAGGCTAAATCTTTAAAACCATCTAATTCGTTTATTTTTTTGCTGAGTTTCACAGACCTATTTCTCTCCTCCTGAATATCTTCAATGGTAAATGTGCTATAAGATTGGACATTGTCCATTGCAGACTTCATTCTTTCGTCATAAAAAGGAAGGTTTTGAAACAGGTAGTTTTTAGCTTCTGAAAATGATAAAAGAAAATTTTCAATAGTATTTAATCCAATAACTTTTAGTTTTTCAAAATCACCATATTCTCTTTTTAATAAATCTATATTTTGCTCAACATTTATTTTCTCAGATGACAGTTCTGATGCTTTTTGCTCAGACTGCTCTAATTCTAAAATCATAGTATCTATAGAGCTTCTTTTTTTATTATATTCTTCAATTACATCTAAATAAGGGATTAATTCTTGATTATATTCTTCAGCTATCCTATTGTATTCTTCCGTGTTTTCCTCACCATCATTTTTCATAGCATCTAGTTGAAACTTCATAGGTTTTAGTTTAGATTCTATGGATTTAAAACTTAAACTCAAATCGTCTAAATCAGACAAAGCGTCTTTTACTTCGTCTTCGTAAAAAGAAACCTCTGTCTTAATCTTTATAACATCCTCTGGTAAAGTTTCGTATATTTTGGACGGTATTTTTAAAGCCAACTTTCTTTCTTCATCGGGTAAGTTGTCCAAATAATTTGAACCTTTAGATATCATTTTCTCTGAAATCATAAATGACTTAAGCTCTTGCTTAGATAAGTCTATTATCTTGTCAACATATGCTTGAGAATTTTTATCAACCCATTCAGGTAATTCTCTTCCCTCTAATATTGCTTTTTCTTTATCAGAATCTGATAGTTGAGAAAATAAGTCTATTTGTTCAGAAATGACTAAATCTAAATCAGACCTAACTTTGTCAATCATTTCTCTAGCTTGGTCGTAATTACTTGAACCCTCACCAATAACGTCGCCTATAAAATTAGCCGCAGATTTCAAAGTCCCCATTATGGGTGCTTGTGAAGGGTCTTCATCTGTTGGTTTTTGTTCAAATAAAGACTCAATAAAACCCATATTTGCATCAGGGTTTTTGACCTTATCAAATGCTATCTCTACCTCTTTGTCTATTTGAGATATTTCCTCATTGCTTAATTTTTTGGATTCCGCAAAAGACTTATATGCATCTTCAGAAAATAAAGATACCGTAGGCTTTAATGCACTTATGTCCGACTCTTGTAGTTCTTTTTCCGATAAAGAAATTGTTTTTATAGGAGATTCCGAAGGCTCTGTCTGATTTGATAGTTCTGATTTTGTTTTTTTTTTAAAAGATATGTTATAGTTTTCTTCTATATACTTTAGTTTTCCGTCATTGTATTCTTCAGGAGCATACTTTCCATAAAAATCTTTAACAAAAACATCTAATTCGTTTTTGTAGTTTTCTTTAACATATTTAACTTTATCGTCACTATACTCTTCTGGAGCGTAAGTTCCGTATAAATCTTTGATTAAAACTGAAATTTCATCCATTATAAACCTTTTGCTTTACCGCTTGTTTGTATATTCCTTTTTAATTTTTTCTTAATTTCTTCAGCACCACCAAACCTGCTTAACACGCTTCCTATTTCTGTACGAGGTACTACTCCTCTGACTCTAGAAAACTCAGGAACTAAGTCTCTTGATATTTCTTTTATACTATCTTTTGTAAGTTTTCCGTCTTCTAGAACACCTTTTTCTTTGATGGTTTTCTTAAGCAATAAAAGGCTTTGTGTAGTTAAGCCTATGTCTTTCTTACTTTCTAAATCCTCTATCAAATTGTTTATGCTTTCAGAGTCTAAAGCAGGTAATTCAGTAGTAATCTCATCTAAAGCCTTATTTATTTTTTGTTTAGCACCTTCGGTTACTTGAGTTTCTCCGTAAATTACAAAATTATTATTATTATCTAAAGCAATTTCTTTTAAAGTCAAGTTAGATATGGTTTTAACTCCTTCTTTAGTTCTTAAAGTTATAGGTTGACTGTAACTTGCATTAACTTTTATTGAATTACTCGATAAACCTTCATCCATTCCTGTAACAATTAATGAACTTGTTTTCGATACTCCATAATCTTCAACAGCTTGTTCTTTTTCTAACTCTCTAGTAACCTCATCATCTTTCCTTTTATCACTTCTACTTTTCGTTGTAATAATTTCATCATCCATTCTGTTTTGAACTTCGGCAATCATTTTTTCAGCATATTGGTTTCTAATTTCATCCAAGGTGTAAGCCTCCCCAGTATCAGGGTTTTCAATATCTTTAAGTTGGTCTACTTTAAAAACATCAGAAACACCAGTTACTTCACCTACCACCTGAGTAAAGTACATAGGATTGTTAGCTATTCCATAAGCGTCATCTGTAATTTCGTCAACTTGCCCTTGAGACATCCCCGTGGTTTTTATATCTAAATAACCTTTAGGGTTTTGTCTTACTTGATTTTTAAATTTTTCTGAAAGACGACTAACAACACTGTCTGTTTTAGGGTTTTTAGGAAAGTTTCTTACAAGTTTATTGTAATCTTCTAAACTATACTCCACAACCTCTCCTTCTTCATTTTTGGTCTTTAATATAACTTTATTGTTTTCGTTTATATCAACACCTTCTAAATCTAAATTAGCAATACCACCTATTACATTATAAGTTCCTTCAGAAACAAATTCACTTAAATCACCATTATTAGAAGCTGTAACAAATTCACTTTCAGGATTAGAGATAAAGTCAGCAGTCTCTTTATATAGTTGCATTTGACCTTCTAGTTCTTGTGCTTTTATTCTTAAATCAGACAAAGAGACATCCCCTCCAAATCTAGCCTGTTCTGCTTGTTTAGTTAAATCAAATATAGCGTCTCTTGCTCTTGAAGCTAATTCTGTTTTTACAGCTATATTACTTTTAGTTGTGGATGTTCCAAATTCAGGTAAGGTTACACTAGATGCTAATTTCTTTTTTTCTTCGTTGAATTTATCTATAACCTTATTTCTCCTTTTGTTAAATTCTGTCTGCCAATTTTGAGCATTTCTTATTATACTCCCAAAATCAACAACTGGAGCTTGTGTTGTAGCAAACGAACCTTTTTTACCTATCGCCATTTATTTTACTGTTTAATTAGAGTTTTTCTTATCGTTAGCTAATTCCTCTTCTTGAATCATTTGCAAGCCAGTAATACCTGCTTGAGCAATACCGCCAATACCAGACCACATTTGCTGTTGTCCTGCTTGTTGTTGAGATGACAACGCAGCAATATCTTGCATTTCTCTTTGCTCTCTCATTTGTCTTATTCTAGCCTCATCTTGAACTCTTATTTGGTCTATCCTAGCTTGTTGTTGCTCTAAATCTGCTGCAATTTGTCGTTGTTGCATTTGTTGTGATTGTTGTAATCTACCAACACCACCAATAACACCTCTTGCACCACTTCTCGATAATGCGTCAACACTAGAAGCACCTAATCTAGCACTTTCTTCCATTTGCATTTCAACACCTTGCGTATAAACAGATAGGTTGTCTGCTACATTTGAAAACTCTTGTCTTTGGTAGTTTTCTAGTGCTTTTTTAGCGTCTCTCTTTTGTTTCGCTCCTGCTACTGTTTGTGCTATTGCACCTGCACCTCCAATGACTGCTGCTGCTGTTCCTAGTGCCATTATTCTATATTTTTTATTAGTTCGTTAGAGCCTTTTGTACCAATTTGGTAACCAGCCTTTAAATACTTCTTTTCTAAATTACTATTCTTAACGTATGTAAATAAACATTTCACTCCATTAACTTTAGCTTCTTTTGTTATCTCGTCAATTAAAAAAACCAAAGCATCTTCTCTTATGGTTTTATCTCTAACTTCAGGATTACTTACTACAAATTCACATAAAGCAAAACCACTATTAGTAAAATATAAAAATCCTGCTACTACGTCAATACCATTGTGTTCGACCATAAAACCACCTAAACCATTGTTAGGCAGTAAAGACTTATCAATAACAGGAAATCTCCACCACTTCCACCATTCTGTGAGTTTGTCATAATCCTCTGGTTTTAATACTCTTGATTTCATATTATTACAAAGATACGAAATTTATTGAGCAGTTGCAGGTCTACTTAAAAACACTTCAGACGATACACTAAACAACTCTGTTTTGGTATTAGTGTCCAACTCTGCGTCTACTTGTAAGTGATTTCCAACTAATCCGCTAGTCTCTATTGATTGAGGCTTAAACGACAAGGTAAAACCACCATTAGACAAGTTGGCTATATCTGCAAACTCTAAACCATCATTAACTGTTATTACATTGTTAGATATGTCTATTACTTGACCTACAACATCTAATTCGTCGTTGGCTATATAGTCACCTACTGCAACTTCTGGGTTTATAGGAATATCAAAGAATATCTGAAAACCTTCTACTCTAGTGTTATTCCCAATACCTTGAACGTGTAAAGATTCTGTGTTTACACTTTTTATGTCTTTATTCCCTCTTATGAATGCTCTGTATATACCCTCTTGTTTCTTGTAATCGTCTATATCTACATGACCTTGAAAAACACCATCTACTGCTGTTGACGATAGGTTGGTTTTAAGCATAACATTCCATTTGTCGCTACCGTCTAATTCTATGGTTTTAAAGTTTTTCCTGTTTTCAGGATTAGCGTTCATAGATATAGTAAACTTAGAAGGCTCTTGAGTACCATAAAAGGTATTGTAAACTCCTAAGTTTCTAGCGTTATGTCTGTATATGTTACCATTCTTGAAAGTATAAAAGTTTCCATTTATAGAAACCATATCTTCAGGGAAGAATCTTTGATTACTAATCCAACCACCGCCTCTTTCATTTATACCCTCTTTCCAAAACCAAGTTTCATATTTGCCTGAGCCTAAATCTAAATTAAGTATGTAAGTATTATAGAA
>Ga0102930_1000821_pt1 | contig 10408 bp, 13 predicted proteins | sample SalPon1_B_H2O_MG_FD_84514 | JGI IMG/M metagenome (GOLD analysis project Ga0102930, IMG submission 84514) | Salt pond water microbial communities from South San Francisco under conditions of wetland restoration - Salt Pond MetaG R1_B_H2O_MG | ecosystem: Environmental > Aquatic > Non-marine Saline...
ATATAACTTGCTATGCCTATGGAAAACACAGGAAACACAGCGTGAAAACTCACAACAAATGCGAATTGAATTTGGGATAGAATAATCGGATCCATTGGAACCTCCTTGCCCAGTATTTATTTTAAAAGGTTGACAGGAACCTAATTTTGTAATATAAATAGAGTGGCAAGACAAGTTCTGGACCTGGCACCTGGGAAAGACAGGGGCGCTCGCCTTAAAAAGCATCGTTTACATTTAGGAGAAAAATATGATCACACTAGACGCAAGTGGTCGTGTTATAATGGAAGCGGTGTCAATCAGTCCAAAAAGACCGAAAGATCCTGCTCTCCAAAATTTGGCACGAGTAGAGTATAAAAGAGATCAGGCTTATGCACAGCGTGAGATTAATCAAGGCAGAACGCCCAAACTGGTCTAAAAAATCAAAGGCCCTCGTTCGCGGGGGCTTTATCTTTTGTCAATCATAAACATTATATCTAACTGTAATAGTTCTCCTGTCTGAGAGTAGGCAGTGTCTACAATGTCGTATAACTTATATCCTTTGTTTAACATGTAATCTAAACTTTCGTTAATCAAAGGAGCGCCTTCGTTATATTCTTGTATAGAACACTCTAACAGTATGAATCTAGGACGCTGCGATAAAAGTTCACTTGCACCATCCAGAATTAGCAGTTCACTTCCTTGTGTGTCAATTTTTATAAGACTGTTATGCCAGTCTAGAGAATGATCGACTACACTGTCCAATGTCGTCATTAACCTAGATTGTTTTCTAGCATTGTTATAAAAATCAGTGTTTTCTCGATAAATGCTTGATCCTGTAGTTGACCCCCATCCTGTGTCAGGTATAGTATAAAAATCTACCTGCTGGTCTCTGTCACCTAACAAAACAATTTCTGCTGTATCTAGAAGATAATCTTTTTGACGTTCGTCTGCTTCAAACTGTTTTACTGTGATTTTAGGCCAAACAGATTTAATAATATTTGTAAATTCTCCTCTATAAGCACCTATATCAAGTGCAAGGTCTAAATTAACTCCGGTGCTTTTTAATTGTATCAGTCTTTTAACAATGTTATTGACATTCATTGAAAAACTCTTGCCATTCTCTTATTCTTGTATCCCAGCAATAATGCTGTTGAAAAAATTCTATTTGATCTAAATCTCGAGATTTATATCCATTAATCGCCTTGTCAAGGTTTTGAGCATATTGTTTTACAAGTCTGTCACGATTTGTATCAAAAGCCGTATAGTCTGCCCACACAGAGCAGGTTTCTGGCAGAGCACCTAGATCGGTAGTTACAATTTTGCAGCCAGCCATTCCTGCTTCTATTGCAGATATACAACTGGTTTCTTCAAAGGTAGAAGGATATGCGAAAATGTCTGCTTGTGCTACACATGACTTAACTGTGTTATTATCTGCATAGCCTAAAAAATTTACACCGGGCATCTGTCTTGCTCTTTCATAGAGAGACTGATACTTGCTGTCTTCGCTAGCATAAAAATCAGGTCCATAGATTTCTGTGGAAGAAAACACATCCAGTTCTATATCTGATCTACCTAACAGTTCAAATGCATCAAGCAGAATGTCCAGTCCTCTCCAAGGAGTGCTGGTATAAATTAATTTGATTTTTTTGTTGCTAACAGTATCACTGTCAAACGTTTCAACAGCGTTTCTAATCACAGTGGATTTATGTGCTGGTATGTCAAAATATCTTCTATACTGTTCCCACTGCCAATAACTCACAAATACAAATCTGTCTATTCTCCTTACAAAATTAGGATCACGCAATAACTGTACTGCTGCTTGATCAATGTTTAGATGCTGCCATAGAACGTTTTTCTTATGAGGATCTAGCAGTGTGGGAGAGCAGCGAGACAGGATAAGGTTTACTCTGTCTAATATATCACTGCTTATTCTGGATTCAAGTGCAAGGTACTGCAGTTCACTTCCGCCGAGCGGCCTGTCAGTATTGCTCATAGCTTTTTTCTTCGACGATTACTGACCCGTATTTAGAGTTTATTTTGCTTTTGATTCTAAATCTTTCGTCGTTTGTGATATAAACCTGTCTAGCAAGATCAACAAACTTGTCATCAAATTCTTGATTTTTTTCTTTTTGCCGAAGAGAATCTTCTATGTGCCATAGTTTTGTGTTTATTGATTTGAGCAGTTGTTTTTCTTTTACTACATCGCATCTAGTATCTTTTAACACACTGTCGAGCAGATCTAGTTCTTGATTGATATTTTCAAGTTTATGAGGATCACTGATCATCTGCTTTTTAATTTCCAGTATGGAAATTTTGTCTACGAGTTCACCTAGACTAATCGGTACTTGCACTTGCACAGGCAACCTCTTCTGCGTTGGGCTTGTCGAATACATCATTTAGAAAAACGTTTGCTACATAAGCAGGATCTACAAGCAGATTCCTCGGATCATTTATATCCATTTTGAAAGCGTCGTTGTAGCGAGTTTTTTGATGGAATGTAAGATTTTTGTTGTGAGTCCAGCCAAACTGTGTCCATCTAGTATTACCCCAAATCACTACTCCCTGTTTACCAGTTGTGGCAGAAAAATGCGGTAGACAACTGTCTATAGATATAAAACCAGCAGATGTTTTTAGCAGTTCGTTGATCACAGTCCAGTGTTCTGCACACTTGATAGTGCCAGGAAACTGTGGTTCGTTTGGCAGTGTAGCATCTATGACAGCAACATCTGGCAGTTCTCGGCGTAGTATTTCAAGCGTTTGATTTACAAAGTAAGGCGGATAATTGCGTCCTGGATTGGAACTAGTATAGTTGACACCTGGTGCATAGTTCATAGGAGCCTGGCCTCCTGTAAACTGCACAACTATGTATTTTCCTTTAATGCCGTTGTCTTTGAGCCATTTTCGTGCTTGTGGTTTGGCTGTGTCTGTGTAGAGAACAGGCTGCATTAGAGGATCATAGTCTATGCCTGTAATTGCACAGAAACTTTCTATTACATGTTCATCGCCTTTTACAAAATTGTTTTTGTAGGGTTCTACATATACAATGTCCTGTGATTCTGTTATTCTAGGATCGTCCAACTGTATGGTCTGTGCATCAAAGGTAAGTTTGACCAGAGGATTGCCGCTGAATACTTGGAAATGTGGTCCCCAAATCTGTACAGGCTCTCCTGTCTTTTCTACCAAACTGTTAAGAATAGCAGAAAAAGCCACAAACTTGCCTACTCCTCCTTCTAGCACATAGGTGTTAAGTGCCATTTGTTCCTCCAAAATGTTCTAGCATATAATCGTCGAAATTACCTTGCCATCGTTTTATGCCTGTGTGTCCAAAGTTCAAATCAGGATCCAACCATACAGTGTAGCCTAGAGATCTAATCTTTTTGAAAAACACAGTGTCTTCGCTCCATAGTTCTCCGTTCTGTATCTTGACATCAAATACCAGTCTTGAATGGGTGCCTTTGTCAGGTTCATGATACTCTTCACTGGCTTCCCACGCTGCTTCTATAACTCTTCTACTCATTCTTAAAAACCCTGCTCCAAGGCCTTCTACTTCAACTAGACTGTCTCTTTGCCAGTACCTTGCAGGGTCGGACATTTTTACAGGAAACGCAGTTCGATCTGACTTTTTGGGATATGCTCCGCCTACTATGTCTACATCGTAGTTTAACAGTTTTAGGAAATCCGATGGGTTCCAATCTACATCACAGTCAACCATAAACAGATCGTCTATGCTGGAATCTTCCACTACCAGTTTTGCAATGTCGTTTCTTGCTCTCTGCACAAGACTGTCGTAGGCCATATAGACTACTTTTAGGTCAATTCCGTTTCGTAGGCAGAGTTTTGTAGTTTCGTTGAGTGCGGCTATGTGCCATACTTCTGCTTTTCCATCATAGGAGGGCGCTGCTAGTAATACTGTTCTCATCGTAGTATGTATTAGAATTTTAGATAATAACCAAAGAATTCGATCTCGTCTTTAAAATACCGTTCTAGATTTTGTATTACCTTGTTAGATATTTCGATCTTGCCAGTGTCAAAGGATCTAGTTTTGTATTCAACTTTGACCTGTTTCACACTCAATCCAATCTCGTCGTTCAACCATTCAACAAACGGTTTACCCAGACCGTCCTCGAACTTCCAGACCTTGACGGTGTCATCAATAAAGTTTCTCTGATCCGCACACGCATTATTTCCCATGCCTCTAAAACCAAAGAATAACTCCTGTACCTGCCCCTCTTGACCTCCGATAAATCCTATCTTCTCCATCACTTCTTGAAAGTTTGTGGGATTCTCCATATCTTGCCAAGTCATTCCCAGCAGACGAATGTACGACTCGTACATCTTACCAAAAGAAACGAATCGGTCTATAGGATTGCGAATCACAGTGAATCTCTTCTCGGGGAGATCACGATTGCAAGTTGAGGCGATATCTCGTTCTTCACTCAGATCAAGGTGTAACAGTTCCTTGCCCTTGTAGTGGATTGTGCGATAACCCGATCCCGGAAAGTCTTTGGTGTAGTCATAACCGTTTGCGACGAGTAGATTCGCAACATATCTTCCGCCAGTTCGCGGTATGTGTAGATAACAGACCTCGTGGTCACCGTTCGTCAATATCATTTATTTTCTCCAGAACTCAAGTCCATTCACATCTTGTATTACCTGATCAGGCAACACTTCTCTAGGGTCTTTTGACGCGGACTTCACTTCTTTGCGAACCTCGTGCATATCAGGCAGACCATAGACGTTTCCGTCGTCTTCTCTATGAACGTTTTCTACACTCGTAAAGTCGTGGTTGTATTTCTCTTCTCCCAAGAAGTCGTAGATTTTGTCCATCGTTTCTTGAGGATTTTCAACAAGATCACGATATTCTACAAGATGAATGCAGTCACCAAATCCGTTTTTAAATGCAGTTTCAAGACCAGTATATGCACGACCTAGAGGACCGTCTGCAGCAATATACTGACAACGATGAAAGTCGCTCACAGGCACCTTGTGTTGCATCAGGGCTTTGTCAATAAAACTCACTCGATCGCTTCTGCGAATCATAGTGATGAATGATGCAAGGATCTCGTCAAGATTTCTGACCGTACAGACAATCTTGGGATTCTCAATATCAAAGTACTTTGTCAGATACTCAAGACGATGCGTCCAACTTCTATTCTTGTCAATGATCACAGGGAAGTCATCGTGACTGTAGTAGTGAGTCAGTGTTGACTTGATCAGATCGTGTTGATAGTGATCCTTGACATACGCATTGTGTAGTTCGTTGTGTTTGAAGTTCTCTTCTAGATTCAAAACCAGAGAGGGGATCGGTGAACTTGGCCCGCAGTAGATTCTAGGATTCTGATTGAAGAGTGCAGACAACAACGAACTGCCACTTCTCGGTAGGCCCGACATAAAGTAGTAGGTCTTTTGCATAATATATTACTTCTTGAAGAAGATACTGATCGTAAATCTGAACTTAGGTCCTAGTCTTGACTGAGGTTTGATTGTGTGCGGATAGTCACCATCGAACCAGATTATTCTACCAGGTGTATATCGTGATCCAAAGACAATGTCTGAGTTGTCCTTCTTGTCAAAGAACAGTGTCTCTCCACCCCAGTGATCCTGCCACTCCATATTCACATAGTAGAGAAACACGTTCTCATTGATGTGAGTGTGAGTCCAGTGAGTGTTACTACACACATCGTTGTTTACCACACAGCGAATGAATCGGTCTGGATTGAGTTTTTTGTGTAGAGGATGATCTTCTGTAAAGGTTTCAAAGAAGCGAAGAGAGTTGAGTTTGTCCGGTGTCCATCGAGAGTACATATAGTTCTCTTGATTGTCCGTGTTGTCTGCCCATCCGATCTGGTATGGCGAGGACTTTACGGATTCTTGGATATCGAATCTCTTCGCGAGATCGAACACACCGTCATAGATTTCAATCCCTTCAACAGGAGAATATGTAACCATAGTATAGATCCTATCTGTAAATAACAGTATTATATATGTGTCAGTCTAGAATGTCAAGAGTGTGTTGAATGTTTGGTGTATCGTAAATGTAGGCTGATCCAGAATCATTTCCGTTATCGTCGTCAAGTCGACAACCAATAACAATCTTATCTGCATGTATAACTACCGGGAAACCAAAAAAAACATCTTCACTAGGATCACTTGCAAGGACTTTAGTTAACTCGTTGCCATCTAAATCAAAGATGTAAGCGGCGCCTCTATTTAGGTTTGGTATTGTGTCTGCACCTGCAGCACCAACTATAATCCGACCCGATCCTACTGCAACGCTGTCACCAAAACCGTCAAAAGAGCTGCCATCAGATGCGGTGATCTTAGTTAACTCATTTCCATTTAGGTCGAAGATATATGCTGAACCAGAAGTATCTCCATTATCGTCGTCTCTCGAGGCGCCAACTATAATCCGACCCGATCCTACTGCAACTGTGCTACCAAACCGATCATTACTAGCAGCATCACTGGCAGTGATCTTGGTCAATTCCGTACCATCTAGATCGAAGACGTATGCTGAACCAGAATCAGATCCGTTATCATCATCACGATAAGCACCAACACAGATCCTGCCTGATCCTACTGCGACTGAGAAACCAAACCGATCATTACTAGCAGCATCACTGGCAGTGATCTTTGTCAACTCCATACCATCTAGATCGAAGACGTATGCTGAACCAGAATCAGATCCGTTATCATCATCACGATAAGCACCAATAACAATCCTACCTGATCCTACTGCAACTGACTGACCAAAATTATCACCACTAGCAGCATCACTTGCAGTGATCTTGGTTAACTCATTACCATCTAGATCGAAGATGTATGCGGATCCAGAACTAGATCCTGCATCGTCATCGCGAACGGCGCATACAACAATTCTGTCTAATCCTATTGCGGCCGCATTACCGAAACGATCTCCAGCGGCACCGTCGGATGGAGTAATCTTAGCCAATTCGTTACCATCTAAATCAAAAATGTATGCATAACCTGTAATACTGTTACTGAACCCGCCGCTTGCTCCAACTACGATTCTTCTTGATCCTACTCCGATCGAATCACCAAAACGATCATTAAAAGCAGCATCACTTGCAGTGATCTTGGTCTCATTACTAGGCAGTGTAGTTACATCATATCCATTCGCCGCAGTATTATCCGCATTGATAAACTGTTCATCAAAACTCAGATAAGTGCCGCCGCTTGATGCATTGTTTGTCTTAAATGCCATACCTACAGCCTCACAATCGAATCAATTGAATCCCAAGTTTCTGGATTTTCAAGATCAATACTGTTTAAGATATCTCGGTTTCTCTGATACTTGCCCAGCAACTCGCCGTATGCAGCGTCATACTCAGCAGCATTTGCAAGAACCTTGTCGACAAGTTCTGCGACTGTGATACCTCTTGCGGCTGCAATCGCAGATAACAGTGGTGTTGCCACAGTCTCGTCTGCAGAGTATGCAATCGCCTCTGTGCGTTGTTGATCCCAAGAATCACGTTCACCATCCAAATATTCACCGCCGAGTGCCTTTGACTTGAACGCAAACTTTCTTTCGTTCTCACCTTGTCTAAGATTCTTGATACCAGTGATTGACTTCAACCGTGCGGCTTCATCTGCAAACTTTGGTTCTGGCGTGTGATAGGTTGCGACATACTTATCGCCTTCCTGTACAACAGAATCAATTGATACTTTTTGATCCCACTTGAGTGTGGGTTTGTTGGCGTGAGTATCGACCTCTACCACATCTGCAGGAAGTTCTTGATTAGGTCGACGCAGTATATCAAGATCGCGAGAACGATAAGGAAATTCTGCAATACTTCCGTCTTCGTTAATTTTTGCGTACATCATTTTTTGTGTTTCCTTATACTTGTTTTGTATCTATAATACTTTCAATATGTGTGTTGTAGTCTTCGCCGAGATCGTAAATGTATGCTGATCCAGAATTTGATCCCTTAGCGTTGCTACCCCAAGCACCACTAACAATCCTACCTGATCCCACTGCAACTGAGGCACCAAAAAAATCAGCAATAATAGCATCACTTGCATTGATCTTGGCTGACTCGTTGCCATCTAGATCGTAGATGTACACAGAACCGTCATCGATTGTGATGCCGTTGTCACGATAAGCACCAACACAGATCCTACCTGATCCCACTGCGACTGATTGACCAAAACGATCATTTGCAGCAGCACCACTGGCAGTGATCTTGGTTAACTCATTTCCGTCGAGGTCGTAGATGTATGCAGCTCCAGAAGTTAATTCACGATTGGCAAAATAAGCACCGACAACGATCCTACCCGACCCTACTGCGACTAAACGACCAAATTCGTCACCACTAGCACCATCACTTGCAGTGATCTTAGTCAACTCATTCCCATCTAGATCAAAGATGTATGCTGAACCAGAATCAGTTCCGTTATCATCATCAAGATAAGCACCAACACAGATCCTGCCTGAACCTACTGCAACTGATTCTCCAAAACCATCATTATTAAAACCGTCACTTGCAGTGATCTTGGTTAACTCGTTGCCGTCAAGGTCAAAGATATATGCTGAACCAGAATCAGTTCCGTTGGGGTCGTCACGATAAGCACCAACCACAATCCTGCCAGATCCCACCGCAACTGAGGTACCAAACCGATCATTACCATCAGCATCACTTGCTGTTATCTTGGCTAATTCGTTACCATCAAGATCAAAGATATAAGCAGATCCAGAATCAGTTCCCGCATCATCATCGAACCGAGCACCGACCACAATCCTGCCTGATCCTACTGCGACTGAGAAACCAAAATTATCATCAGATGCACCATCACTTGCAGTTATCTTAGTTAACTCATTGCCATCTAGGTCAAAGATGTAAGCTGATCCAGAATTAGATCCCGCATCGTCGTTACGATAAGCACCGACACAGATCCTGCCTGATCCTACTGCAACTGAAAAACCAAAACGATCAGTAGAAGCACCGTCACTCGCAGTGATCTTGGTTTCAGTGTTTGCCAATATAGGAGAACTTGGTTCTCTAAATCCTGAGTGATTGAGAACACCTTCGTCTGTGATAACAATATTACCAGAACCGTCCTTGAACGCCATTATCCTCTCTCCCAATCCTGTACATCGTATGGTGTGACCACGTCTGGTGTTTCCCAGATGTATGCTGATCCATAATCGGATCCCGCATCATCATCACCATAAGCACCGACCACAATTCTACCCGATCCCACTGCGACTGAGTCGCCAAAATTATCACCGCCAGCAGCATCGGACGCAGTGATCTTAGTTAACTCGTTACCGTCTAGGTCAAAGATGTATGCAGATCCAGAACTAGATCCATTGTCATCATCTTGAAAAGCACCAACCACAATCCTGCCTGATCCTATTGCGACTGATTCACCAAAACGATCATTGCCAGCGCCATCAGATGCGGTGATCTTAGTTAACTCCGTACCATCGAGATCGAAGATGTAGGCTGAACCAGAATCAAATCCTGCATCATCATCACGCCAAGCACCAACGACAATCCTGCCTGATCCCACTGCGACTGAGCGACCAAAAGAATCAAAAGTAGCACCATCACTGGCGGTAATCTTGGCCAACTCGTTACCATCAAGATCATAGATGTAGGCTGATCCAGAATCAGATCCCGCATCATCATCACGATGAGCACCAACAACAATTCTACCCGATCCCACTGCAACTGAGAAACCAAACTCATCGTTAGCAACACCATCACTGGCGGTAATCTTGGTCAACTCGTTACCGTCAAGGTCAAAGATGTATGCGGAACCCGAATCAGTTTCCGTATCATCATCTTGATAAGCACCAACCACAATTCTACCGGATCCTACTGCGACTGAGAAACCAAAATGATCAAAAGTAGCACCATCACTTGCAGTGATCTTTGTCAACTCGTTACCATCGAGATCGAAGATGTAGGCTGATCCAGAACCAGATCCCGCATCATCATCACTATCAGCACCAACCACAATCCTACCGGATCCTACTGCAACTGACCAACCAAAATAATCAACAATAGTAGCATCACTTGCGGTGATCTTTGTCAACTCCGTACCATCAAGATCGAAGATATAGGCAGAACCAGAATCAGATCCCGCATCATCATCACCATAAGCACCAACACAGATCCTGCCAGATCCTACTGCGACTGAGTAACCAAATTGATCACCACTAGCACCATCACTGGCAGTGATCTTGGTCTCATTACTAGGAACAGTACTCAAATCACCAGTGGAATACATCGCAGGGATGCCACTAGGTGATGCTAACGAGTCTCCTCGTGTGCCTCTAAACCCCACGTTTCAATTCTCCAATCTCTGCCTTCAATTCTTTGATTGCCTCGACAAGAACGCCAACGATGTTACCGTATGCGACTGACTTGTAATCATTTGATTCTCGCACTGCCTCTGGTAG
>Ga0102930_1000822_pt1 | contig 10404 bp, 7 predicted proteins | sample SalPon1_B_H2O_MG_FD_84514 | JGI IMG/M metagenome (GOLD analysis project Ga0102930, IMG submission 84514) | Salt pond water microbial communities from South San Francisco under conditions of wetland restoration - Salt Pond MetaG R1_B_H2O_MG | ecosystem: Environmental > Aquatic > Non-marine Saline...
CGTCGAACAGTTTGATCCGGTCGCGCGCGCCGAGGCAGATGTGGAAGACGACGCACAGCTTGACTCCTTTGTTGCCCCGAAGGCCCCGGCCCCGGGCACCCCATCGCCCGAGGCCATGGCCCGGTTGCAACATGCAGTCAGCAAAGCCCCGGGCCATCGTCCGGCCTCGGCGCAGCAACCGCAGCCGCAACCACAGGCCCAGCAACCGAGTGAAGATCAGGCGCATGAAAAATCGCGCTTTGGTATCAATTCGCTCATCAATCGGATGACTGGCCACAGCCACGAAGCCGAACCCGCGCCGCGCCCGGCGCGTCAGCAGCCGACAATGCAGGCCCCACAGCCGCAACAAACGGCGCAGGAAGAAGAAGATGAACAAATCGAAATTCCCGCATTCCTGCGTCGGCAGGCGAATTAACGCGCGCATTTCAAGTGTTCTGAAGGCCGCCTTCGGGCGGCCTTTTTTGTTTTGATCAGTCGGTTAAGGAAGGCTTTCGCCGGGTCGGCGAAAAACCGCCGCTGCGGGCGCGGGGCATGTTTCATATCGTTGCAAAGATTGAGTTGAGTCAAAGGGATGAGGCCAATAAACGATTGGGTAAGGTTAATCAGGCGATCCTCCCCGCAGTTTTTGTATTGGGTCCCGGGCCGAGAAATAAATAAGCTTCAGAGGGCAGACGTGCAGACAAGCATCCAGTCATCGGTATGGTTTCAAGGCGTTGGCCTGCACAGTGGGCGTTCTGCCTGTTTAACGATTCGTCCATCGGGCGTCGATCACGGTATCGTTTTTCGGCGTGTTGATGTCACAAGTCAGGATCGGGACATTCCGGCCCGGTTCGATAGGGTTCAACAGTCGCCGCTTTGCACGCGCCTTGAGAATGCCGACGGCGTATATGTGTCCACGGTGGAACATGTCATGGCCGCATTGATGGGCTGCGGCATACATAACGCGTTGATCGAAGTGGACGGCCCGGAAGTGCCGATCCTCGATGGTAGCTCGGATGGCTTTGTGCGGGGGATCCTGTTCAGTGGTGTTCAGACGTTGAACCGTCCGGTCAAAGCGTTGCGCATTTTGAAACCGGTTTCTGTTGGCCGGGGCGATGCCTGGGCCCGCCTGTCGCCGCATGACACGCTCATGATTGAGTTCGGGATCGAATTCGAGGATGCGGCGATCGGGGTGCAGAAAAAGACGCTGAATATGTCGAACGGCAGTTTCATTCGTGAGCTGAGCACCAGCCGCACGTTCTGTCGCAAGGCTGATGTGGACATGATGCGCGCCAATGGGCTTGCACTTGGCGGAACTTTGGAAAACGCTGTGGTCGTTGATGGCGAAACGGTATTGAGCCCGGGTGGCTTGCGTCATGCCGATGAGGCCGTTCGCCACAAAATGCTGGATGCGCTCGGTGATCTGGCCTTGGCCGGCGCACCGATCCTTGGGCATTATCAGGGGATGCGCGCGGGGCATGCCCTGACCAATGATTTGTTGCATGCCCTGTTTGCTGACCCTGCGAACTACGAGTGGGTGACCTGCGACCCGTCCATGGCACTGCGCCTCCCAGGTGCTGGTGTCCATTGGGGCGAAATTCCCGAAGTGGCTTGAGCCCGTGAGGAAATTCGCAAAGTCATTTTGCACCGGAAATTTATATGCTAGGACCATCTCGAACTGAGGGGGGTGGCCCTTTGCATGTCGAAGAGAAGGTGGATTCCAGTATGACGTTGCGCAGGTCCGGGGCGAAACTGGTTTGTGTGGTCGCGATGGGGCTGACCCTGTCCGCGTGCAGCGGTCAGGATGGCCGCGTGGAGCGGGGCGAAGTTGACTATGAAAACTTCACCGCCAAGCAGATTTTCGAACGCGGGGAATACGACCTTGCGCGCAATGATCCCGATCTTGCCGCTCAGGTTTTCGGGGAGGTCGAGCGGCTTTATCCCTATTCCGAATGGGCCAAGCGCGCCTTGATCATGCAGGCCTATTCCTATCATCAGGACAAGGATTACGAGAACAGCCGCGCCGCCGCGCAGCGGTTCATCGACTTCTATCCGACCGATGAAGACGCCGCCTATGCGCAGTATCTTCTGGCGTTGAGCTATTACGACCAGATTGATGAAGTCGGCCGCGATCAGGGCCTGACCTTTCAAGCCCTGCAGTCGCTGCGCAAGGTGATCGAAACCTACCCCGACAGCGAATACGCGCGGTCGTCGATTCTTAAGTTTGACTTGGCCTTCAACCACCTGGCGGCGAAGGAAATGGAGATCGGGCGCTATTACCTGAAACGCGATCATTTCACGGCGGCGATTAACCGGTTCCGCGTCGTGGTCGAGGATTTCCAGACCACCACCCATACTGCCGAGGCGCTGCACCGTCTGGTGGAGGCCTATCTGTCGCTGGGTCTGACCGACGAGGCGCGGACAGCGGGCGCAATTCTTGGCTATAACTTCCGCGGCACGGAATGGTACGAAGATAGCTACAAATTGCTGACCGGGCAGGGCCTGACGCTGGAGGCGGCGGGCGACAACTGGCTGCGGCAAGTGTATCGTCAGATGATTCAGGGCCGTTGGCTGTAAGGGCAGGGCGGGGGTGTTCCCCGCCTGACGGGTTTGATTAATGCTGCGCGCGCTGGATATTCGGGACATCCTGATCATTGATCACCTTGAGCTGGGGTTTCAGCCGGGGTTGAACGTGCTGACCGGGGAAACCGGCGCGGGGAAATCCATTTTGCTGGACAGCTTGGGGTTTGTTCTGGGTTGGCGCGGGCGCGCCGAATTGGTGCGTCAAGGGGCCCAGCAGGGCGAGGTTGTGGCGGAGTTCGACCTGCCCGAAGGGCACCCGGCGCGCGTCGTTCTGGAGGAGGCGGGACTGCCTGCGGGCGAGGAATTGATCCTGCGGCGGGTCAATACGCGCGACGGGCGCAAGACCGCTTGGGTCAATGACCGGCGCTGTTCGGGCGAGGTGTTGCGGCAGTTGTCGGATACTTTGGTGGAACTGCACGGGCAGCATGATGACCGGGGGCTTTTGAACCCGCGCGGACACCGTGATTTGCTGGATGCCTACGGCGGTTTGGAACCGCAGCGGGCCAAGGTGCGCGCCGCGTGGCGGGCGATGGCCGAGGCGCGCAAGGCCTTGGAGAAGGCGCAAGCGGCACTGGAGGAGGTGCGCGCCGAGGAGGAATTCCTGCGCCATGCGGTGGGGGAACTGGATACGCTTGACCCACAGCCGGGCGAGGAAGAGGCCCTCGACGCCCGTCGCCGGTTGATGCAGCAGGCCGAGAAAATCCGCGAGGATATTGCCCGCGCCCAATCGGCACTCGGGGTGGAAGGCGCCGAGGGGGCCGCGAGCGATGCCCTGCGCTGGTTGGACGGTGTGGCCGACCGCGCCGAAGGACAATTGGACGAGCCGATCGCCGCCATTGGCCGGGCCATGGTGGAGCTGGACGAGGCCGCTCAGGGTGTGACGCAATGCCTTGAGGGGCTGACGTTCAACCCTCTGGAACTGGAAGACTGTGAGGAACGTCTGTTTGCCATTCGGGCCATGGCGCGCAAGCATGGGGTGGCCCCGGATGATCTGGGCGCATTTGCCGAGGGGCTGCGCGGGAAACTCGCAGCCTTGGATCAGGGGGACGCGGACCTCAAGGCGCTTGAAGACGAGGTGCAAGAGGCCGAGGCAACCTATGACAAGGTGGCCGGCGCCCTTTCCGAGGCGCGGGCAAAGGCCGCATCGGTTTTGGACAAGGCCGTGATGGAGGAGCTTGCCCCGCTCAAGATGGAGCGGGCGGTGTTTTCCACGGTGATCGAGGCGGGAGAGCCGGGGCCGGAGGGCCGCGATGCCGTGACCTTTACCGTGGCCACCAACCCGGGCGCCCCGGCGGGCCCGCTCAACAAGATCGCCTCGGGCGGGGAGTTGAGCCGCTTTTTGCTGGCATTGAAGGTTTGCCTGACGGGCACCGACAGCGGGCTGACCATGATCTTTGACGAGATCGACCGGGGCGTCGGCGGGGCCACGGCGGATGCCGTGGGCCGCAGGCTCAAGCAACTGGCCGAAGACGGGCAGGTTCTGGTGGTCACCCACTCGCCGCAGGTGGCCGCGCAAGGGGCGCATCATTGGCGGGTGGAAAAGAAAGTGGTGGAGGAGCAGACCCTGTCCACCGTCACGCCCTTGCCGGACAGTGACAGGGTGGATGAGATCGCCCGGATGCTATCGGGCGATACGATCACGCAGGAGGCCCGCGCGGCGGCGCAGGCCCTGATGGGCGCTTAATTCCTTGGCGGGACCAGCTTTCCGGGATTGAGGATGCTTTGCGGGTCAAGCGCCTGTTTTATATCGCCCATGACGCCCCAAGCGGGCCCGTGCTCTTCGCTCATATAGGGGCGTTTGCCGATGCCGACGCCGTGTTCGCCTGTGGCGGTGCCGCCAAGCGCAAGGGCGCGTTTGACCATGCGGTGATGCACGTCTTTGGCCCGCTCGGTGGCGGCATCATCGCCATCGTCGAACATCAGGATGGCATGGAAATTGCCGTCGCCCACATGGCCCAAAATCGGGCCGGGCAGGGCGGCCTCGGCGAGGTCGGCTTGTGTTTCCTCGATGGCTTGCGCCAGTTTCGAGATGGGCACGCAGAGGTCAGTCACCACCGCGCGGCTGCCCGGGCGGCTGGCAAGAATGGCGTGGTAGGCGTTGTGGCGCATGGTCCAGAGGCGGGTGCGATCCTCGGCCCGGGTGGCCCAGTCAAAGCCCGTGGCGCCATGTTCGGCGGCGATGTCGCCGAAGGTTTCGGCCTGCTCAGTGACGCCCGCGTCAGAGCCATGAAATTCCAGCAAAAGATGCGTGGTTTCAGGCAGTTGCATGTCGGCGTAGGCATTGACGGCGGCAACGCTGGCCGGGTCCATCAATTCGATCCGCGCCATCGGCAGGCCCATCTGGATTGTATCGATGACGCAGGCCACGGCGCTGCCGACATCCGGAAAGGCGCAGACCGCGCTTGAGATCGCCTCGGGCTGTCCATGCAGGCGGAGGGTCAGCTCGGTGATCAGGCCAAGGGTGCCTTCGGCGCCGACGAAAAGCCCGGTAAGGTCATAGCCCGAAGAGGATTTGCGCGCGCGGGTGCCGGTGCGGATCACCTCACCGCTGGCGGTGACCACTTCCAGCCCCAAGACATTGTCGCGCATGGTGCCATAGCGCACGGCGGTGGTGCCGCTGGCGCGGGTGGAGGCCATGCCGCCAAGCGAGGCATTGGCGCCGGGATCGACGGGGAAGAAGAGGCCGGTGGCGCGGAGTTCGGTATTGAGCGCCTCGCGGGTGACGCCGGGTTGCAGGGTGGCGTCCATATCCTCGGGGTGGATGGATAACACCTTGTTCATAAGTGAAAAATCCACGCAAAGCCCGCCCTCTGGGGCCTGCGCCTGACCTTCGAGCGAGGTGCCGGTCCCCCAGCCGACAACGGGGCAACCATGGGCCGCACAGATGCGCATGATCTGGGCCACCTCCTCGGTGGTCTCTGGGTATGCCACGGCCTCGGGCGGCATCGGCGTGAAGTAACTTTCGCTGCGGCCATGCAGATCGAGATCGGACTTGGACTGCGTCAGCCGTTCGCCTAGAAGGTTGGAAATCTCGGTGAATGCTGCGGAATGGCCCATGGCCTTGCTCCCCTTGATAATTTCGGCGCAAGGTAGGGCAAGGGGGCGCGCATGAAAAGGCCGCATCAGACGGTACAGGGGCCATGACGGACGGGGAAAAATCCATCCTGAAACAGAAGGCGCGGGCGGCGATTGCGGCGCTGCGCAATGGTTGGTCTGTGATGCTGGACCGGGGGCCGAGCCAGATACAGTTTTGGTTCATTGCCCTGATCATCGGTATCGCGGCGGGTTTCGCCGCGCTGTTTTTCCGCAAGGGAATCATGGCGTTACAGGGGCTGGTTTACGGCACCGAGGATATGTCACGCATACATTCGGTGGCCGAAACCCTGCCGTGGTACTGGGTCTTGAGTGTGCCCATTCTTGGCGGCTTGGTGGTGGGGCTGATCCTGCATCACATGACCGATGATGCACGCGTGCGGTCGGTCTCGGATGTGATCGAAGGGGCGGCGTTGCAGGAGGGCCGGGTTGAGACGCGCGAGGGCATCGCCTCGGCCCTGGCGTCGCTGATCACGCTGGGCACCGGCGGCTCCTCGGGGCGGGAGGGGCCGGTGGTGCATATGGCCGGGGTCATCTCAAGCTGGGTAAGTGACCGGATCAATGCCGATGGCATCACCGGGCGCGACTTGTTGGGCTGTGCCGTGGCCGCCGCTGTGTCGGCCAGTTTCAACGCGCCGATTGCCGGGGCCTTGTTCGCGTTGGAGGTGGTTTTGCGCCACTTCGCGCTGCATGCCTTTGCCCCCATCGTGATCGCAAGCGTGGCAGGAACGATCATTAACCGATTGGAATTCGGCGATATTACCGAATTTGACTTGCCCACCACGAGCGCCTTGGAGTTCTATGTCGAACTGCCTGCCTTCCTTTTGCTGGGGCTGGTTTGCGGGGTGGTGGCGACGGTGCTGATGCATTCGATCTTTTTCGCCGAGGATATGGCCAGTTACGTGCAAAAGCGCACGCGGGTGCCCCGATGGCTGCGGCCCATGATTGCAGGGGCGATGCTGGGTGGTTTGGCGATTGGGTTTCCACATATCATCGGGGTGGGGTATGAGACCACTTCGGCGGCGCTCACAGGGCAGTTGGTTCTGCATGAAGCCCTTGTTTTTGCGGTGTTAAAAGTGGCCGCTGTCGCCATTACCATCGGCGGGCGCATGGGCGGCGGGGTGTTTTCGCCGTCGCTTATGGTGGGGGCCTTGACCGGGTTGGCCTTTGGCCTGATCGCGACGGGGATTTTCCCGGATGTGTCGGGCAGGGCCACGCTTTATGCGCTTGCAGGGATGGGCGCGGTGGCGGCGGCCGTGCTGGGCGCGCCAATCTCGACCACGCTGATTGTCTTTGAACTGACCGGCGACTGGCAGACCGGATTGGCGGTCATGGTGGCGGTGTCGATGTCCACGGCTTTGGGCGCGAAACTGGTTAAACGCTCGTTTTTCCTTACACAATTGGAGCGGCGGGGGATCCGGCTGGCCGCCGGGCCGCAGGCCTATTTGCTGGCGATGTTCCGGGTCGAACCCTTGATGCGCCCGCCCGATCACCCGCGCGGAGCCCGCGAGGAGGCCTGTTGGGAGATGATCGAGGACGGGGTTTATATCGGCATGAACGCCACCCTTGAGGCGGCGATGCCCTTGTTCGACCGCTCGGCGGTGCCCTTTATCCCGGTGGTCCTTCTGCGTGGGGAAGGCAAGCCGCCGGAGTTGCAGGGTGCGCTTTTTCACGTGGATGCGCTCAAGGCGTACAACCGGGCTTTGGCGGCGGTGTCGGAGGAAGAACATAGCTGAGCCGACGAAGCGGGGCCGCGGCATTGGTTCATGAAGAAAACCTGCGTCTGTATTGCGTCGGTAAAACGTTGGTATCGCGTCGGAATTTCTCCTTCATCCCGCAGTGCTGCGACTGGCTTGGTCATGGCATCCGGTTTGTTGATTACAGGATTTTGGTTGGCGCAAAGAGCTTGCGTTATGAGTTTTTCCGTCCCCAACCGCGGAAGCCGCTCGCCTACACGCGGATGATGGCGGGCGTCGGCGATATTTTGGATCGAGGCCCTCGCTGTGATCGGGCCTTCTATGGTGCGGTCCCGCACCGCTTTGCCGCAGGATAAAGTCTTTAAGGCGCTACAACCAATTCCGTTTGACCTGTCCCTCGCTATATAGATGCGTGCCGCGCCTCGGCTCAGCCGATTTTCGGATGTGGCAGGCGACAAGCCGCCAAGAAGGCGTTCCGCCGCTATCCGGCAGGCTGTGTCCAGATCGATCTGTCCAAGGCGCATGCCACAGTGCGTTACCCTTGAACGCATGGACAGGTCGAACGCGTGAACCAAAAGATCAGGAATGCCACCCTCAAAATAGGTCTATTACGAAAGCTATGACCGACGGTGCATACATCTCGACGACGTTCCATCGACATACAATTTTTCGCGTGGCTTGAACACGCGTTAGGGGGCGCTCCAGAGTGCCTCGTAGACCTCAGAGATGCCCTGTGCCTCTGATGCGATGCTGAAGTGGGTTTCGGCGGCGCGTCGGGCGGCCTTGGCCATTTTTTCGTGGCGGTTTTCCGAGAGCATCCTTGTCAATGCAGCGGCGGTGGCGGGCGCGTCGTCTTCGGGCACGATCAAGCCCGTGGTGCCGTTTTGCGAGAAATGCCTGTAGTCGCCTGCATCGGTGGCCACAAAGGGCACCCCACTGGCCATGCCTTCGAGCGGTGTCATGCCGTAGCCTTCGTAGCGGGGCAATTGGACGATGGCCGAGAGCGCCCGGGTGAGGCCGGGAAGATCAGTGGGGGCGATCTCGCCGGGGAAAAGGATGCGGTCGGAGAGGCCTGCCTTGGCGATTTTCTGTTGCAGATCAGCCAGAAAGCCCTGATCGGATTTGGCGGCGCGGCCGATCACGAGCGCCGTGATGTCAGGCGCAGTGGGGAGGTATGCGAGCATGGCGTCGACGAAACGGTCGGTGCCCTTTTCGGGGCGGATGCGGCCAATGGTGGCAATGCCGCGCGCCCCCGGATGGCCCGTTGCGGCCCACGCGGTGGCGCGGTTATGTGCCGGGGTGAAACGGGTGCAGTCAACGCCATGGGGGACGACCGCGCGCACATGCGGGACGAAGTCAGCGGCGCGCTCGGTGGTGGCGATCACCCTATCCATCCGCGAGATCAGCCAGCGGGGAAAGGCCGAATGGCGGCGCTGGGCGGCGGAGGTGAAAACGATCTTCACCGGCAGACGCAGGATGTCACGTGCCCAGAGGGCGGTGCGCATTTCCGTGTTGCGGCGCACGTGCCAGATGGTGAAGGGGCGGTTTTGCGGTCGTGTGCGCGAGAGGCGCAGGGCCTCGCGCTTGGTGATCGGATCGGGGCAGCCGGGCAGGGCGTGGCCCGCGACGGCGAGGTCGTAGTGCTGCTTCTGCTGGTGGATTACGCCAGCGGCGGTGGCCGAGACCCCGGTGAAATTGCGGTTGAAATTGGTGACGATCAGCTCGGTCACGGAATGGGCCTTGGTGTTGTGTGCCGATTGCTTAGCCGAGTGACAGGGCCTTGGAAAGGGTTTCGGCCATGTCGTGCAGCGCATCGGCCTGCCCGGCGGCGAAGCTGCGGCTGGCCGCGCGGCGGGTGGCAAGGGTGTCGGGCTGGGTCAGAAGCGTGGTCAAGTCTTTGGATAGTGCTTTGGCGTCGGCAACCTTGGTGGCGGCGTTCTGGGTCGTGAGGTCGGCGTAAGTCTCGGAGAAATTGGCATAAAGTGGCCCGTGAAGAATGGCGGAGCCCGCGTGGGCCGGTTCATAGGGGTTGTGCCCCCCCACGGGCACGAAAGAGCCGCAGAGACAGGTGACGGGCGAAAGTGCGTACCACAGGCCCATCTCACCCAGGGTATCGGCGAGGTAGCATTGGGTGTCGGGCGTCAGGGCCATACCGGTTGAGCGGCGGGCGCTGGTCAGGCCTGCCTCGGCGAGCTGCACCTCGATCTGGTTGGCGCGTTCGGGGTGACGGGGCACGAGGATGAGAAGTGCCTCGGGGAGGGTCTTGAGGAGGGCCTTGTGGGCCTCGGTCATCAGTTCGTCCTCACCCGGATGGGTGGAGGCGGCGAGCCAGAAGGGGCGCGCGCCGATCACCTCGCGCAGGCGGGTGAGTTCGTTCGCGTTGAAGGGCAGGACGCCGGAGAGGGATTTTAAATTCACCCCCGGGGCGGCATGGGCAATGCCGATATCGTGGAAATGCCGGGCGGTGCGGGCATCCTGACAGTGGATCAGGGTGAAATGATCCAGCAGGTGGCGCGCGGTGGAGGCGAGGCGTTTCCAGTTCCGGGCCGACCTGTCGGAGATGCGTGCGTTGACGAGGGCCAATGGCAGGCCGCGGGTCTTGGCCCCGCGGAGCATATTGGGCCAAAGCTCGCTTTCCACGAAAATACCCGCCTCGGGGCGCCAGTGATCGAGAAACCGCGCCACGGCGCGGCGGGAATCGAGCGGTGCGAATTGGTGCTGTGTGCGCGGGGGCAGGCGTTTGCCAACGATCTGGGCCGAGGTGGCGGTGCCGGAGGTGAGGAGGAAGGACAGGTCGGGATGCTGGCGGCCCATTTCCTCGATGAGCCGCAGGACCGAGAGGCTTTCACCGACGGAGGCCGCGTGGAACCAGACGATCCGCCCCTCAGGACGGTCCAAGGTGGCGCGTCCCATGCGTTCCTTGATGCGGCCAGCCGGGGTGCCTTGCGCCTCAAGATTGGCGCGCACGCGGCGGTAGGCCAATGGCGCGATCAGATTGGCGGCCACGCCGTAGAGGCGGACCAGCACGGGCGCAGCGGGGCCGGACATCAAC
>Ga0102930_1000823_pt1 | contig 10398 bp, 16 predicted proteins | sample SalPon1_B_H2O_MG_FD_84514 | JGI IMG/M metagenome (GOLD analysis project Ga0102930, IMG submission 84514) | Salt pond water microbial communities from South San Francisco under conditions of wetland restoration - Salt Pond MetaG R1_B_H2O_MG | ecosystem: Environmental > Aquatic > Non-marine Saline...
CAAATCGATATGGAAACGATGGATTAAAGATCGCCGCAGCCCAGTCCCTTACATGAAACACACCATCGACCATCTCAACTCCGGCCGGTGTATGCATCCACGAGTTAGCCGCAAGGATCCAGAACGATGAGATGAACGTACCGATCGCAACCATCACGGCCGCAAAAAGATGTACACCCGGTGGTACTCGATCCCGACCAAAGAGTAGGACACCAAGGAACGCGGCCTCAAGAAAGAATGCAGTGATCACCTCGTACGACAACACCGGACCCAGAAAGTTTGCAGTCGCGTACGCAAAGTTTGACCAGTTGGTTCCGAACTGAAAGGACATCACGATACCGGACACGACTCCCATACCGAATGCGATCGCAAAGACTCGAGTCCAGAACTCAGAGAGTCGAGCATAGATTGGATTCTGAGTCTTATAGAACAGACCCTCGAGTAGCGCGACGAACGATGCGATACCGATGGAGAACACCGGAAAGATCGCATGGAACGACACCACAAAGGCGAACTGTATTCTTGAGAGTAACTGTGGATCGAGTAGTTGATCCATCATTGACTAGATCTCCTGATTGATCACGAGTGAGATTGTTTCTGCGACCTGTGCAAACTCGTCGTCTGCATCCCATCCTAACCGAGTGGTTTCTGCCGCAGTACCGATACGAATACCCGACGTTTCGGTGAACGGTCGCGGATCGTTCGGCACACCGTTTTTGTTAACGGTGATACCGTGTTCCTCGAGTTTATCCGCGACCTCGCGACCGGATACACCCTTGTTACGCAGATCAAGTAGAAGGATGTGACTGTCGGTGCCGTCTGTCATCACACGAACGTCGTTATCAAGAAACTTATCGGACATGACCTTTGCGTGATGGATCACCGCACCTGTATACTCTGCGAACGTTGGATCGAGTGCCTCGGAGTAGCACTGAGCCTTGGCGGCAATGATATTCATTAGCGGTCCACCCTGTGTACCAGGAAAGATGGCAGAGTTGATTCTCTTGGTATACTTCTCGTCGTTCCAAAGGATCATGCCACCGCGTGGACCACGCAGTGTCTTATGAGTCGTCGACGTAACCACATGAGCGTGAGGAATCGGCGAGTAGTAAGAACCACCAGCGATTAACCCCGAGTAGTGAGCCATGTCCACGAGAAGGTATGCTCCGACCTCATCGGCAATGGTTCGGAACGCGGCCCAGTCGATCTGCCTTGGATACGCGGACGCACCGGCAACAATCATCTTTGGCTCGTGCTCGAGAGCAAGATCCCGCACCTGGTTGTAGTCCAGGTATCCGTCCTTGTCGACACCGTATGCTACTGAGTTGTAGACCTTGCCCGACAGATTGACACTCGCACCGTGTGACAGATGACCGCCGGACGCAAGATCCATACCAAGGATTGTATCACCTGGTTTCAGGAAGGCTTGGTATACCGCGGTGTTCGCGTTAGCGCCAGAGTGTGGCTGAACGTTCGCATAGTTGCAACCATAGAGTGTAGTGAGTCGCTCGATCGCGTACTCCTCGATCTCATCCATGAACCTGCAGCCGTTATAGTATCGCTTTCCTGGATAACCCTCGGCGTACTTATTCGTAAAGATCGAGCCACATAGTTCGATCACGGCACCAGAGGCAAAGTTCTCGGATGCAATCAATTCAAACGTTGTGTTCTGACGAGCCGATTCTCGCTGAAGCACACCGTAAATGTATGAATCCATGGTATGAGGTTTCATGATTAACTTTCCTTTAGGTACTGCTGAAGCTCAGTGAATCCACCGATGTGTTCATCATCGATAAAGATCTGAGGAAACGTCTTTGCCTCAGGAACGGCCGCGAGCATATCGTCCCGCGACCACTTATTCAGACTGGTGTTTCTCTCCTCGAACTCGATATCTTTAAGCTCGAGGAGGTTCTTTGCCATGTGACAGTAGAAACAACCGTCCTTTGACCATACGACTGCACTCATACCACTAGGCCTCACACGCTTCGCACGTAAGAATGTCACGCACCAACTCTTGAGCAGGATTGGACGACCGCTGATAGTACAGAGTCTTGACTCCGAGCTTCCACGCTTCCATCACCAGCGCGTTCACGTCTTTTGCCGGTGCGTCGGGTGGAATCAACAGATTCAGCGACTGCGACTGATCGATGTACTGTTGACGTGCCGCGGCCTGCTGAATGATAATGATCGGCGCGATCTCGTCGAACGTCTTGAACACCGACTTCTCGGTCTCGCCAAGGAAGTCGAGATGCTGGACGGATCCACCGTTCTTCAGAATATCGAGCCACGTCTCCTCATCGTTGCGACCGTACGACTCAAGTACACGAGCGAGGTACGGATTCTTAAACGTAAACTGACCCTTTGCCAGATCCTTGGTGAAGTAGTTCGACCGAAGCGGCTCGACCGACGGTGACACCTGGCCAAGGATAAAAGAAGAGGATGTAGTCGGCGCGATCGCGCAGCGCGTCAGATTACGAACACCATAACCAATCAGACCATCCGGCTCACCGAATCGTTCGGCCATCTCCTGACTTGCTCGCAGCGACTCATCGTCGATATGCTTTGAGACCTCCGAGGCAAGATTGATCGCGTTGAACGACTCGAACGGAATCATCTTCGACTGAAGGAACGTGTGCCAGCCGAGCTGACCGATACCAAGAGCGCGCCACCGACGAGCAAATCTGTGCGGTGCATCCATGTACGGAATATCATGAGTCTTATTCAAATAGTCAGTCATCACCGCGTCGAGAAAGTACGTGAGGACCCTTACCGCGTCGGTGTTCTTCCAATCGTCGTACGTATGAACGTTCATCGACGCAAGATCGCATACAAAAGACTCGTCATCGCTGGAAGGCAAACAGATCTCGGAGCAGAGGTTGCTCGCATGAATCGGTAGACCCTTATCCCTGAGTACCTTTGGTTTGTTTCGATTAACGGTATCGCGAAAGAAGATGTATGGATAACCGGACTCTTTGCGTTTACGCATCACACGAGCCCAGAGACGAAGCTTGTCAGCATCGTTCGAGGCCATCTCTCCTGCCTTCACAGCCTCGCCTTGCCGAATCATCTCCTCCATCCACTCGTCACCGATACAGATACCGATGGACATATTCTGAATCGAGTGACCGACCTCTCGAATCTCAAGAAACTCCTCAATATCGTCGTGCTCGATGTCGAGATACGCGGCGAACGAACCACGACGCACGTTGCCCTGAGAGATGATATCGGTATTGGTCTCAAAGATGTTCATAAAGTGTACCGGCCCGTCTGCTGTACCACCGGTCTTAATCTTTGAACCTCGCGGACGAATATCACCGAAGTAACCCGAGGTACCGGCACCGTGTTTGGTCTGCATACCGACCTCTGCGGCCTTACCAAGGATCTTAGAGATATCATCACCGATGTACGATCCGTTACACGAGATCGGCAGACCGCGATTGTTACCGAAGTTCGACCAGACCGGCGAGGCGAGTGAGTAGAACCCTCGACCCATGTAGTCGTAGAACTTATCCGCGAAGCCCTCTACATCCAACATCTCTTCGGCGGTGTCTGCGATCTCACGAATACGATCCTCGGCGGACTGACCTTTGGGCAGGTATCCGCGCGAGAGAAACGTCCGAGAGTCTTTGTTCAGCCAATCAAAGCTCATTCGTATCTCCGTTATTTTTTGTGTTGAGTAGTTGTATGTCATAACAAAAGTGTTCGCTCGTTAAAAGAGTTCGTCCGCATCGATGGCATGACCCTTCGCATAGTCAACGGGACGCTTCTGAAAGAAGTCCGTCATCGTGTGACCAAGAGTCGACTCGTCGAACCAGAACGTCTCGTCGGCAAGCTTCTTATCGTATTTAATGGCACTCGAGTCAAAGCCGATCTGATCGAGTGAGTCCTTCATTCGCTTTGCGACGAACGTCTTTAGGATCTCTGCATCAAGTCCCTCAACCGAGTAATCACCGATCATCCAGTCGATCACCCTGCTCTCTGCCTTAATGGACTCGAGGCACTCGTGTTGAATACGTTCACGAAGCTCATCATCAAACAAATCCGGATACTCTTCCTTCAGAGTCTGAATGAGCTTGATGCCGACCTGCGAATGGAGCATCTCTTCGTTTCGAGTATACTGAACCTGCTGAGCGACGTCCTTGAGGACCGCACGATTACGGTTAAAGTGCATGATCACATAGAACTGAGAGAACAGGGATACGTTCTCGACGAACAGTGTGAACAGAGCGATCGCATAGATGTACTGCTTCCGCTGGTCGTCATATACCTTTTCGTTGTACTTCTTCAGGTAGTTGACTCGACCGCGGATGACCTCCTCGTTCAGGTTCTCCTCAAATACATGGGTCATATGAAGAACATCGAGTAGCTTCTCGTACGCGAGGTTATGAATGACCTCTGAATTTGCCATTGCAAAACCAAGGTCTTTGATCGAAGGATGAGGAAGATGCTTGCCTACGTCGGCCCAGAACGTCTTGACCGCTACCTCGATCTGACCGATCGCAGAGAGTGTACGAACGATGATCTCCTGCTCCTGCTCGTTCAGATCGGTCTTGAACTGTGAGTAGTCCGAGCGAAAGTTGAACTCGTCCGGAGTCCAGAATCCCTCCCAGATTGCGTCGATGAATTCTTTTGCCCAGGGATAGCGGTCGGGTTTGCGTGATAGCTGTTCTTCGAATAGCATGAGCTTCCTCGTTGTGATTGAGATAAAGTGTAAAAGGCAGAGTCTACTCGACTCATTATAGGGACTATTGTATCACAGTCCAGGCTAGTTGTAAATCAAAAGAGAATCAAGTACGAAAGAGAAGTTACTGGTCCGAGGACTCCGGCGGGGATGATGAATCCTCGTAGTACTCCTTATACCGCAGAAGTATGTTTCGCTGGGTATTTATATGTTGACGAATTCGAGCAAAATCGACCGACAGCTTTTCGTAGCCGTTATCGGTCATCCCGATGATCACTGGATCAGAGCCCTCTTCTCTCAGAGCATCGAATACTTCATCGGCGTTATCGGGAGTCACGACGATGAACCGTGGATCGCTGAGCTCGAGTGGTTCGGCCGGAGCAAGATCGAGAGGTTCTCGTTCGACCGGTGTGCTCTTCGTCTCTATTAGATCGATACCACTCGCACAACCACTAAGGAAGAGAATCGAAATCGCACTCAGAATTAGAACCCGCATTCTTTTCCTCCTTAGTAAGTTCTGCACCAGAAGCGATCTCCATACAGCGGATCGCATTCTCACTCGCGTTGTTTATGATGTTCTCTATCAGACCCGGCTTGCTCATAGCAAGTTTGCCGAAGTCCCTTTCGGATCCGTCCGCACTCTCGTTGAATCGAGAACGCAGATCGTCGATCGTTCTACGCTGCTGATCGATCAGTCCACGTATCTCTTCCCTCGACTCGGCGATCTCCTTCTGATCCTGCCGCATCTGTTCAATGACCTGGACCTGATCTTCGACCGCCGTCTCAAGTGTGTCGACGTTCTGCTGCGATCGCTCGAGATCGGCTCTTAGACCAGAGACGTACCAGAACGCACCGACAACGATGACGAGTATTCCACCAGCGATCGCCATCTTAACGGACGAAAACATAGTGTCAGTCCTCTTCCTTCTCGCCGTTACGAATTGCCTGAGGAGTGTTCTTGAGACCCAGGGATCGACGATACATCTTATAGGTATCGAATCGTGACCGACGATCGAGTTTGCGATACGGTTTGACCGGACGACCGGTCGGATTCATGTTGACTCCAGGACCGGACGATGTATTGGTCGGTGCTTCTTCCTCGAGGTAGTCCCTAAACGACTTCATCTCTTGAGATCCCTCGCTGTAACGTATACTTCTTGATGTGTGTCGACGTGACGAACTCGATAGACGTCTGTGCTCATAAAGGATCCGACGGGTGTCGTATTCTCGTCGACAATAACCTTCTGCAATGGATGACCGATCGCCTCACCTGTTGTTGGCGATACCACTTCATTCGTAAGTTCGTATGTGCCAGGCGCGATTCGTCGACCCTCCTGAACGAACCAGGGCGAATCCTCGAGTGATTCGGTCAGCTCCATCTCGTCCAGGTCGATACCGATCTTATCGAACACCGCACCGATCTGCTCGTCGCTCATGCCGGTCTGCTCCTTGATCAAGAACAGTGCGGCGGCATACGAGGCGGCAACACTACGACCACCGGGTAGCTTCTGCAGAATGCGTTTGATACCGAACACGAGCCGATGGAAGATCGTGTATGCGTCCTTCTCCTCGCTCGTGCGAAGTGTACGGGACTTGCGCAGGACCTTTCCCTTCTCGTCTATGATCCCGAACTCGTACGCGTCCATGTCCTTCCAGTCGGTGGACAGAATCTTAACGAATCGATACGCGTAGTATGTGTCAGCGGATCTTGATACGATTCCCATCTATAGATTCCTTAGTCTCTCGACGATCGTCTGATCCAACGGTACCTCGACGTAGTCGTCTTCTCGAAGATAGTTCAAGAAGATCAAGAAGGTCTTGATCGCCGACCAGTAGTCTCGTTCCATTCGATAGAACATCATTCTGTTCGTGGCCTCGATACCGAACACGTTGTATAGTACAACGATGTGATTCAGTATCAACCGCTCTTGCAGATCGTCGTTCTGCGTGTATCGCCGCAATAATCGTTTCAGATACTTGAAACGTTGGAGATCGTGGTAGAACTCCTCGACGGACATACACTGCGGATTATCGTAGTGTCGCGATGCGAAGAGAACAAAGTTGTCCTCGTTCAGCTCATCAAATAGTTGCATACCGTATCGGATCCCTTGTGTAGTTGTTTCAGTCCCTCACAAGAGTATTTATCCGATGGATGCAATCGATTACTACTGATCCATCATGCGACGAATACGATCGAACGAAACGGTCGTCTTTGATTCCGGAGTGTTCGTCGGTGCGGACGGCTCGGCGGCCTTGTTGATTCGATCAACTCCGTCCTCGTACTCACCGGCCGCCGGCTCGAATACCTGCACCTTGTGCTGATCGGCCCATGCCTTCTCTGCCGGAGCACGAGGCTCGTAAGTCTCCTGACCGTCAGGATCGACACCCTGTGTGGCACGACCGCTGTAGTCGACCGCCTCGCTCAGTGCGCGACGAACTCTAGTGGTATCGACGCCGGCGACAGAGAGTGCTTCCTCGATCTGTTCCCATGTATACTTCTTGCTACCCATTTGGTTTTACACCTCTCGTTGATTGCCTTGATGGCGATGATTGTGTTCGTGTTTTATTGACCAGAGCCTCTGATCCCATGTACGCACCGACAACTCCCGCCTGTGAGATATAGAACAGTGTCGCAATTTCAGTGAGCAATGTGATACGACTGTCTCCTACGATCGGAAGAAACATAAAGACCGTGAATCCGATCATCGAGATCATAGCTACCCAGGCCATCTTCTTCTGAGTATTCTGACGTCTCTCGATTCGATCCTGCTCGACCGCTCGAAGCTCTTCCTCCGTGAGACCGTCCTCGTATAGATCCCTTATACCGTTATCGTCCGTCATGGTAGTATACTGTTCATTGCCATGGCGACCAATACCGTCGTGATCGCACCGACCGCTGTCCAAAAGAAGTTGAACAGACTCTTAAGATTCGACTTGTTCTTAGAGACGTCGAGCTCAAGCTCATGGATTCTATTGGTGTGAGAGTTGACCGCTGCCTTGATCTCCTGGGTATCCTCAATCAGAACAACGATCTTTTCCTCCGCACGAGCGATCGACACGACGGCGTTTGTAAGTTCGTCGAGTTTCTTCTCGATGCGATCCATACGTTCGGCGTAGTGTTCGTCGAACCTGCGATGCAGATCATCGAGATCCTTCTGAGTCGCGCTGCGAGAGTTATCGGTCGACACTCTTTTTTAGTCCTCTTCCTTTTCTTTCTTATCCACAATCTTCTGTGCCCACTCGACTCCGGCGTCTCCACCCCAACCGAGCCAGGCTACGTAGCCGTTATCCTTCCAGGGCTCGTCCTTGTGTTCCGGCGAGATCTTCGCGTTCTTCTTATGACGAGCAAACGCGGCCATTCTTTTAACCGTATCGTACGACAGTTCCTCGCGATCGGCGAGTTGATTCGCACGAGTCCATCCGGTACGAGTCATTGCCGTAACCTCATCGTCGCCGTGCTCCTCCTTCCAGTCCAGAGCCTTCTGTGCGTTCTTTGCCGCACCCGCCGGTGGCTTGTACGTCTCTGCATCCTCATTGATGATATACTGTGCAAAGGACTTCATTCTATTAGCCTCCGAACTCGTGACCGGCGACACGCTTCATCTGTTTCTTAAACTCAGCGAAGTCGGGTTTGTTCTTATACAGTTTAATGGTCACCTCGTCGCGATCCTTGCCCTTGATGCGCCAGTTGTAACCATCCTCTTTGTGTTCGTCCTTGGTCGTCTTCACTACACGACGCTTGAACCCATCCTCCCAGGACTCGTAGTTTCCCTCGCCCTCGGTGACCATGTACTGTATGAACGATTTCATGATAGGTTAGTCCGCGTAGTATGGATTGTTTGGATCGGCATCACCCGATTTGTCGGGCCACCAGTCCAGTTCGAATCGATCACCGTTCGCGAACATCTCCTTCATATCGTTGATGCGTTTCTTGTACTCATCGGCCGATGGCGACACGTTACCGCTGACCACATCAATGACGTACTGAATCGTTACGGCATTGGCGACGAGACTTGCACAACGACCACCGACCTCGTTCTTTAAAAAGTCGATCAGAATACTCTCGGACGATTCTGCAAAATCATCAGCAAGCTCATGCGGCACCTTCAAATCAACGTATGAATACGCAAAGTCGTAGTGCGGAGTAGGCGACGTATGAAGAATATACTCGTCAAGAACTTCTATACGTTTGAACCCATCCTTTGCGTACCATACCGCACGTTCGCGAGTCAGTTCATGAGGAGCACCGAACGTACGAGACAGATGCATGATATACTTAGTGGGCTCTACGTTCTGCCACGTAGAGAGAACACTCTCCATGTACTCGTGATCGTAGTGATCCTCATTAATGAACTGTGTAAAGGACTTCATACTATTTACTACTCGTTTGGATTAGGATCAACGTCGTATCCCGCCTCGCGACGAGCCTCGAGCCATGCGGCGACGGCCATCTCACGACGCTCCTCCTTGTCCTTACCCTTGAACTGCGGAGCATCGGAATCGTAGAAATCCTCGATCCACTTTGAGACGTCATCGGACGGTTTCAGCTTCTCGCTGATGTAGGATTCTTTCTTCATTTCCTTATCAGACTTCCAGTTCTTATCGACGTAGTCAAAGAACTCCTTCTTCTTCTCTTTAGAGAGATCAGCGGGAGAATCCGCACCGAATCTCTTGAGTGCTTGATTAAAAAACTTCTCGTACGCCTCGTCGTCACCGGACTGAGCCTGTTCGTTCAGAGTCTGTTCATACATACCGCGACCCATACCCATCGAGTAACGATCGGCCTGGTGAGCCTTCATCTTGCGAGTCTTACCTTTCATGTACGAGTACAGACCTTCCATGTCGCCTTCGATCTTGGCGAGTTTGTTCTGATACCACTCGGGCATCGGGCAACCGCTCTTAAGACAGCGTGTTACATCGTCGGCCGCATACTTGATGAAGTGCAACTGAGTCTGCGCCATCTCTGACGCACCGACAGGACCGTAGTCGGGATAGTCGTAATAGGCGCCTTCAGATAGTTCTGTATTCTCGTTCTTCTTTCTGTTGGCAAAGTCCTCAAGATCTCTCAGAGCGCTAAGATATTCGTCCTGAGCCGTCTGAATCTTTTTGCGAGCACGAGGAGAAAGATCCTTTTCGACGTCCTTCATCTTTGAATCTATGGTAGACTCAATATCATCTATAACGCTGCCGGTCTTCTTTCTTCTTGCTTCATCAACCTGAGCCTCTTCCATCGGCACGCAGTTCGGTACCTCTTTACCATTCACCGTCTTAGTACCGACCTGTACGTAACCCTCCCAACAGGGATCGTCCTCGGGTTTCTGAAGTTCGTCCTCATATACCTCGGAGGGTTTCTTAGCCTGCTTGACCTTTGCAGCCTCCTCGAGGTTATTGCGGAACTTAAAGAAATCAGTCATGATTGAATTACTCCTGAACTATGCGTTCTTAATCTTGTTCTGTACACTGTCGGGCAACTTGTCAAAAAGATCCTTGTCGGCCTTCTGAGCCGTGCCCTTTCCATACGTAAGAAAACTGTTGACTCGAGCCATGGCCCACTGAGATGCCGTTGTACCGGGACGATGACCCTGCTGATACGCAGCGAGTCCGCGATCGTATACCTTGTTGAGTACACTCATCGGTGCGCCGGTCTCATCCGACTTTTTCTTTAGGCCCTTATTCTCTGTTATAAACTCCGAGAATGATTTCACGTCTTCTTCTCC
>Ga0102930_1000825_pt1 | contig 10385 bp, 9 predicted proteins | sample SalPon1_B_H2O_MG_FD_84514 | JGI IMG/M metagenome (GOLD analysis project Ga0102930, IMG submission 84514) | Salt pond water microbial communities from South San Francisco under conditions of wetland restoration - Salt Pond MetaG R1_B_H2O_MG | ecosystem: Environmental > Aquatic > Non-marine Saline...
GAATTTGTCGGTGTAATCCCCTACGGACGTGCCTAGCACGTCTGAGCGGTCCATTTCGCCGACGCCGCCCGGCCCCGCAAACCACGCTTGCGCCGCGCCCTCCGGGCCGTATTCCTGCACATACCCACCGAACTTGTGGTCAAAGACGGCATCTTGAATGTCAGGGTTTGCCAAGAACTCGTCAGCCGAAACTTCGCGCCCCAGCGCCTCGCGCGACCATTGGGGGAGGTTGGCCTCCATCACCTGATAGCGGCCAAGCGGACGCCCAAGGCGTTCATTCGCCGGGCCGACCGCTTGATAACCACCAGACCCCGCGCTTTCTATAGAAGCAATGGCATCGCGGTATTGCCCCATCCCGCCAGACGCGGGGAGGCTTTCGGGGCTGGCCTGACCGCCGCCAAAAGTGCCGCCAAACAGATCAGAAAACTCCGAATTGAAGTCCTCACGCATCTGGTTTTCTTTTTTCCCGGCCTTGCGGTCCATAAGCGCGCCGACAATAGCCCCCGCGCCTTGTGCAAGGCCCTCCAAGGCATACTGCGGCTGGCGCATCCCTTCGCGCTGCATAAGCCCTTGAGCGATTTTGCGACGCTTTTGCAATTCCTCGTAGGATACGCCGGTATCCCCGCCAAACACATAACCATCCATCAGAAATACCCCCCAGACAGTCCGCCAGACGCAACCTGACCCGCCGTGCCGAAGATGCTGCCCAGCATCTGCTGCTTTTGCTGCCAGCCCGCCAACTCCTGCTGGTAGGCTGCCTGCTCAAGCCCGGCCCGGTCTACTGTCGGCATCTGCACGCCATTGGTGCTGACGAATTCCGGCATGGAAACCTGTCCCGTCCCGAGGAGCGCACCGATTTCGTTGATCGGCTGGTTGCGCGCGCTTAGCGCCTCCTGAAGTCCCCGCTGCCGGTCGGCGTCCATACGCTGCTGCATCGCCTGATCATTCGAGAAATTCTTATCGGCAAGGTTGTTGCTGAAATTTGCCTCTCGAAACGCGAGCGCGTTGTTCGTGCCAATGGCGCTATTGCGCGCCTGCGCCTGTTGCAGCGCCTGATTGGAGTTGGCGATCTGACCTTGCAAAGACAGGTTGGCGCGATCGCGTTCCTGCCCGAACCGCTGCTGCTGCCCCTGATTGTAGAAATCCGCGCGCCCCAATTCCTGCTTATACGACTGCTGCTGCGCGGCATTTTCAAACCCGGCGCGGCGGGCCTCAAGGTCGGCAAGGCGCGATTGCTCTTTACCACCCGCAAGAATAGCTTGCATCCGCGCATCTGTGCTCTGCTCGTTCGCCCGGTTCATTGCACGGTCATAGGATTCCGACCCCTCGCGAATACCCTGATTAATGAGCGAAGTGCGCAGCGATTCCTTGTCCCGCTCCAACGACGGGTTGAGCCGCGACATAAGGGCCTCTTCAACCCGGCGGCGGTCTTCCGAAAAGTCGGTGCCGTAGGTCCGTGTGATTTCGCCAGCATCGCCAAATTCTTGCCGAATGTCGCCCGCGTCCCCGATACCTGCTCCAATGCCAGGGGCATCAAAGTTCGTATCCATACGCTGCAAACCGGCCAGACCTTGGTAATCAGGCGAACGGATATTCGACGCAGACCCGCCCTCGGGCAAGCCGTCAAACGAAAATGGCGTGGCAAAATGCTCATTCATCTGCCCGCTTACCAACGTGGACAGATCGGCCATGTTATTACGCGTGGCCTGCCCAGCATCAAAGATTGACCGCTCACTGTCAGAAAGAGACTTGGTGGCCGTATAACTCGGCAGGTCATAAACGTTCCCAGTGTTGGGGTCCGTCCATTCCGTCGATCCTGTCTGCTCATACGTCAGTGACCCGCTAGGCGTGATCTGGTTCACATTGCCCAGAACCTGATTGGCCATAGCTGTGCCGATATTGTTGGCCGTCTGCGCGCCCGCCGTTTCAGCGGGATCTGGCGGTTTTGGTGCTGACATGCCCATGTGTGTTACCTCGCAAATCGTGATGCCGCCCAAGCGTCATCCGTCAGGGTCAAAATTGCCTCGTCAGCGTCTTTGCCGCGAAGCCGGGGGATGATGTATTCTGACGCCCCCAACGCTTTCGAGAGACGCCGCACGCGCCCGTTTGCCGCGTCACACCGCGCAAGCGCCATCTGGCACTGTAGCTGCCCGTAGATGTAGCCAGACGCTTGCTTGAGAATGCCGCGCTGCGCCCATTGGGGATCGTCCGCAACGGCTGAAACCTCGATCACGCCCGCTTCGGGGTGCCAGTTGTGAAAAATCAGCACTGCCGCAATACTGTCACCTTTCATGACAACCGCCGATGTGCAGGGACCGAAGCCGCGCGCGAACCCAAGCCTTTTTGCCGCGTATGGCACCGCCAAGTCCTCGTGACCCCATTCAAGCCGCACGCCCGCCGCCCTCTGCAATTACGTCGATCCTGAGCAACTCCACCGGCAGCTTGTCCGTTCCGCCGCTGGTGATCTGCACTGTTGGCGCAAGCGCCCAGCCCGCGCCCGTGACGCTGGCCCAATAGTCCGTGACGCCCGTTGTCGGGTTTTCAACTTCAGCGCCCCATGTCGCATCGCCCCAGTTATCCGCGCCCCAAATCATCGCATCACTGTCAATCGCAGCGACCAGCGGTGACGCCTGGAATGTCACATTGTAATCAACCGCCATGCCATAGCGCGCGTTGAATGCTTTGTCCGCGAAATAGGCCCCGCGCGCCATTGACGGCATCTTGTAGGACAGCGGATCGCCTACATGCGTAAAGGCGCAGCACACCTTGGCCACGAACGGCGCATCCATGTCGGCCCCGGTGGTGTTGATCTGCTTAATCACGCCGTCCGACTGCCCGATATAGGCATTGCCAACCAGTTCTGCGCCGCAAAGCCCGTGCCACCCTGTTTGAATGGCCCATGCGCGGGTTTGTAGGTTTGCCGACAAAGCCCGCGATGCCTCGGAGAATAGCGAAAGCATGACCTCGCCATTGGTCCACTTGAAAAGCTGCATGTCACTTGCGCCGCGCCCAACCTCGACCGCCCACGTCGTGCGGATCGGGCGGGAAACTGCCGCGAGGCTCAGTTCAGCCGGGTCTTTGGTCAGCGCCGCCGAAAGAGGAACAATGCCGTCATCCGTAGCAATAAGCAAATCGCCGCCGATCCGCGTGACGCCACGCGCCGACAAGGGGCGGCCGATGTCATACCGGCCTTCCAGCGACCATGTGCTGGCATCGCTCGGGTCTGTCCCTGAGTAAATCGCGACCTCCCCCTCGGTCGTGACAAACACGCACTTGTCGTCCAGCCCGTCGCCGCTATCAAGCGACCATGTGGCCCCAAACATCAGCGTGCCGCCCCGTTGGAACACGCCCGCAAGGTTAATGTCGGATGCAGCCCCGGCAATCGAGCCAGCAGGCAGATACCACGCCCTGAGGCTGTCCTTCTCAACGAAAAACAGCCGGTTTTGATGCAGCCAGACATGGCTCAGGCTGTCCGTGTTCACGCCCGTCAGCGCCAACGAACTTGCAACCGAATTGACCCCGTCAGCATCCGCCGCCCCGCTGGCGCTGGTGATGGACTCATTATCCTGGAACGGGCCGCTCGTGATTGCGCTGGTGTAGAGCGTGCCCGTTGTGCCCGTTGTTCGCACCATTCCAACAATCGTTGCGCTGGCCCCGGACGTGCCGCCCGTGACTGTTTCCCCGATTTCAAAATCAGCCGTCAGCGCGTCGTAGGTCAATTTATTAACCGAAACGCCGATGAGCGGGGCCCAATCCGCGCCATCGAATATCTGCGCGAAATCGGTGCCGTTCACGGCTATCAGGTAATCACCGCCGCTGACGCCCATCTGCTGCACAGACCACACGCCATCCGAGATCCCCGACACAACCTCGTCTTCCTCGGACGCCGAAGACGTGACCTCGTAAAACGCCGCGTCTGTCGCCGCGAAAATCTGCTGCGATGCGCCGGACGAATAAACGAAAAGCGATTTGCAGGCACCGGCGACGGTCGCATGAACCGCCGTGCCGCCGCGCACCTTCAGCCCCCGGACGGTCGGCAGGAAATTCTCGATCCATTCCGCCGACATGGGGCCTTTTACCGATGTCGGGTCATTTTCAACAATGCCCTTTACCGGAGCCGGAACGCTGAATTGTCCGGCCTGCGTCCGGCGCGCTGGACGCCTCATGGGTTAAGAACCCCCGGCCATGCGAACTTGGCGCGCATTGAGCGCTTGTTTCGCTGTGTCAAAATCCGCGCGCCCTTATCCCGCTCAATCGCACGTGACAGCGCAATCTCCGCGTTCTGCATATCTTCGGAATAATCAAGACCTTTCTGAGTGCGGAAAACCCACACCAGCATCAATTCAAGCACGCGGTCATCCAGCACAAACGTATCGTCGTCAGCCGTGAACCGTTCTTTTCTGGTGCTGTCATTCGCCGCGCACGCCTTGTCGCTGATATACCAGAACTTCGCTTCCTCATCCGCAGCCAGGGCGGGCTTGAACACCATGTCGCCGCCGTAGATCGTCCACGTTCCGGTAACGATATCGTATTCCCGAACGTCGAGGCTCAGCCAATCTTCTGGCGAAATGTGCGCCAGTTCCCGGTCCCATTTCGTGGACCACACGTCCGCATCTTTGGGCATCCGAAGGTAATCAGGCGGCAGAGAAAAATCGGTTGTTGATCCATCGCCAATGTGGGTTTGCAGCGTGCGCAGGATTTGCCAGTCGTGGGCGTGCTTGATCTTGTCCGCCGCCTCGATCAAAGCCTCGCGCAATTCAATCGCGCTGCGGTCAGTGGAGCCGAACAGCACAGACGGTTGCGCAAGCCCGAGCTTGGTGGCCGCGTCCTGGACAATCGCGAGTGCTGTTCGTGCCATTTATGCCGCCTCGTTTTCCTTGGCGTCTGCCAATTTCTGCAATTCCTGCTCAAGCCGTTGACGGCCCCAGCGGCCATCGACTTCAACGCCGGCATCCTTGAGCATTATCTTGAGTTCGTCGTCGCCAAAGCCCTCAAGCTGCGACGTGACCGGCTCCGCTTCTTTCTGCGGCTCAGCGTGGCCCTCCAATTCAGCGATGCGCTTGCGGAGTTCATCGACTTCGGAAAGGCCTTTTGCCCGCTCAAGATAATCCTGCGCTTGCTGCACGAGCGCCTGACCGCCCATGCCGAGCCTGCGCATGGAGGCTGTCGGCAGGCCAGCCAATTGCTCAACGGTCTTGATGTTCTGCGCCCGCAGTTCGGCCCGCTTGGCTTCCGTGAGGAACGTGGCTTCTTTCAGAGGTGTGCCTTCGACAACCTCAGCCGCGTGATCCGCGTGCCACGCATCGTAATTCGCCTTGAACCGCTGCGCGTATGTCATCTGCGTCTTGGCGTGGGAGACGTAGTGCATTTCATGTGCCGGGGCGACCAGTTCGCGCTTGTTGTCCGCCGGGAAGCGAACGCGGACGTATTCCCGATCCTCGTAAATCGGACGACCTTCGGCTTTGCTCTTGCGCGGCACTTCAACGGGCTTGCTGAAGAATTCGACCGCAAGCTGCATGTCGGGATTTTCCATTGTGATTACCTTTCTGAGAGGATGCGAAAGGCGGGGCCGTTAAGCCCCGCCCGTTGTTTTAGTCGATCTTGAACCAGGCATAATCGCCCGAGGACAACTCGACGCCAGATGCGTTGTCCGCCGATCCACCAGAAGCGGCCGCGACATATTCACCCGAAGAAACGGTGATGTTGGCTGCGGTGTTGCTCGCGCCAATGGTCGCATTGGCTTTTGCATACTGGTATGTCTTGCCGTCATCACCGATGACGGTCTGACCCGTCTTGAACGGACGCGGCTTGATGCCAGACGCTGCCTCTGCGGCGGTGTAAACATCGGTGAAATCAACACCGATGACGTTGCCAGAAATGGCTACCATTGTTCAGCCCTCCTTACGAGCCAGTGTCGCTGTCATAAAGTTTGGCCATGTGCAGCGGGTTCTTGAGCGTCAGTTCGCCGTAGAAGCCGATGTGCTGCACGACCGCATCCTGGTTGACAGGGGTTTGCTTGCCGCCGAACTTCGAGAAGTTCCGATCCTTGTGGTAACGGAAGCAAATGTGATCAGTGGCGATGAAGTAGGTCGTGTCGGACGGCATGGCCGAACCAATGCCGCCTTCCAGGACAATATCCATCGACTTGCCCGCACCATAGAACTTGAGCGACGGGAAGCCGAGTTTGGCAACCTTGCCGCCGTCCGTGATGCGCTGGATCGCCTCGGTTGCAGCCTGATAAGCACCGTAATGCTCTTGGCTGGCAAGGATGAGATCCGGGCCGGTTTTGCCGCGCGAACGCTCAATCACAACCTGGTTGAACATCGGCTTGACGCTCGAAGACGTAACCTGCGTAGCCGTGGTCTGATCCCAGCTATAGGTGTCCGCGTCGTAAGCCGTGGGCCGCCAGATTGCGTTGTTAGCACGGCTGATCCCACCATAGGTGCCGGTCGTCGGATCGGTCGGGATTGCAAGCTGCAAGCCGCCAATCTGACGCCCGCCATCGGCGGTGCCGTCGCTGTGCAAGTCCTCCGTGAAGCGGTCCTGAAGTTCCTGCTCTGCCGCCTCCAGGTGAACATCCATGATGTCCATGAGTTGCGCGGTCGAGCCGGAGTTTTGCAGGATGTCCTCCATCGAGAGAACAACGGAAACCGCCGCCATCTTCGGCGTGAATTCCGCGTCGTTCAAAAGTTCCGCCGGAGACGGATTGAGGAACTGATACCCGCTGTAGCGCGTGTATGTGCCTGCTTCGTTGTAAAGCAGACGCTCGCGGATGGTCGGACCCTCAAAGGTCTTCCACATCCCCTTGTCTTTCATGACCGCGAGAAGGACGTTGGCATTCGACACAAGGTCTTGATAGCCCGACGACCGATCCTCGACGGCCAACGAAAGCGCCTCCTGGAGGCGTTCATTGGTGTTCAAAGCCATTGGCTTATCTCCATCTGGTTAAGAGCTAGAAGCCCGCACGCTGCATTGCGCGTTCAAGGGCTTCCTGTCGGTTGCTGGAAGGCTTGCGATGTGCCGGGTTTGAGCCGGAAGTCGGTGCGCCTGTCACGGATCGCGCGGGCCGGGTTTGAGCCGGTTGCGCTGGGGGAGCCGGTTCTGGCTCCGGGGCCGGGGCCGGGTTCAGCCGGTCGGCTTTCTGGTATGCGTCCTGTAGGTCTTTTGCGTAGCCCGTGGACAGCATGTTCGCGATTTCTTCGGACAGTTCGTCAAAACGCGGATTCTGCGCCGCGAACTGCTCGACCTGAGACAACACCGCCTGTTCGCGCTGCTGCTGCATGGTCTGTGTTACTTGCCCTGTTTGCTGGCGAAGCTGCTGCAACTCCTGCTGCATCGCCTGCATTTGACGATCGCGCGGGTCGGGCTGACCGGGGTCTTCGCCAACAAGCATCTTGCCGACTTGCTGCGGGGACATGCCCATGTTGCGGGCGATTTCAGCAAAGCCTTGGGCCGGGTCTTTTTGCAGCATCTGCTCGGTGTTCACATACCGCTGCATCGCGCCCGCCAGCTTTTGCGGGTCATTCTGCGCCATCTGCATGTAAGGCTTGAGCGGCTCAAAAGCCTTTTGATATTGCTGAATACCCTGCTCGGTTTCACGAATAGCGCGCTGAACCTCGCCGCGCACGCTTTCCGGGGCCTCGGCCCATGCCTTCTTGGCGTCCTCAGAGAAACGCGCAGGCGGCTCTGCCAACTTGCCCTTGGCCTCGGGCGCTTTGTCGCCCTCCTGCGCCTCTGCGGGCTTCTCCGTGGCGTCCTTGGCGACGAATTTGCCGTCCGGCCCCCGCTCCGGCCCGTCGCTGTCCTTTTCCTTGTCCGCGCTGGCGTCTTTCGACTTCGCCTCCGGCTGGGCCTCGGGCTTATCCGCCTTTACGTCCGCGTCCTGCCCATCCTTATCCGCGTCCTTGTCAGAGTCCTTGTCCACATCCTTGAAAGCCTGTTCCAGTGCCTCACGGCGGCTGCGCTGGGGCTTTGCCTCTGTGGCCTCATTCTCGGGCGTCTCCTGTTGCGTTTCGTTCTCTTGCGGCTCCGCGTCGGCAACGGGGGATTGTTCCGCCGGAGCGGGTTCAAGGGCGTCTTCTGTCATGGTGTATCCTTCTGAGGGATGTGCTAGGCTGCGCCAAAGCCCATTTTGGATAGCGCACGTGCCGCTGCGCCTCTGCGCTCCTTCGCGGCCTTTTCTTTTTCATGCCGTGTCGGCTCTGCGCGCTTGGTCGGAACATCGTTGCCGACTTCCTCAACGCCCGCGCGCTTGTATTCCTTCCGCATTTCCGACTTGCTGTCGTAAATCATGCCGTTGGTCATCGACATAAGCGGCTTTTGACTGTCCCGAATGAACATCGGGCACGCGAGTTCGCCTTGCGACAGTTGACGCTGGAAACGGCGCTCTTCGGCTTCAGCCTTGAGCCGATCATATTCGGCTTGGCTGACCGTCTGACCTAGCCATGTCGGCATTACTGACCATCCCCCAGCGCAACCGGACGCTTTTGATCTTTCTCAAGCTCAAGTTCCTCGGCATCGAAAATAGCCTGGATTTCGGCCTGTTGACGCTTCAACGCCTGATCGTCCTGCTTTATGCCGACCTCCTGCGCCTTGAGAGACAGTTCAAACTGCTTGATGGCCGCGTTCGCCTTGACCTCGTATTGGCGGGCCTGCGCGTCGGCCTCGGCAACGCGGGCTTTCTGCTTTGCCTCGAACTCGCGCACCTGCAATTCCCGCTGGTGGCGCTGCGTCTCGGCCTGCATCTTCTGCGCTTCCATTTGCGCCTTTTGCTGCTCGACCTGCATCTTCGCCTTTTCCGCGCTGTTGTCCTCACCGGCGGGCGCGTTGCGCATCTTGTCCACGAAGTCGTCAATGACCTGGCCCATCTCGCGATTGGACCGGAACGCGCCAGCGCCGAACCTCAGCATCTCGCCCATCAGTTCCGCCGCCTGCGGGGCTTGCTCCAAGAGCGGCATCGCCTGCCCCATAAAGCCGCCCATTGCGGTCAGCATCTCGATGCGGTTCTGCTTTTCCAGTTCCTCGTTCGGCGCGATGGTGCTGTCTGTCTCGATTTCCAAGATGAACGGGCGCAAGCGCTGGTTTTTCAACAGCCCGTCTACCTGCTCGATCGTGACTTGGCCCTGCAATTCCTGCACCTGCGCCTCGACCTGCTGCTTCGCCTGCTGCATTTGCTCCTGCGGCACCTGCTGCTGCATGGCCTGTTGGGCGGCCTGCTGCGCGCGGGACATGATCTGCTGCACCTGCTGCTGGATTTGCACCTGGCTCGGGATTTGCATTCCGGCCATTTGCGCCAATTCCTGAGCGGGCATGGTCTCGGCGTAAATTTCGCCCTTGAGCCGGATGACCTCCAGCGCCACCCGCACAAGCTCGTTTTGCTTTTCGCGCACGCGGATTGAGCCGTATTGTGCCTTGAGGTTCTGAGCCCCGAGCGTTTCCTGCGCGTCCGTCACGCCGCGCATGATGTCGGACAGCCCGGTGATTTCGTAGACATCTTCGATCAACTGCCGTCGCAGCGAGACAAGCTGCTCGATCACCTGTGCAACTTCAGTAACGGGCAACCAGATGATGCTATCCTTGAGACTCTGCCCGCCAAGGGCCGCGAAGTTGGAAACCGGAACGAGGATAGCCTTGTTATCCGTCTGGGCGAATGCCGCTTCAATAGCCTCGCCAACTTCAGATGTGCCAGCGCCGTAAAAGCCTTTCATCCGCAGGTTTTCCGAAAGCGCGCTGATCCGCTCGGTCAGTTCGTTGATTTCATCAACCTGATCGCGGTAGTAGACAAAATCAGGAATGGGCAGGAGCGTGCCGCGCTCGACCGTGCCATATGCTGGACGCGGGCAGGGGAAAAACCCCTTCACGTCGATCAGCGGCTCGCTTTCATCTAGCGTGTCCTCGACGCCTTCCGTGACCCAAACCACCTTGCCTTCGGTGCGGGACCAGATTTCCCAGACCTGCGCCTTTTTCTGCGTGGACTGGTAGTCGTCATCGCGCTTCTTGCCGATTTCCTCGCGCTTGGCGTCCTTGAATACATCTCCAAACCGCTCAACGCCTTCGTCACGGGTGATGTAGGCCCGCCGGGCCACCCAGCCGCATTCCTGCCATTTGCGGCAAGGCTCGTGCAGGAAGTCGCGGCGATCAACGTGAATGACGTGCCCATTATCCAGCACCCACGGCACGCCGCGCGCCGTAAGCGCCAAGTCATCGCGCACTTGCAGCATCACATCGTGGACGTCATCGAACTCAACATCGAACTCCAACGCGCGTTCCAGCATTTCTGCGGCCTTGCGCGGCACCTCGCCCGTATCCGTGTGACGCGGCATGACAACCGGCTGCGGCGGGCGCTGATACATCGACGGGCGCAGAACTTCGAGATTGGCCCAGAA
>Ga0102930_1000828_pt1 | contig 10370 bp, 8 predicted proteins | sample SalPon1_B_H2O_MG_FD_84514 | JGI IMG/M metagenome (GOLD analysis project Ga0102930, IMG submission 84514) | Salt pond water microbial communities from South San Francisco under conditions of wetland restoration - Salt Pond MetaG R1_B_H2O_MG | ecosystem: Environmental > Aquatic > Non-marine Saline...
ATTATGAATTTAAATGAAGGCGATCCGGCACCTCACTTTAGCGGTGTAGATCAAAATGGCAATAACTTTGATAGCAAAGATTTTATAGGTAAACAGCCCATCGTGGTATATTTTTATCCTAAGGATTTTACGCCGGGATGCACGCAGGAAGCTTGCCAATTTAGAGATGAGTATGAAGATTTTAAAGATCTGGGAGCTGAAGTTATCGGCATTAGTGCTGATTCTGAAAAATCTCATCAAAAGTTTAGCCAAAAACACAACATCCCTTTCCGATTAATCTCTGATGAAGATAAGCAATTGCAGAAAAAATTTGGTGTAAAAAAAAGTGTCTTTGGTTTATTACCCGGAAGAGAAACATTTGTTATTGACAAAAAAGGAAAAATCATTTTAAAATTTAACGACCTAAAAGCTTCCGGTCATATAAGAAAGGCTAAAAAAGCTTTACAAAATAAATAATATGAGTCCATTACCCAACTTACATCCATTGAAATTTGAACCCATTCTGAAAAATAAGATTTGGGGAGGTGAAAAGTTAAAAACTAAATTAAACAAAACTTCTGATCAAAATCAATTAGGCGAAAGTTGGGAAATCTCTGGTGTAAATGATGATGTTTCGATTGTGGCTAAAGGGGATCTAAAGGGCTGGAATCTTAAACAAATTTTAGAAACTTATCAGGATAAACTCGTTGGCCAAAAAGTCTATAATCATTTTAAAAATGAATTTCCTTTACTGATCAAATTTATAGATGCGGCAGATACATTATCCGTACAACTACATCCGGATGATACTTTAGCAAAACAGAGACATAACTCTTTTGGTAAAACTGAAATGTGGTATATAATTGAGCATGACCAGGATGGTTTTATTATTGCAGATTTTGAAAATAAAATCAAAGCTAATGAACTTATAGATTTTATTGAAAATGGAAATTTGCAGGAGCAATTGAAATCTTATGAGGTTCAAACAGGTGATAGCTTTTTTGTTTCACCGGGATTAGTTCATGCTATTGGTAAAGGAGTCTTGTTAGCTGAAATTCAGCAAACATCTGATATAACCTATCGCTTATATGATTGGGATAGAAAAGATGATAAGGGCAATGCTAGAAAACTTCATATAAAGGAATCAATAGATGCTATTGATTATTCATTAACAGCCCAACCTAAAATAAACTATGATAAAACTAAGCAACAAGTTTTATTAGCTGATAATAAATACTTTACAACAAATAGGTTGAAAGTTGATCAGCATTATCAATTAAATTTAAAAAATAGAGATAGTTTTACGATCTTGATGTGTGTGGAAGGAAATACCCAACTTGAATATAATGATAAGAATTATGCATTAAATGTTGGAGAGAGCATACTTATTCCAGCTTTGTTAGAAGAAATTAAAATTCTTTCTGATCAGCCAAGCATAATTTTAGATGTGCATATTAATTAGCAGCGACCGGATTATTCGTTTTGATATTTTCAATAATCATTTTAGCATGAATTCTTGAATTTTCAATAAACCATTTATGCGTTTCCATACCGCCACAAATTACACCGGCTAAGTAAATACCTTTTAGATTGGTTTCCATAGTTTGTGGGTTATACTGGGGTATTTTACTTTTTTCATCTGTAATATTGATTCCCATTGAATGTAAAAAACTAAAATCAGGCTGATAACCTGTTAAAGCCAGCACATTGTCATTTTTAATACTAAAATACTGCTTGTTTACTTTATCGTATAATTTTAGCTGACTATTCTGAATTTCATGCACTTCAGTGTTAAAATACGCGTCAATACTACCTTCTTTAATGCGGTTGATCATATCAGGTCTTACCCAATATTTTACCCGTTCACCTATTTGATCACCTCTTACAATGATGCTAACACGACCGCCTTTTCTAAATATTTCCAGGGCTGCATCTACCGCTGAATTACTAGCGCCTATAACCGCTACGTCCTGCATGGCGTAATAATGTGGATCATTATAATAGTGACTCACCTTAGGTAATTCTTCTCCTTTTACATTTAGATAATTAGGCTTATCATAAAATCCGGTAGCTACTATGATATTTTTTGCCTGATATTTTGCTTTTTCTGAAGTGATTAAATAATGATTCTCTTCAGGGCTTACACTTTTAACCTTTTCAAATAATTTGATATTCAGTTTATTAGAAGTGGCGATTCGCCTGTAATATTCTAAAGCTTCTTGTTTTGAAGGTTTAGCTGCTTTGCTGATAAATGGAATTTCATTAATCTCTAATTTCTCAGATGAAGAGAAAAAGCTCATATTTTGTGGATAATGATAAAGTGAATTGACTAAGGTTCCCTTCTCGAGAATGAGATGACTCAAATTTTTCTTTTTAGCTTCCAGCGCACAAGCTAAACCTATGGGGCCACCACCGATAATCAATATATCTAACATATTTTTTCTATCCATTGGCTATGGTATAAAGTTTTTCAATGGTTTTAATAGGATTTTTAGCGCCAAATACATGACTCCCGGCTACAAAAGTATCAGCGCCATGTTGTTTAAGTTTCTCTAAATTTTCATCAGTCACACCACCGTCAATTTCAATGCGAACATTTAAATTTTTATCTTTTATCATTGCTTTAAGCTTCACGATTTTATCATAAGTGTTAATAATGAACTTCTGCCCACCAAAACCGGGGTTTACGCTCATTAAGCAAACTAAATCTAATTCTGATAAAATGGGTTCTAACAAAGAAACTGGTGTATGTGGATTGATAGCCACACCCGCTTGCATACCGTTTTCCCTGATCAACTGAATGCTTCTATGCAAATGAGTACAGGCTTCGTAATGGACGGTGAGCAAATGGACGCCTAAATCAGCAAACGTCTTCGTATATCTATCCGGATCAACGATCATTAAATGCGTATCCATAAACATATCTGTTTGTTTTTTTATCGATTTTATGACCGGCATTCCAAAAGAAATATTCGGCACAAAAACACCATCCATAATATCAAGATGCAACCAATCGGCTTTTGATTTTTGACATAGTGTAATAGCAGATGTTAAGTCAGCAAAATAAGCCGCTAAAAGGGAAGGAGCTATAATGTTTTTTTTCATATAATAAAATAAAAGCAAAATTAGCAAATATCTATAGGCTATTCATGGTTTTTAGTTTTCTTTAAATAATCTACATTAAACTTATGTTATCAGTTTACATAAGTTAATGGAAAAAGATAGTTTTGCAGAATATATGAAAGCACTCTCGTATCTTAATAAATTTTTTATCAAGTATAAGTGGAAGCTGTTATTAGGGCTGTTTATAACGATAGGCGCTCGTATTTTTTCTTTATTTACGCCTCAGTTAATCGGTGATTCAACAACGGTAATTGAAAAATATGTAAACGGTGAAATAACGGATATTGATGTAGTTAAAGATGAACTCTTGCTCAATATCGGTTTGATTATAGGTGCTGCCTTAATGTCTGCTTTCTTAACTTTTTTGATGCGTCAGACTTTTATTGTGGTATCTCGTTATATAGAATACGATCTTAAAAATGAAGTATTTAAGCAATATCACAATTTATCACTTAATTTTTACAAAAAAAACCGCACCGGTGATCTGATGAATCGTATCAGTGATGATGTTTCTAAAGTTAGAATGTATGCTGGCCCGGCATTGATGTATGGTGTAACCACTTTAACTTTATTTATCGTTGTGATTAGTTATATGTTTTCAACTGCACCTGTGCTTACCCTTTACACCCTCATTCCTTTACCTATTCTGTCTTTTGCCATTTATAAATTGAGTGTAGCGATTAATCAACGGAGTAATATAGTTCAACAATTTCTATCGAAGTTACATACCTTCACTCAAGAAAGTTTTAGTGGAGTTGCTGTTATAAAATCCTATGGAATTGAAAAGATGGTGCAGTCAGACTTTACCAGGTTATCAAATGAAAGCAAACAAAAAAATATCAATCTGGTTAAAGTTCAGGCATTTTTCTTTCCTATGATGATCTTATTAATCGGCATGAGCAATCTATTAGTTGTTTATATAGGTGGTTCAAGATATATGGATGGTCAGATTGCTAATGTAGGTGTTATTGTGGAATTCCTTTTGTATGTTAATATGTTAACCTGGCCGGTAGCATCAGTTGGATGGATTACTTCTATGGTTCAGCGTGCAGAAGCTTCTCAGAAAAGAATCAATGAATTTCTTAGTGAAAAACCGGAGATTGAAAATCATAGCGATAAGCACCGAGTTATCAAGGGTGATATTAAGTTTAAGAATGTTACTTTTACTTATGAAGATACCAGGATCACCGCTCTAAAAAACATTAATTTTCATTTGAAACAAGGAGAAACCCTTGCCATTATGGGAAAAACCGGAAGTGGTAAATCTACCATTTTAGAATTGATAGGTCGCTTATATGATGTTCAAGAAGGAGAGGTTTTAATTGATGATGAAAAAATATCAGCAATCAACTTAAATGATCTACGACAATCCATAGGTTATGTTCCGCAAGATGCTTTCTTGTTTAGTGATACGATCCGCAACAATATAAGATTTGGTTGTTCTGATGCCACGGAAGAGGAAGTGATTGAAGCAGCTAAAAATGCAGCGGTTCACAGTAACATCATAAATTTCCATAAAGGATATGATACTATATTAGGAGAAAGGGGAATTACCTTATCCGGGGGACAAAAACAAAGGATATCAATAGCTAGAGCCATTATTAAGAATCCCGAGATTGTCTTATTTGATGACTGTTTATCGGCGGTTGATACGGAAACAGAAGAAGCTATATTTAACAAATTAAAAGCCATATCCAGTAAAAAAACTTCCATATTAGTAAGTCATCGTGTGTCATCGGCTAAATTTGCTGATCAAATTATTATTTTAGATCAAGGTGAAATCATTCAAAAAGGCACGCACGAAGAGCTGATGGATCAAGATGGTTATTACCGCAATCTCTATCAAAAACAACTCTCAGAAAAAGATTATTAGTCGTGTCCGACTAGGATATTAGAGTTGAGATATGACAGGCTGACACCAAAGGCGTTAGGTGAGATAAAATTGAACAGCTCATTATCAATTTAATAGATATTATACTATTAATCATTGCTGAATCAATTTGATTTAATAGCAAGGTGTCAAAAATGTAATGCTTACAGATTTACAGGTCTTCCATCGCTTATTATAATGGCCACAGATTAAATTTTATAGATATTAATGAAAGATTATTAAGATTTTCTTGGCAATTGTTTTAAATTTTTTCAAATTTGACCCTTCAAATAAATATCAAATAAATCTAAAAGACTATGAGTGAACAAGGAACGAAGAATGATGACATTTATGCAAAAGTAATTCGTGCAGGAAGAAGGACGTATTTTTTTGATGTCAGATCAACAAAAGCAGATGACTATTATTTAACCATTACAGAAAGTAAGAAGTTTACTAATGAAGATGGTTCTTATTTCTACAAAAAACACAAAATCTATTTGTACAAAGAAGATTTTGAAGACTTTAAAAACGCCTTAGCAGAAACTACAGATTTCATAATTGAACAACGAGGTAAAGAAGTTATCAGCGAGAAACATCAACCGGATTTTGAAAAAAAGAAAGCACAACAAGAGGATGACAATCAATCAATAGGCACTAGAAAAGCTTATTCAGACCTCGAATTTGAAGACATTTAAACGAAATTAGTTTAATAATAAAAAAAACTCGTTTAAAACGAGGTTTTTTTATTAGATACTTTACTATATTTTAAGCATTATTTTAATTCAAGTGCTTCTTTTATGAATTTTTGAGGGATAGCAAAACCAAGACCTTCTAATCCAATTCCCTTAACTTTTGCATTTATAACACCTATTAATTCCGCATTTTTATTGATTAAAGGCCCACCACTGTTGCCCGGATTTATACTGGCATCTATTTGAATATACTCTACACCATCTTCATTTCTAACCCCAGAAATAATTCCTTTAGAAAGGGACTGGCCTAATTGAACTGATGTAGGCGTACCTACGGCATATACTTCAGAACCTCTTTTAAAATCTTCTTTACCTGAAACTGAAAACGAATATTCAGGTTGATGATTAACTTTTAATAAAGCGAGATCTCTCATTTTACTTACTCTTTTTATTTCAGCATAATGCTTATTACCTTGATCATCAATTATATTGATTTTATCTTGATCAGCAACCACATGATAATTTGTTAAAACATAACCATCATTACCTATAAAGAAACCACTTCCGTGTCCATCATCATTCTTAATAGTGCAAGACGCTTTCATGGCCTGATCTAAATTTTGGGGTCTCTTAGCTGCTTTTAACTTGTTAATATCTAACTCATCAAAGCTTTTATCTTTATAAACCGGATTATTCATCAACTCTTTAAAAGATTCTTTTTCTAATAGTTTGATCAACGAGTTTTCAATGGCATCTTTAATGCTTTTTTTTGCCTTTTCTTCACCAAAAAAACCAGCGAAATTTCCGGATTTTCCACTAACTACAGTTTTGTAAATTTCTTTTTTATACACATCCTCAAGTTTCCATTCTACATCTAATTCTAAAAAATGAGCTTTAGGTTGATGGCCTCTTTTATAAAAATAAGTGCTGTAAACATTCATTTTTTTAACATCAGCAGATATGTTAACAAGCTTTGCTCTGTTTTTTATAACCGTTGAAGTGGTGTCAATATAACTTGCATCTTTAAGTATATCGTATATAGCTTTAGAAAAAACTGTGTTTTTAGCTTTTAAATCAACTTCACTTTTTTCTGTTTTATTAACCTTAACTTCTCCCTTTTTGAAATACCTATTGGGATTTATTAAATTATTGGTTACATCATCTTTGTTTACATTAAATGATGTTTTTCTAACCAATATCTCATTAGCTGTATCCGGATTCGTTGGTATTTTTTGATATCCTGTAATTTTTAGTTCTTTAGGATAATCCCAGCTATTAGCAGCAATATCATTAGTTATAGGATAAAAAAGTATTCCAAATGGAACAATAGACATGATATACCACGGTGATTTTTTGTACTGTATAGCAACTTCATATTGGTCTTTGTACCCTTCTCTCTCTATACGAATCTGTTTGGTTTCCATATCTCTATCTAATGTAATATTAGATCTTGACATATTTTCCTGCTCTGCATTATCAACATAAACTTTGGCATTGTTTGTATTGGTTTTCAATAATACATCTTGTTTTTTTCCATTTAATATACTTGCGCAACTGCTTAATAAAATAAGTAGTGATAATGTAAAAAATGGGTAAATTCTTTTTTTCATAAAATTTATTTTCAAGCGAATATAATTATTTATTTAAATTTTTATTAAAATGATGTTCATTTTTTTTTCAAAGTGAATGACTGTAATACCCATAAAAATATAACATCTTTATATGCTTTATTAAAATATAATCTCAATAATTATATTTTCAATCTCAAGTAACTTTCTATTTATTACTTTTGATCAAATTTTGAATAAAATGACTCAGGTTCATCATATAAATGCAGAATTCTTAAGTTTAGAAAAGATCAAATTAATTATTGATAAAAATTATTCTTTAGCCTTAAGCGATGCGGCGATTGATAAAATAAATACAGCCAGAAAATACTTAGATGATAAACAGAATGATGACGATACTCCGGTTTATGGAGTCAATACAGGCTTTGGTTCATTGTGCAACATCAAAATATCTAAAGATAATTTAACGACATTACAGGAAAAATTAGTGATGTCTCATGCCTGTGGAACCGGTGATATGGTACCACAGCGCATAGTCAAAATCATGCTATTGCTTAAAATTCAATCATTAAGCTATGGTCACTCCGGAGCCAGCTTAGGTTTAGTTCAGCAGTTGATCACCCTGTTTAATCACGACGTGTTGCCGGTGGTTTACCAGCAAGGCTCTTTAGGAGCATCCGGCGATTTAGCACCATTAGCGCATCTTTCTTTGCCACTTATCGGTTTGGGGAAAGTGCATTACAATAATGGAATCTTTGAATCACAAAAGATATTTGAAGCTAAAGGCTGGAAACCTATCCAACTTCAATCTAAAGAAGGCTTAGCTTTACTAAATGGTACACAGTTCATGAGTGCTTATGCTATTGATTGCTTACTACAAGCTAGAAAGATCAACTATCTCTCAGATCTTATTGCAGCCATTTCCATAGATGCTTTTGAATGCAGGCAGTCGCCTTATGATGATCTCGTTCAGCAGGTAAGACCGCATGATGGACAAATACAAACCGCCAAACAAATTAGACGATTCTTAGTAGATACTGAAATTTCCGGCCACCAAGGCGCCAATGTTCAAGATCCTTATTCGTTTAGATGTGTTCCTCAAGTCCACGGCGCTTGCAAGGATGGTATTAATTTTATTGAACAAAGCGTTCTTAAAGAGATCAATGCGGTAACGGATAATCCCAATATTTTTGTAGAAGAAGACAAGATTATTTCCGGTGGTAATTTTCACGGTCAGGTTTTGGCGATGCCATTAGATTATTTTGCTATCAATTTAGCAGAACTGGCTAACATATCAGAACGCCGAATCTATCAGTTGGTTTCCGGTAATCGCGGATTACCCGCTTTTTTGATCGATAGTCCAGGACTGAACAGTGGATTGATGATACCGCAATATACCGCCGCCGGTATTATAAGCCAAAATAAACAACTTTGCACACCGGCAAGTGTAGATTCTATTGTTTCTTCTAATGGTCAGGAAGATCATGTAAGCATGGGAGCCAACGCCGCAACAAAACTCTATAAAGTGACAGAAAACACCTTACGGGTTTTGGCTATCGAATTGATCAATGCATCTCAAGCGATTTATTTTAGAGAACCTAAAAGATCATCACCCATCATTGAGAAGTTCTTAGCTGATTTTAGGAAACAAGTGCCTATCATTAAAGAAGATAAAATTATGGCTGATGAGATAGAGAAAGCAGAAAGGTTTTTGGAGAATTGTAAACTTGTCAGCAAATTTTAATTATAAACCACTTTATCATTGATCGGATAAATTTGATTGACATGCTGATAGATTTGTATCATCTGATAAAGTGAGCTTTCTATATGATAGTCCAGTCCTACGGAAATTCTAACCAATCCTTTAGTTAAACCCATTTCTTTTTGTTCTTCTTCACTAATTTCTGATGAGGTAGAAGAGCCGGATGCACTGAACAGCGTTTTAAAATAGCCTAAACTGACCGCCAGATAGCCCAAACCGGCTTCTTGCATTTTTTCCATAAAAAGATGAGCTCGCTCTTCACTTTTCAGGTCTATACCTAAAATTCCGCCAAAGCCAAAATCTTTGGATTTTTGTGATTGGAACAATTCATGATCTTTATGAGATTTTAATCCGGGATAAATCGTGGTGATGCCGTATTTATCAAATTCCTGAGCTAAATAATAGGCATTTTCGCTGTGTTTTTTCATTCTTAATTCCAGGGTTTGTCTATTTTTTACAATAGAAGCAGCGCGCAGGCTATCTAAAGTTTGCCCCAATAACATAGCACAACCGGAGCTTACGTCTTTCATGGAATTTATAAGATCGGCGGAACCACAAACGGCACCGGCAACCGTATCTGAAGTTCCATTGATAAATTTAGTTAACGAATGAATTACCACATCAGCACCTAATTGAATCGGTTGGAAAATCAAGGGGGTGAATGTATTATCTACTATAAATGTTAAATTGTATTTCTTAGCCAAGCTGCTGATTTCTTTAATATCAGCCACTTCTAAAAGCGGATTGCTTAAAGATTCGCAGTAGATAACTTTTGTGTTTGAGTTAATTGCTTTTTCAATTGAACTTAAGTCAGTTATGTCAACAAAGGTAGTGTCGATTCCCCATTTTGGAAAAACATTTTTGAGCAAAGCATGAGAGCCGCCATAAATGGTCCTGGAAGAGATGATATGATCGCCTTGCTGACATAATTGCATCAAAGTAGCTGAAATTGCGCCCATACCGGAGGCAAAAACGTGCGCAGCTTCAGATCTTTCTAACTTTGCCATTTCATCAGCTAATTGCTGATTTGATGGCGAACTGTGTCGGCTATAAAGAAATTGATCATTTTCTCCGTTAAAAGTGTCGATCATATCCTGAGCCGTTGCAAAAGCATAAGTGGATGAATCGGATATCGAAGGATTAACACCCTGAAATTTGTCTTTAAAACGGATGTCTTTTTGATTTTTCTCTACCATAGTTGTTGTGTTTAAACTTAATCAACACAAATATTAAATTATAATTTAATATATTCAATATAACAACAATAATGTAGTAATAATATCTTTAAAAATAGTTTAATATAGAATAATTATCTAAATTTGTAGTTGTTGTAATATTATTAAAAAATAATTATCAGATGGCAGATCTTGATCAAA
>Ga0102930_1000829_pt1 | contig 10368 bp, 10 predicted proteins | sample SalPon1_B_H2O_MG_FD_84514 | JGI IMG/M metagenome (GOLD analysis project Ga0102930, IMG submission 84514) | Salt pond water microbial communities from South San Francisco under conditions of wetland restoration - Salt Pond MetaG R1_B_H2O_MG | ecosystem: Environmental > Aquatic > Non-marine Saline...
AACGTCGGGGTGTGTGAAGACGGGACGCGCTTTGTCCCGACGAAACTCGTCGACGTTGCCGGGCTCATTCCCGGCGCACACGAGGGCAACGGATTGGGCAACCAGTTTCTCACTGATCTCAACGAGGCCGATGTGTTGATCCACATCGTCGACTTCTCCGGAAAGACGGATATCGAAGGCGAAACGACCGAGGGCCACGACCCGAGGGACGATATCGACTTCCTCGAAAACGAACTCGATATGTGGTATCTCGGTATTCTGGAGTCCGGAATCGAAAAACACGAGACGAAGTATCAGGGCGCGGACGCCAAAATCGAGGTCGACCTCGCCGAGCAGATGAGCGCGTTCAAAACGAACAAAGACGAGATCAAACAGATTATTCTCTCTCTCGATCTCGAACTCGACACCGGGACGTGGGACGACGAGGATCGGGAAGTATTGGCCCGCGAGATCAGAAAGCGGACGAAGCCAATGCTGATCGCCGCCAACAAGATGGACACGCCGGAGGCGCAGGCCAACTGGGATGAAATCACCACCGATCCCGACTACGACCACCTGACCTTCGTTCCGACCAGTGCCCACGCTGAAAAGGCGCTCAAAACTGCCGCCGAGGGAGGCGTGGTCGACTACACCGCGGGCGGCGACGACTTCGAGATCGTCGACGATATTTCGGCCGAACAGGAGGCTGGACTCGAACAGATCCGGGAGTTCGTCTCCGAGTTCGGCGGAACCGGCGTCCAGCAGGCCATCGAGACGGCGTTGTTCGATGTGTTGGGCAGTATCGCGATCTTCCCCGGCAGTGCTAACGGCAGCGCCGACGAGAAGGGCGTCTTCCGGGACTGCTTCATTCTGCCCGAGGACTCGACCACCTCGGATTTCGCCTACTTCCTCCACTCCGATATCGGCGACGGGCTCCTGCATGGGATCGACTGTCGGAGCAAGCGACAGGTCGGCGCGGACCACGAACTCGACCACCGCGACGTCATCGAGATCGTCTCGACGAACTAACCGTCCGTTTCGACCGCGTCGACGGCATCTTCGAGCGCGACCAGCGCCTGTGTCGCACTCTGTTGGGTGACTGCCTGCCGATCACCACCGAAGACGTGGCGGTCGACGCGCGTAAACGACGACTCACTCCCCCATGGCCCGGCGTAGGCGACGCCGATATACACGAGTCCGACCGGTTTCTCCTCCGTACCACCAGTCGGTCCTGCGATCCCGGTCGTCGAGACGCCCCACGTCGTTTCGGCGGTGTCTCGGATGCCGCGGGCCATCTCCCCGGCGACCGACTTGCTGACTGCGCCGTCCACATCGAGCGCCTCCCGCGAGACGCCGAGATCGGTCTGTTTGGCCGCGTTCGAGTAGGCGACGACACCGCGGTCGAAGTAGTCGCTTGCGCCGGGGATGTCGGTTAGTCGAGAGCAGACGAGCCCACCGGTTAGCGATTCGGCGACCCCGAGCGTCTCGCCACGGTCTCGGAGTCGGGCACCGACTGCTTCCTCGATGAGTTCGATGTCGTCGGGCTGGTCAGTCGACATACCACTCATATCTCGGGGCAACCCCTTGAACGGTCGGGGGTCACCCACAGAGCTACCTACCGAGCGGTCGATCATGGGGTATGGAACCTCCCTACACCGAGGGTCTCGAATCCATCGACAGGGAGTTCGACCGGATCGAGTGTTCAGTCGAGGGGACGATTCCGTCGTGGCTCTCGGGCACACTGCTTCGCAACGGGCCGGGGCGCTTCGAGGTCGGCGGCCAGCCAGTGAACCATTGGTTCGACGGGTTGGCGATGCTCCGCCGGTTCCGCATCGAGGACGGCACTGTCACGGTCTCGAACCGCTTTCTCCGGAGCACGGAGTACGAGCACGCCACACACGAAGGCGAGCTTCGATGCGATCAGTTCGGCACCACCGCCCCCGCGTCGGTGCTGGATCGCTTGCGGGGATTGGTAGACCCAACCCTCACCGACAACGCCTCGATCAGCGTCGACCGAATCGGCCAACAGCCGATCGCGATCACGGAGACACCGAACGCTGTCGCGTTCGATGCCGAGACGCTGGCGACCGAGGGCGGCGTCGACCACAACGACGGGCTGTCGATCACCGGCAGTCTGGGCCATCCGCACTACGATTTCGACAGATCGATGGTTGTCAATATGGGCGTCACATTCGGCCCGAAGAGCGAATACGTTCTCTTCGAGCGACCGACAGACAGTCGGATCCGCCGCGAGGTCGGCAGTTTGGCGGTCGACCGCCCGGCGTATTTCCATTCGTTCGGCTTGACCGACCAGTATGCGATCCTCATGGAGTCCCCACTCAGACTGCACTGGACCGGGCTGCTCCGAAACCGCCCGTTTATTGAACACTACTCGTGGGACGACAGCCTCCCCAGTCGGGTTTTGATTTTCGACCGGGAGAGTGGAGCTGTCGTTTCGAGGCCCGCCGTCGACCCCTGTTTCGTCTTTCACCACGTCAACGCCTTCGAACTCCCGGCCGAAAACAGGGTCGTGGTCGACGTGATCGCCTTCGAGGACAGCGAGGTGATTCAGTCGCTGTCCCTCGACCGGCTGCGGAGCGGCGAGGAGCCGGTTCCAGGCGGCGAACTGCGCCGCTATCGGCTCCCGATCGAGGACGGTGCCGTCGAGCAACAGTCGCTGTTTTCGGGCCCGATCGAGTTCCCGATGATCAACTACCGACAGGTCTCGACGCGTCCCTATCGGTATCTGTACGCGAGTGGCCATACAGACCCCCCGGCAATCGGGCTGTTGAACTGTCTCGTGAAGTACGACCTCGAAACGGACTCACAGTGCGTATGGCACGAACCGGGCGTCTATCCGACCGAACCGGTGTTCGTCGACCGATCTCCGGCCCCCGTCCCTGGCGTCGATACCGGGACGGCCGAGGACGATGGCGTGGTGCTGTCGGTGCTGTTGGATACACGGTTCGATCGGTCGGCACTGCTGGTGCTTGATGCGGTCTCGTTTTCCGAACTCGCCCGCGCCCGGCTGCCAGCCGCGTTCCCGTTCGGATTCCACGGTCAGTGGTATCCCGACGACGGTCACCCACACCGAACGATGCCCTAAGGTGGCGGCTACGTTCCTTCGCGGATCTGTGTCCAGAGCTCTTCGAGCCGTTGGTCGGCCGTCGACTCCCGATTCGGGCGGTCGATAGCCGCCGTGAGGGTGTGTTCCTCCGAGAGGAGGACCGCGATTTTGGTGAAGTCGAGCTCGTAGCGCGTCGTGTGTTGGCCGCCCTGTCGGATCTCGGTCGACTCGGTGACCAGCGACGCCTCGGTTAGCTTGTCGAGCTTGCGGTACATCGTCGATAGCGGGATATCACAGGCCTCAGAGAGCTCGTTGGCCGTCATCGGTTGCGAAAGGGTTTCGATGATGGTTCTGGTTGGCTCATCACCGAGCGTGCTGAGTACGTCCTCGCACTGGTAGTCATCGTCCCGCCCCGACGGGTCACGCACCATTATCCCACGCTATACCCGACTTGCTGATAAATATACTGTTGACACGCCATACTGGTCACCACGCCTACACGAATTTGCCGCCTACTCCACAGCAGGATTCCAAAACGGTGGCAGGAACTGGTGCCCGTGTCGGTTTATTCGCCACGTTCTGCGTCGAAGCCGGGTCGGCGGCCCGTGGCAGCGTCAACACGACCGACTCGCCGGAGCATTCTCCGTCGGATGGTTTGGCGGTGAGGCCCACTTCGGGGGTCGGCTGGTCGGTGTGGTCGACGGCATTGTCGAGGAACTCCGCCTCGGCGATGTCGACGTTGAGCTGTGCGGCGTTCACCACCGTATCCGTCTTCGACTCCTCGCCGTCGATGCAGACGACGGTCTCGCCGTTCGCAAGCCCCGTCTCGAGGAAGTGCTGGCCGAGGAGTGATTTGCCAGTGTCCGAAACGCCCCGGATGAGATACATACGCCCACGAATATACCCCTTCACCGAGCAGTTGATCCAACTCCGGAACCCCGGAGTTGATCGCTTCGATCTCCGTGCCCGATGGTTGTGTACTGTCGTCCGGCATTATTTCACCCTCATTCGACACGTTCGGACGTACTTCACCACAACTCTGAATAGCTGTTTGGGTCTTCCCCACTGTTTCAGCGCTCCACTCCGCCGTTAGTTGAGCTGCCAGATCGAATAGTTGAGTATCGCCGCGAAGCTCACCCAAACGAGATACGGCACCAACAGGAGCGCCGCCGGGCGGTCGACCCGATCGAACGCCCGGACTGTCGCCACGATCAGCAGCCACAGCAGGGCGATCACGCCGAGTGCCAGCGGCAGGTCTTGGAGCTCGAAAAACGCAGGTGACCACGCGACGTTGACGACCATCTGGAGGCCGAACAGGCCGAGTGCGAGCCGGACCGGTCGACGCCCGGTTCCCCGCCGGTAGATGAGATAGGCGGCGACGCCGATCAGTGTAAACAGGAGCGTCCAGACCACGCCGAAAGCCCACGGCGGCGGATAGAACCACGGCAACGTCAGCGACTGGAACCACTGGCTGTTGGGATCGGTAAAGACGACGCCGCTGGCACCGACGAGATTGACCAGGAGGGCAGCCGCGAGCGCGCCGGTCAGATCCCGTCGATCGAGGCGTCCGGCCGACTGCAGGCGCTGGCTGAGGGACATACTAACAGGTAGGTCGCCAATAGAATGGGCCTTCCGGCCAGTACTCCCTCAGATATCGGTGACGCGGTGGTAGTCGTCGTCGAGTGCTTGGGCGTCTTCCGGCAGCAGCGCGACGACGATGGTGTCGACGTAGTCGTTGAGATACTCGACGAGGGCGGCGATCCGGTCGGAGTCGATCGCTTCCAGAGAGTCCAACAACATGACCGGAACAACCTCGTGGACCTCGTGGACCAGATAGCCAGCTAGCGCGAAGACGAGCCCCGTTACTTCGCGTTCGCTCTCGCTGAGGTGGGCGATCGTGTCCTCGTAGCTCCGGCCGTCCTCGGTTCGCCGCACGATGTGGAGCCGAAAGGTCGACTGTTCGACCGTCCGTCTCCCCTCTGTGACCTGCTCGGTCGTCCGTTCGATCCAGATCCGCTCGATGTTGTCGTAGTCGAGGATCTCCAACACGCGGTCGATATGCGTATTAAACGCCTCGACGGCCTCGGTTTCGAGCTGACCGACTTGGGTTCGGAGCGCTGCCAGCCGCTCCTGTAGCTCCTGCCGCTCGGATTCGAGCTCCTCGCGCTCGTCGAGTTTGGCTTCGATCTCACCGATCCGACGGTCGATCCGCTCGCGGTCGCTCTCCAGCCGCCCGAGCTCGAACTCCAACTGATTGATCTCCGTATGGTGTTCGAGGACGGTGCTGTCGGCCGACTGCTCGTGGTCCTCGATTTCGGCTTCGAGCTCAGTGGCCCGCTCGCGGAGGTCGTCGAGTTCGGTCGACAATGCCTCGACGCGCTCTGTTCGGTCGTCGAGCTCCTCGTCGGTTCGCTGGAGTCGCTCCTTGAGCTTGGTCCGTGTGTCACTGGCGGCCTCCAGCTCCCGTTGCCGCTCGGTAAGCGAGTCGATCTCGTCGCCCAGTTCGCGACGCTCGGTCAGCATCTCCTGTCGGAGGAATCTGAGCCGGTCGAGCGTCGACTCGATGTCGTCGGTCTCGATATCACTGCCACAGGTCCAGCAGACGACCGACTCGCTGTCGGCCAGCAGCTGGTCGGTGACTGTCTCGGTCGACTCCTCGTCGCGGAGCGCCTCGGCGATCGCCGGCGGGGTTCCGTCCAGCATCTCCTCGTTGAACTGGATGACGCTCTGGAGCTGGCTCGTCGTCGAATCGAGTTCGGAGCGTCGCTGTCGGCACTCGTCTAACTGTCGGTCGATCCGATCGCGCTCGTCGGTCGACGGCTCCGGCAGGTCGTCGAGTTCGGCCTCGATCTCGGCGCGCTGCTCGCGGAGCGTCTCGATGCTCTCGCGTTCCGTTTCGCGCTGAAACCGCGTCTCTTCGAGCTCCGTCTGAACTGACTGGAGTTCTTCGAGTGCCTCCTGTTCGGCGCGGGTCGCCTCGATGGTGCCGTCTATCGCGTCGATTTCGGCCCGTTTCTCGTCGATTTCGGCCTCGATGTCGGCGATCTCTGCATCGATCTCCGACTTCTCGGCTTCGAGCTCCGGCAGTTCGCCTTCGAGCCCGCTTTGCTTCTCGATCTGTTGGTCGAGGCGGCGTTTTTCGGCGTGTGTCTCCTCGATGGCATTGTTGATCGCCTCGACGTCGACCGGCCGCATAATCAGCTCCCGGAGGTTCTCGCCCCGACTCACCGCCTGCCGGGCCTCGTTCGATTCGAGCAGAAACGCAAACAGATCCGCCAGCGTCGGATCGTCGAGATACGGTTCCCCGGAGGTGTGGACCGTCCCGTTCCGCCGTTCGAGCTGGCGAGTGTGAGTTCCCGAGGGTGTCTGGAGGCTGACCTCCCCGGCATCCCGGTCGGCCTTCAGCGAGACGCCGTCGCTGCCGAGTGCGCCCATGAGTGCCCGTAGCAACGAGGTCCGGTTCGTCGCGTTCCGCCCCGACAGCACATTGACGCCCGTCCGGAGCCGCACCGTCGACTCGTCGATCCCGCCGAGGTTCCGGACCGACACGGACAGCCTCTTTTCGCTCATCTCTGACTGTCCCATGGATCCGGTTGTCGACTGGACTGGTTAACCATTATCACTCGGTTCGACATCGTGATCGTCGCTGGCGTCGGCTGCCGACTCACACTGACAGCCCCCCGCAGCCAGCAGCTCGCCGATCTCGGACTGCTGGCCACAGTCATCACAGAACACCTGCACGTCGACGAGCACGCTGAACGAGCCGATCGTGAGCTCTTCGGCGCGGTCGAGCCGACTGATCGTATCGTTGCTCACTGCTTCGAGGCGGCTCTGGAGTCGCTGGATCGTCTCGCGGTCGCCTTCGAGCCGGTCGGCCGCCGAGGGGCCTTCCGGTGGCTCGACCTCCAGATCGCCCGTCAGGAAGGTGTGGACCGCCTGATGGGAGACGAAGTCGTCGGTGACGGTGTCGGGGTCGACCCCCTCGCGTTCGAGACGGCGGCGAGCTTGGGTCTCCATTCCGGCGCTCACCTCGTCGTCGGTCAACAGCCGATAGGTGTTGTCGACCTCGCCGTCGAGCGGCGACAGGCCCGCTGACCCCATGCTGGCTGCTAAGACCCGCCTGTTGAACCGATCGGCGAGCGCGCGAAGGCTCTCCCGTTCGTACCCCTCGCCGACCCATCGTGCGGCGAGTTCCTTACCGAGGCCCGACAGCGAGTACGTCTCGATCACGCGCCGGACCTTCATCACCATCGACCCCCACCCCTCGGTCGGCTTGCTGGTGTCCTCATTCAGTCCAGAACGGTGGGTAAGCTATCTGAATCTGTCGGACTCTCTGCTCGTCTCCCCGATGCCGTCAGCTCGGGGCTTCTGGACCACTCACGGATTCCTGAATTAGGTTTAACGCCGAGAGCCGAATACAAACGGACCGAACGCCGGTATGGCCCGTTACCAGCGTCCCTCCCTGATGATCCACGAGACCTACCACTCGCTCGTCGACCGCATCCGAACGACGACAACAGCATTTATAAACGAGCATCCCACCGTCGAACAACCGCTTTACCGGCTTCGTGACGGGTGTGCCCGGCTGTTCGTCGACGCCACTTGCCTTCGGACGCGGTTCAGACACGAGGCCCCGACCGATCCCTACCGCCTTTATGCGGTCGACCCCGCTTCCGTTACCGACTCAATCTCGTGGCAGGAGCTGTCGATCGATCGGGGCGAGTCGATTCCGGAGCCGTTTCGCTTACCGAACTACCACTTCGCGGGCAGTGTCATGGACGGCGACTGGGACACTGACCGTCGACCGTTTTCCGACTCCGTCATCTATCGGTCGTTTCGAGCGCGTTTCGAGGACGGAGTGCCGTGGCCCGAGACGGATCTCTACGCCCAGTGTCTCGACACTATCGACGCCGGTGGCTCGCCGTGGGGGTGTGCTTCGGCTTCCGATGTCGACCGGCGCTGCCAAGCGATCGACCGCCTCTACGAGACGGTCGCAACCGACGGCTACCGGACCCAGTCGGAACTGCTGGACTCGGGATGTGCCGAGCCGTTCGACCATGCCCGCCCCGGCGAGTATACTCGGACGGTCGACGGTGAGATCGCACTGACGGTTGGGCGCGATGGGGAACTACTGTTTTACGACGGCCGCAACCGGCTTGCGATCGCCAAACTGCTGGAGTTGGATGCCGTGCCGGTCGTCATTTTGGTTCGCCACAGTCAGTGGCAAGCGGTTCGGGACCGCGTTGCCGCCGGTGAGACGCCGCCGGTCGACCTCCCCGACCGGCTGCAATCCCACCCGGATCTGGTCGACCTTGCGGCGTAGGCTACTCCTCGGTCGTGTCGATGCCCAAGGCCTCGTTCAGCCCACAGAAACAGGTCACGGCGTTGAATCCAACCCCGACGGCTCCGGCCGTTGCGACGAGCAGTGTCGTATAGTTCCGTTTCCGGAGGGCACTGACTGCGAGAAGTGTCAACGCTACAGCGAGCACTGCGCGGAGGAGTCGATCTGTGCCACCGACGTTTTGTTCGAAGCTCATACCTTTTCGTTGGGATCGCTGATATATGTAGATTATTGCAGTGTGGGTGATACTGAGACTTCCGGTGTTCAGCACCGCTCTGTAGGTGTCGCTGCCGTCGACAGGTCGACCTCCAAGGGAGGAGCGTCGATTACTCGGTCAACTGCCCGACTGTTTGGGAGATCCCCTCGATGGTCATCGCCTGTTCTTCGTTTGCGGCAGCGATTTCCTCGGCTTCGGTGGCAACTGTCTCGGCTCTGTCGACGAGTTCGTCCAGCATGCTCGCGACTTCTTCGGAGCTGGCGGCCTGTTCGTCGGTGGCCTTCGAGACCTCGCGGATGCCGTGGGCGGTTTCTTTGATCGCCTCGGAGATATCGTCGAGCAGTTCCATCGCTTCAGAGACGCTATCAGCCCCCCGTTCGAGTTGGTCTGTCGTCTCGGTGAGACTGTCGACAGTCTGTTCGGTGTCGTTCTCGATATCCGAAACGAGTGTTTCGATCTCCTGGGCACGTTCCTGTGAGTCCCCGGCCAGTGATTTGACCTCATCAGCGACGACCGCGAACCCTGCGCCTGCCTCTCCGGCCCTGGCGGCCTCGATCGAGGCATTGAGCGCGAGGATGTTGGTCTGCTCGGCGATATCGTTGATTACCTCGACAACCGAATCGATTTCGCCAACCCGCGTCTGAAGATCGGAGACATCATTCGAAACCTCCTCGACGGCCTCGCCGACATCGTCCATCACAGCCATGGCATCGGTGGCAGCGTCTTGGCCGTCTTCTGCAAGTTTCTCGGCCCGCTCGCTGTTGTCCTTGACCTCGGTGGTACTGTAGGCGATCTCTTCGACAGTCGCACTCATATTCGAGACCTCTGTGGCGATTGACTGAAGCCGGTCGGACTGTTCGTCCGCAAGGATCGATATTTCTTGCGAGGATTGTGAGACGTCCTCGGTCGACTGACTAAGGTCCGCTATCGGTTTGGCGAGCTCTGCTTCGAGTTCGACCGATAGCTGTTCGTCCCGTTCGAGTCCCCCTCTCCGGCTCTGACCGTCGGAGTGGCTGTAACCATCGGCGACGATCTGCATGTCGAGGAGCATAATGCGGCGGATCGAAGTGAGGTCCGCCTGCAGCTCGGTAAATTCCTCTTCGACGAGCGCTCTACTCGTTGGGCCTCCTGTTTTGTCGCCGGCAGCTACTGCTCCACCGTCGGTTGCGGCTTCCCCGGACGACGACTGGAGAGTCTCAGAGAGCCGCTCGATTGCTCGCTCGGTGAGGAGTGAGTGTATAAACTCGTAGTAGACGGCATACTGACCGATATACTGGTTTAGTTGCAGTCCGATGCCGTCCTGAAGGGTGCCGAAACGAGCGCGGTTCGTGACGTACTCGACTCCATACTTGCCGTTGGTCAGGGTCACGAAATACGCCTTCTGGGTCTCGATAAGCTCGTCGACGGACATCGGCGAGCGGTTGATGCGTTCACCGATCCGTTCGTCCTGGGTGAGAGTGTCGGCCAACAGCTCACCGAGTGTCTCAGCGTTTGCTTCGAACAGCGGTTTGAGCGCGCTCAGCCGGTCCGCATCGTTGTCGCCGAAACCGATGAACTCCTTTCGCCACTCGAGTTCGTCCGTATCGAGTCCGATCTCTCGGAGGAGCGAGTCGACATCGGTCTCTCCAGTGACCTCCTCGTGGCCTCACCACGATATTACACTCAGAGAGACACGGGGTTCGGTCTCTCTGTCCATTCGGTCTCTCGAAAGCCGACCGACGGTTTCAGTTCCGTGATGTGTTCCTGTTCGAGATCCCGGACGGA
>Ga0102930_1000830_pt1 | contig 10355 bp, 15 predicted proteins | sample SalPon1_B_H2O_MG_FD_84514 | JGI IMG/M metagenome (GOLD analysis project Ga0102930, IMG submission 84514) | Salt pond water microbial communities from South San Francisco under conditions of wetland restoration - Salt Pond MetaG R1_B_H2O_MG | ecosystem: Environmental > Aquatic > Non-marine Saline...
AGTCTTTGAATCGATTGTTCAGTTTGTTTCCAAGTACAACAAACTCCCCACATCTGAAGCACTCGGTATCGAGATCTCTAACTCAGAGAATCTGTCAGAGGAAGATGTGGGAGAGGCCTCTTCTATCCTCTCTGATGTCTCTGAGAAGAAAGAGGTCGATGAACAATGGCTTGAAGATCAGACCGAGAAGTGGTGTCAGGATCGTGCGATCTATCTCGCGATCATGGAGTCGATAAACATCATCGATGGTCGCCATAAACAATTGACCAAGAACGCGCTTCCCGATCTTCTGAAAGATGCGCTTGCAGTATCGTTTGACACATCTGTGGGTCATGACTACATCAATGACGCAGACGAACGATATGAGTTCTATCATCGTCAGGAAGAGAAGATTCCCTTTGATCTTGACTATATGAATCGTATCACCAAGGGTGGCCTCCCGCGCAAGTCACTGAATATCTGTATCGCATCCACTGGTGTTGGTAAGTCGATGTTCATGTGTCACCATGCTGCATCGATTCTCACACAGGGCAAGAACGTTTTGTACATCACACTTGAGATGGCCGAGGAACGCATCGCAGAGCGTATCGATGCGAATCTGATGAATGTGCCGCTTGACCAACTGGAGAATTTGTCGTATAATCAGTATTCAGATAAGATTGGTAATATTGTAAAACGCAACATCGGTAAACTGATCATCAAAGAATATCCTACGGGTGCTGCCCACGCAGGACACTTCCGTGCGTTGTTAGAGGAACTGAAACTCAAAAGCGACTTCGTTCCAGACATCATCTTCATTGACTATCTGAACATCTGTTCGTCGTCTCGTATGAGAGGTCTTGGTGGGTCGATCAATACATACTCACTCGTCAAGTCTATCGCAGAAGAGATTCGTGGTCTGGCCATTGAGAATGATCTTCCGATCGTGACTGCGACTCAGTCTAACCGAGACGGATTTGGTAACTCTGATATGGATCTGAACAATACGTCTGAGTCTTTTGGTGTTCCCGCGACTGCCGATCTGATGTTCGCATTGATCTCTAATGAAGAGTTACAGAAACTGGGTCAGGTAATGGTCAAACAGTTGAAGAATCGATACTCGGATCCAACACAGAACAAACGCTTCGTTCTGGGAGTTGATAAATCTAAGATGAGATTCTATGACGTAGAAGACAGTGCGCAGACATTGATTGATTCAGGAAACGACGCACCGGTCTTTGACTCCACCACGATGGGCGCAAGAATGTCTGTAAACAAGTTTGAGAATATAAAGGTATGAGTTTGATTCTAAGTCCAGAAGATGTGTTGTATGCGTATGGTAAGATCCAAGAGGCCTATGGTTCTATTGAACGGATCGATGACTTCTTTCGTATGAAGAAGATTGAACGCATCAACAATATTCCTCCGACTCTGTTTGGAGTCTCTCATGAAGATGATCTGTTTCAGGACTTCTCTGTACATCCTGAGGATATGAACTTTCGCATTGTTCAACCGAATCACAGTAAGTTCAACACTCTGATGGAGATGACCTCTTCATTCACTTATGAGGAGGCGCCGGGTAAAGAGTTGAAACTGATGATTCAGGAGACCACTACTGGTAGAGTTGTTGGATTCATCAAGTTGGGATCTCCGACGATCAACTCCAAGCCTCGTAATGATTGGTTGGGAAAAACTCCTGACCTAAGTATCTTCAACAAACGTGCGATTATGGGATTCATCATTGTCCCAACTCAGCCGTTTGGATTCAACTATCTGGGTGGTAAACTCCTGTCTCTGATCTGTTGTAGTCACGAAGTCAAAGAGATGTTGAACAAGAAGTATGACACCGAGATGTGTCTGTTTGAGACAACCTCTCTGTATGGCAACATCAAGGGTATGAGTCAGTATGATGGTCTGAAACCATTCCTTCGGTATCGTGGAGACACCGAATCCAAGTTTCTTTTGACACTTCCTGATTCAATCTATCACGATCTCAACGAGTGGTTTACGAAACGAAATGGTGGTGAACCGATTGTTCATAGGGATGCGTCAAGTCGTAAACTCAAGATTCAGACCAAGATGATCTCTATCATCAAGAGTTCTCTGAAGGAACACTATCCCGAGAAACACAAAGAGTTCGTTGACTTCATCAAGTCACGACAGGATATCACAACCAAGAAACGATTCTATATGTCCGACTATGGATATGAGAATGCGCGCGAGGTTCTTCTCGGAGAGACTGACAAACTGATTCCAAGTAAGGTCAACTATGACAAGTTCTATCTTGAGAATATGATTGACTGGTGGAAACGTAAGGCGTCTAGTCGATACGACAGACTGGTAGAAGAAAAGAGTCTGAGAACAGAACTCGAGGTCTGGAACGCAGACACAATGAACTCAATTGACATTATTAGATAAGGATGACAAATGAACGATAAAATGAAATCAATGATTCAGACCGCAACGGTGGTATTGTTTGTATTTGCGATAACGATTGTGAGTTTTATTGGAACAGAGTTCTTGTTCCTGATGTATGGTCCGATGGCCGTACTCACGGCAATCATCTTTGTGCCACTGACTATTGTGACACTATTGCTCGTATACTTACTGTATGATATCACGCTTTGGCAGATCAAAATGAAAAAGGATGATAAATGAACGTAAAACTGATTAGTTACACACAACCGACCGAAGAGTTCGCACAAGAGTGGAAGGATAATCCTGACTTACTTGATCTTGTTGCGTACTGCGCACGAGTGTCGAATCCCTCGAATCAGATGAATGATCAGACCGCAGAGAAACTGGTTCGGTTTCTCGCGAAACACGCCCACTGGTCACCTTTTGAACTTGTGAATGCAGTGATTGAGATCAACACGACTCGTGACATCGCGCATCAGATCGTACGACATCGATCCTTTGCATTTCAGGAGTTCAGCCAACGATACGCTAATCCGACGCAGGATCTGAGTTTTGTCTTTCGTGAGGCGCGTCTACAGGACACCAAGAATCGACAGAACTCTATTGAACTCGAGGATACACCGGTCAATCGTACGATGGAAGAGATGTGGGTTCAGAAACAGAACAAGGTCAAGGATGCCGCACTCGGAGCATATAAGTGGGCCATCGATAATGGTATTGCCAAGGAACAGGCCCGCGCAGTTCTCCCCGAGGGTCTGACAGAGTCGCGACTCTATATGAACGGAACTCTGCGTTCGTGGATTCACTACATCCAGTTGCGTTCGGGTAACGGTACTCAGAAAGAACACGCAGTCATCGCGCGCGAGTGCGCGTGTGTACTCGCGGCAGTCTTTCCGATGATTGATGAATATATCACATCAGGGGGGTGACAACAACCCTCACATCCTGTATAATTATGTACATAATGAAGATAAAAAAATAATTATTTTCGTTTAAATGGTAATATAACAGATGACAACTGGGTCAATCTGTTCCGATACTGCCGACAAAGGCAAAGGAGAAAAAAACCATGGCAATGTTAGTGTCCAACAATCCCGTAATATATTCAGACCTCATAAACAATTATAAAAAATTCCACGAATTTTATACACCACAAAGTCTTTTGAAACTTCAGGGGAAGTGGAAAGACAATAGTGACTTTTCCAACTTTCCAACAATCGAAGATCTTTTAGAAAATCTCGATGATGCAGACCTATCTAAAGCTCATGTAGTGTCTGTGGACATCAAAGACATTTTTAGTAGTGAGACCTCTTTGGGTGGATTTGATCGTGCTTTGTGGTCTATTGAAAACCCAAGTGCAAGAAAACAACAACACGAAAGTTTAAATCGACATGGGGGTTACAGTGAAAACGCCGCCGGGGTATTGTCGGGTATATTGCGTCCACATCCAACAGAACCGGAAAAATATATACTGGTAAAGTATATCGGTGGCAACCGTGTTGCGATGAAGCTGCTTGTAAACGGCGGAAAATCAACCCGCGTGCTGATGATGGTGGCTTTTCATGAACCTGCACTGCCGCAGGAAGAGTATATCAAAATCGAGTCGGATCTCCATGCGACAGACGCAGGGGATCGGAGTGGACAGAACGAAATGCAGAAGTTTATTTCTGGATTCAAAGCACGCCGACCAAATGCGGTACACACTTACGAATTTCTAAAAAAACACCAATTCAACTACAACGACATTATGCAAAAAGACCATGTGGAGGGTAGTGAAAACTGGATTTCTATTTCATCTTTACAGGGCATAAAGACCGGACAAGGTCAAGGAAGTTTTGCCAAGTATGGTGAAAACAACATGAGTAAAGCAATGGAGATCGTTAAGAAGTTGTGTAAGATTACAGGAGAAAAAGTAGTCGGTGCAACTCCTATCATGGCTATCGCATTAATGTATCATATCTTCACAGAAAATGGTAAATCAAAAGGTTCACAACGATTGTTTACTGATCAACAATTAGATAGTTTCTTCATTGCATTCTTTGAAGATGAAAACCGCCAAAGTACTTTTGGGAAGAGGGAGTTTATGGTTAACGATCTCGCAATGACTGGGTCTGTGAAGGATATTGCATATATTTGTGGACATGCATTTTGGCCTCAGATTAACCAATACTGGATGCAGATCAATAACGCAAAGACTGGATTTAGTAGTGATTGTTATGCATGTCAGAAATTTCTTGATCATTGCAAAGACAAACATCTAAAGAAAGAACTGAGAAATGCAATCTCATAATGTCTTGTGGAATCAATGATGAAAGTTTGGTGGAGTAAGAGTCCAAAACCCGGTAATCTAGGAGACATCCTGACTCCATACATTCTGGATCATTTCGGTATCCGATACAAGTATACATCGAAGACTCGATCCGCAGAGGCTCTTTGTATTGGATCGATCGCTAAGTTCGCACAAAAAGACACGATTGTGTTGGGCACTGGTACGATGCGCGAGTCTGATGTTCTGAACAAAGACGCAGACTGGCGATTCGTACGAGGACCTAGAACACGAGAAATGGTACTCCGAGATGGTGGTGATTGCCCCGAGATCTATGGCGATCCTGCGTTGTTGATGCCGTTGATCGTTCATCCTCAGGTTCAGACTATGGGTCTTGGTTATGTTCCACACTATGTTGACTATGAGTATGTCAAGACTCGATATGTTGGTCAAAACATCATCAACGTATTGAATCCTGATCCTCTTGAGACAGTGAGACAGATTGCGCAGTGTGAAAAGATCATCTCATCCTCTCTTCACGGTATCATCATTGCACACGCATATGGTATACCTGCTGCGTGGGTGGAGTTCTCTGACAAACTATCCGGTGATGGAATCAAGTTCGCAGATCACTTTGCGACGATGGGTCTTGAGTGTAGAAAATACACAGAGGGTAATGTGGCGTATCAGTCTCCAAAACGTATAGATATCAATGGAATCGTTGATCAGTTTTTGGAACTCAGATAATGCCGCGACGCAAAGAACCCATCATCATCAGTTACTATACGAACAACTGGGAGTATCCTCAGAGGGCAGAACAACTGCGAGAGGACTGTAAGTTGCTTCGTCTGCGAAACGATATCGTTGAACTTCAGGATTCTGGTTCTTGGATCGACAACACACGACTCAAGTCAAGATTTGTTCACGAGAAACTCGAAGAACACCAGAGACCCGTTCTCTGGATCGATGCTGATTCGCGAATCCTGAGAACTCCTCACAGCATATCACCTCACGCCGACTTCGCAGGTGTTCGTGCGGTGAACAACGATGAAAAGACTTTCTATGCGGGCACTCTGTACTTCAACTACTCGGATGCGGGCAGAGATTTTGTACGACGATGGTCTGAGTGTTCTATCGATGGATCAGATCATATGGCACTTGAAGAGGTATGGAAAGAGGGATTTGATGGAGTCGTCCACTGTCTTCCTTATCGATACTGCGAGGTTGAGTCGCGCGCAGAAGCCTCTGATCAGGCGGTCATCGTATCCGGTTCATCCAAGTCAAAGAGCAAGGAAGAGTACTTTCGCAAGAATCCTCACAAGCGCCGTGTCAGAAGGAGAAGGCGTTGAAGAGAATCTTTACTGTTCTTCGGTCGGGTGGTGAGTACACTGCGGATCACGTTCGTTGGTTGAAGTCGCAGTGTGACGAACACGCATCGGGAGTCGACTTCATCTGTCTGACTGATCTTCTTGAGATTCAAGGTGTAGAGACGCATCCGCTGATTCATCACTGGGAAGGGTGGTGGTCAAAGATCGAGTTGTTTCGATATGATGATGTGTTCTATCTTGACCTCGACACCGTGATACTCAATGATATAAGATATATGTTGAATCTTGATGGGTTCTATGCGCTGCGCAACTTTGGTAACTTTGAACTCAAAGGTAGTGTCGTGATGGGATCTGGTCTCATGACTTGGTCTCGGTCACCGCGATATATCTATGATCGATTCGAACCATCAGTGACACGTAAATATAGTCGGCATCAGAATCGATGGGGCGATCAGGGTTATATCTATGACTGTCTGAATGGCGACTATGAGTCATTACAGGACATGTTTCCCAATCGTATTCACAGTTACAAGTGGGGTCTCATCGATCAAGACAAACCCGACGCGGACATCATCTGTTTTCATGGTCGACCACGTCCTTGGGATGTGAAAAAAAGTTGGGTGCCGGCGCTAAAAAAGACTTGACATTCATCTCCGACTACAGTACACTAACAGTATAGTGAGTTGACAGGAGAATGAGAATGAGTTGGAATAAGACTGGTCGGACGATGAGTGGTTCATACATGGGTCTTCCCTACACGGGTCGAGTGGTTATGTCGCGAGTCAAATACGGTGGTACCGTCTCGCATCTGATCGAACTCTTTTCTCCGATTCGCATCTCTAACGAAGATCGCAAGATGATCGTTGTTAACGATGATTTCTATCGGATGGCATAAAGGAATGCTTTACAAAAAGTCATTATTGATATATAATGAACTCAACAAATGAAAATAGGATTTATGGAATGGGATTTCTTGAAGTACTTACAATCGTATTCATCGTGCTTAAGCTTACGGAAGTAATCGCCTGGTCGTGGTGGTTAGTCTTTACTCCGATATTAGCAGGCTATGCACTCATCTTTGTACTCATCTTTGTACTCGCATTCGCCTTTGCGATTATCAGATTAATTGATGGTGATCTATAATGATCGTCGCAAAAGAAATTACTGAATGGGACGAGTCTCCCAACACTCCAAATCATATGTATCTCCTCTCCGATAAGAAGGTTAAGGTCTATGCATATTGGAATGCGGTCGACGGTTCGTTCCATGTCATGTCAACCAAGGGAGCCAACTTCTCTGCGAGTCGTCGGCGATTCGACATCATCGAGCGTAATGTGCAGTCTATCGACGAGATAAATACTAAGAATCCATTTTCCAAAAGTAGGAGATAAGATATGTTTCTCGAGTGGTGGATGATAGGAGTTTTACTTGTTGTGTGGATTGTGTCGATGGTTAATCACGGTCATACATCATATAATTCTGGTACAGAGTCTGGAGCAGAAGCAATTCTCGAGGCTCTTGATGAAGGTGGTTTTATTCGAATCACAGAAGAAGGCGACATCATCGGGCTTTGTAATAAGGACAAATTGGATTAAACAAATGTTAATTGGTCTTGGTGAAGTGAGAAATGACAGAATAGTCGAAGAAATAGAACGAATGGTCGAGTATATGTCAGACACTCTCTTTTGTAAAATGGATCATGATATCATCTCAGTGGGATTTGAGATTGATGACAATCTAGGCGTTGATGGATTTTGTACGCAAGAAGAAGAGTTTGATTATACAATTCAACTGAACTCGTCTCTTCGTGGCGAAGATCTTCGTCGGACTATTATTCATGAACTGGTTCATGTATGGCAATATGTCGTAGGTTATCTTGAACAAGAACATGTCGATGGTCTTGGTCCGCGGATGATTTGGATGGGAGAAGATCTCACATCAGAAGAATATAACAATCGTCCTTGGGAAAAGCAGGCGCATGAGATTGAGGACGACTTGTATCGTAAGTATAATATCTCGAATCTTGTTGTATACTAATAATAGATTTCATTTGTTACTTTAGGCGGCCATGTTTGAGCCGTTTTCTTTTTTATATAAATATAATCATAGTTATTCAATCAATATAAAGACTTAGTATGAAGACATTTAAAACGTTCTTGTATGAAGAGAAGAATCTTGAACAGATTCAACAAGACCTTGTGAGTCTTGGTTACGAGAACATAGAAAAAACTTCTGGTAGAAGACTTGCGATTCGTATCAGTGGAGATCGTGTGGTTGCGTTACAGAACATTGCGCAGTCTATGAGTGGTCAATACAATCCTAGATCATCTGCGAGTAGTGCAGGAATCGTGAGTCTTGAGGGTGGATTCTCTGTTATCGCAAAACCCGTGGACACCCGAGGATCTGGTGCCGGTGCGGGTATTACAGAGTTGGTTGAAACAGCGCAGTGCGTGTATTGCGCCGCCAAATGGCAATCCGGAAACTACAGTGTTGCAGATCTCAAACGCGCAGCGGGATCGGTGGATGTCGACGGAGACCTAGAAAAAGTCTATAACGAGTTACCCGAAGACTGGGTTGAGTCGTGTATCGCAACCGCAGAAGTCCTGTACAAAAACTTCGTTGGTAAGAGTTATACCTTTCATCGCGGGTCGAAATGGGTATCGACTCTGGAGAATCATTTCAAGAAACTCAATCGTCAGGATGGTGGCGAGTTCAGTAATGTGAACAAGTGGTCTCCTGCGGACATTTATATGGTCTCCTCTATGGGTGAGAAGGTTGACATCACAAAGACTCGCAACCTGTTGGAACTCAACAATCTCCTCAACGAGATGATCGCATCTAAAGAAATCATCGGTGTCTCTCTCAAGAAGGTCGGTGGCAAACCATCCTTTCAGTATGTCAATACAGAAGAGATGTCCAAATATACATACGAGTCATTCACTCTCGGTAAGAGAGGATTCTTTCAGTCCAAGGATGTCTACATCAACTTTGATGGTGGTACTATTCAGTACAGAACCTTTCCGACTTGGCAGGGTGAGATCAAAGGTAAGACTGCAAACCAAGGGAAGGTTTCTGGTGGACCGACACAGAAGATTATCAAACGAATCGCACGAGCCAATCTCACTGATCCAAGAAGAGTCAATATGAGTAGTACGATAAACAACTTCTATAAGTACTACTCTTTCCTCGAATCGTCTCCTCTACCCAAAAAAGAGTTCATCAAACAGGTTGAACAAAAAGACGAATCGTGGTATGTTTCTAAGTTCCTTGGTACAGAGTTGATCTACGCGATTGTGAAATCAAACAAACAAGATTATATTATGAGTTCTCTGATCGGATATGCCGCATCACAATCAGAACTGTCGGCACCATTCGTAAAGGTAAGTTGATGAGTCGTTGTATCTATGAAATATACTATAGACCTTGGGTAAATAACACCGAGGAAAAGCCTTGGATTTATTCTGGTAGCGACTACTATAACAATCCAGATTATCTTGGATCTGCCAGTTCATCATCAAAACCAGATTGGGCTGATGGTCTTACAGTGTCAGAATGGTGGAAGAGAGAAACTAAGAATAATCCACAAGACTTTGAAAAACACATATTGATAGAAACTGGTGACGATATTACTAGAGTTGAACTACAGTCATTGGAATCATCGATACAAACAACTGAAGATCACAGAGGTTCTGATAAATATTTCAATAGAACCAATAAACATTGGAAAACTTCATTGACAAACTCGCCATTCAAAGGAATGACCTATGAGGAGATCTATGGGATAGAACGATCAAAGAAAATAAAAGAAAATCGTTCTAAAAATATGAAATCCATCAGAGAAAATAAAAGTTGGAACCCCAACAAGAACGGAAAACTTACCGGTCTCTTCGCAGGTAAGACGTATGAAGAGATGTACGGTGAGGAGACCGCACAAAGGGTCAAGAAGATTCGATCTGAACAAATGAAAGAAGTGCGAAAGAAAGACGCACACCTATTGAATAAAAAGGCTCTTGAGAACGGAAGACACGTTTCTCAACAGAAGATTCAATGTGAACATTGTGATAAACTGGTGGATAAGGCCAACTACGGTCGATGGCACGGCGATAAGTGCAAATCAAACAAAGGTAAGATATGACTATAGGGAGTAAAAATCGCGTCATATCGTTCGGGGCTTTCTTGCGAGAGTCTAAGAACGTTCATATGACGCACCTTTAGCTTGAGGACTCTGTTCTTTACGGTGGCGTCAACGGCACTCGGCAAGCCATCAATGCGCTGCGTGAACTTCGCAATATGCTCGCAGGCAATACAAGTTCTAAGACTGATGTGACTGTCAAGTGGGACGGTGCACCGGCAGTATTCTGTGG
>Ga0102930_1000834_pt1 | contig 10315 bp, 8 predicted proteins | sample SalPon1_B_H2O_MG_FD_84514 | JGI IMG/M metagenome (GOLD analysis project Ga0102930, IMG submission 84514) | Salt pond water microbial communities from South San Francisco under conditions of wetland restoration - Salt Pond MetaG R1_B_H2O_MG | ecosystem: Environmental > Aquatic > Non-marine Saline...
CATGGAATTTATAGATTTTAATCGGATAATAATGGATAAAATTATAAAAACAAATATCATTTACTTTATACAACTGAAATTAAAGAATTTATATGTGGGTGTAATTAAAGAAGATGGATTAAATAAGATCTTACAAACTAGTTGAGAAGTTATAATGAAGTCTAAGCTCGAAGTTTTTAATGAGTTACATGACGATTATAGCAATGATTATTGCAGTCGTATAGCCTTTGGATATTAAAAATCAAATGAACTAAGTGTAGCTTTCGGTGAAAAAGCTATGGGAGTAATCCATACGAAAATTGCTATTCATTTACTTGATACTATATAATATAAATGCTTTAGTTGATTCGTTTTTTTTAACTCATTAACTAAAGCATTCTTATCATTGCTTTCCGCTAATAAAAATGAATGATTTATATATTGTGTTAATAGCGAAAAAAATTACTTAATAGACACTTCGCTTTGAGGGGTGTCGCTATTCTCGTAACGTTCTTTGCAAAGTTTTACTACTTCGATTGCATTTTCTAAATTACCCCATCCACCAACGTCTACTTTCTTTTTTTCTAGATCTTTATAGACCTGAAAGAAATGCTCTATTTCTTGAATGAGATGTGGGTTGAGTTCTTTTAAATCATTCACACTAGATGAAATCGGATCACTTAAAGGGACACAAATAATTTTTTCATCCGGCCCTTTTTCATCTGTCATGTGAAATATACCAATGGGTTTAACTTCCATTACACAACCGGGAAAGGTAGGCTCAGTAACTAAAACTAATACATCTAAGGGGTCTCCATCTAAGGCTAAAGTTTCAGGTATAAAACCATAATCTGCTGGATACATCATAGATGAAAAAATCATCCTGTCATATCTTATTTTCTTTAATTGGAAATCATACTCATATTTATTACGACTACCTTTTGGTATTTCTATTAGTACATCAAATGTCATATTTATAATTTTTAAAATACAAAATTAATATAATATTTGAATTAATTAATTTTAGAAAGAAAAACCAAATGATCCTGTTATACCAAACTTTCTAGCATCAGGATTTGAGAGATAATTTCCTCTAAAGTGAAAGTCAAGCCTAAATACTCTAAAAATATTTCCTATTCCCAAACTGTAAGACCAATAAGGTTCTTGATCTGGTGCTTTCAATACCGGTATTGCGTCAGATGCATTTAAAGCTTGATTTTCATCATTAATGCTTCCATAAGCTGCTCTAAAAGAAACAATTTCTCTTAGGTCTAGTTCACTAATTAATGGTATTCTGGAAAATAATCGCCCATTAAAATTATGCTCTAAGTGAAGGGTTGAATAGGTATCAGTAACAAATTCATAAAAATCAAGTAAAGGAAAAGTGCCTAATATACTGAAAAGTGTTTGATTTCCCGGAACTACATTAAGTAAGCCTAAGGGTACTTCACCAAAAGTTTTACCAGCTTCTAAGGTACTGGTAAACTCTCCAAAACCTCCTATCTGAACCGGTTGTCTATAGTAAAATTGTAATCGATCAAAATTAAATTCTGAATTAAGAAAACCTTTTATTCCACGGGTGTAATTGAGCATTAAAGAGGGGAATTCTCCTTCATTAACAATATATCTCTCCACTCCAAAACCTTGTTCTTTCCTGCCTGGTGTATAGCGGATAATAGCTGAAGCCTGTGTTTGCTCTGTTGATGGGTCTATGATATTATTTTCTTTGTTTTTAAAATAACCAATGCTAAACTTGTCAGAGGCAGATTCTAATGTACGGTAGGAGCCTTGAATCCTGAAATTCCAATCATCTTTAGGTTCAAAAGAAAATGCAAGTGTCGATAAATTGATATTGCTTAAGCTAAAATTATTACCAACTGTTACTAATGATGAAGAAGCTAAGTTTCTTCCCAAAACGTCACTCGTAGATGTTAAACTAGCTCCTAGCTGTTCTATGTCTCTTCTATTTCCGCCAGATATGATTGCGTGATTATTTTTGTTTAAAAGATATTTCCCTGAAATGCCATATTTAAATTTGTTATCTCTAAAGCCATAAGCTAAAAATCCCTGAATGCGCCAGGGGTCATTTTGACCAGTATAAGTTCTTCCTCCTATTCGTACTCTTGTTCCTTCTACTTCATTAAAACCTAATACAGAGAAAACCGGGCCAAAATCCCACCCGTCAAACTCATAATAATTTGTTGCTAGAACAGTTGCTACATCAGATATTTGCTTAAAGCGTTTTACTGTCTTTAAAGTATCAACCATAGCGTATATTTTCTCCTCGTCATTTCCTAAATCTTCTAATCTATTTTTATCCCAGAAGGTGCTATCGCGATTATATATTTTATACTGATAATCTTTATACTTTTTTTTATAAAAAGAATCTGACTTCGCTTCATTGAAAATGTAATCATCGTGAATGGTAGTTCTTTTACCGTAAACCCCTCTTGATTCATCTTTTTTACGAAATGCAAAATCTGCCATAAAGTAATCTCTAGTGATAAGGAATAAGGAGTCATTTAAGACATCAAATTCTTGCTCTATATAAACGTCTTTTACCCAATTAATGTTAGCATCTTTAGACATATTAAGATTGATCTCTTTTATTGCCCAGGTTGTATCATTTACCCAAAAGTCTCCCTTAAAGGTAAGCTCCCCCTCCCTCCGGGGGTAATAAACAATATTATAACACCATTTTTTATCAATGTAAGCACTATCTGTTAACACATAATTATAAACATTGATTCCGGTTTTTGATAAAGGGCTAACAAAACTCTTATCAAAGAATTTTAGATAATTGTTATACACATTATAATCTGCATAAAGATCTTTTATGAAGGCTACTAAGTTTTGATTATTGTTGAAACCTGAATTTTTGTTACCTAATAAAACCTCTTTTTTTCTATTTTCTACATTATCGCCATATACTTTAGAATATGATTCATTGATAAATATAGGCAGGTAGGTTTTACCAGTAACCTTATTGGTATCGGTTTCATTAAAAATGAATTCCATACCATTAAATATTTTACTATTGATCAAACTGCTATCAATGGTGTTTAAATCAAATTCTAATTTTTCATATTTATCAAACTGATAATGATCAAAAGCATCCACACCATTTGTTCGTTTATTCTTCCATATTTTGCGTAAAATATCGATAGCCGGATTGTTCTCTTTCGGCATATCCCCACTGTATATTAGTACTTCATCTAAATTTTCTTGATTTTGTTTGAGTTTTATTTTTAAAGATAAATTAACCGAATTCTGAAGCTCGATTTTTTTATTATTAAATCCCATAAAGCTGAAATTTAAATACTTATAATCTGCATTAGATTGTAAATAAAATTTACCATCTTCATCAGTTATAGTCCCTTCTGAAGAATTCCCCAGTACAACATTGACAAACGGCATTGCTTGACCTTGCTCGTCAGTTACTTTACCACTTACCTTTGTTTGTGCGTTTATAGATAGCGATGCTATACAAACAATTAGGTGTATCAGTTTGAAAAAACTGCTTTGCATTAAACTCAAATTATGATCTTTGCAGAAGTCGGTTTATTTAAATATACATTACCTTTTCTACAGCTTTTTTTACATCATCTTTATTGGGTAACCATTCTTCTAATAAAACGGGTGAATAAGGAGCTGGTGTATCAGCTGTATTAATTTTAATGATAGGGGCATCCAGGTAGTCAAAGGCGTGATGTTGAATATGATAGGTAATTTCAGTAGCAACATTACCAAATGGCCATGCTTCTTCTAAAATGACTAAACGATTCGTCTTTTTAAGAGACTTTACAATTGTCTCATAATCCATAGGTCTAACCGTTCTGATATCAATTACTTCGCAAGAAAGGTCGTGTTCTTCTTTCAGTTCATCTGCTGCTTTATAGGCTTCTTTAATGATTTTACCAAAAGATACAATAGTTACATCATCTCCTTCACGTTTAATATCAGCTTTACCAATAGGTATGGTGTATTCTTCTTCCGGTACTTCGCCTTTATCACCATACATTTGCTCACTTTCCATGAAAATAACTGGATCATCATCTCGGATAGCTGACTTTAGTAAACCTTTTGCATCATAAGGGTTAGAAGGAACAATAACTTTTAATCCGGGTGTGTTAGCAAACCAATTTTCAAATGCCTGAGAGTGTGTTGCAGCTAATTGACCAGCTGATGCGGTAGGACCTCTGAAAGTAATAGGTATGTTGAATTGACCGCCGGACATTTGGCGAATCTTAGCAGCATTATTGATGATTTGATCTATACCAACTAAAGAAAAGTTGAAGGTCATAAATTCTACAATTGGTCTGCAATCCACCATTGATGAACCAATACCAATTCCTGCAAAACCCAATTCTGATATAGGTGTGTCAATAACTCTTTTAGGCCCAAACTCATCAAGCATGCCTTTAGTAGCTTTATAGGCACCATTGTATTCGGCAACTTCTTCACCCATTAAATAAATACTTTTATCAGTGCGCATCTCTTCAGACATAGCTTCACATACAGCTTCACGGAATTGAATTGTTCTCATAACTTCTTTTAGATTTATTGCAAAAGTAAGAATATCTATAATGATTTACTACTATCTTTTGATAAAAAAAATACTATGCACGCATAGTAAATATGCTGAAAATTTGCTATATTCGCAAAAAACATAAAATTAGTAACATGAAAATATTAGTTTGTATTAGTCATGTACCGGATACCACCTCAAAGATTAATTTTGTTGATGATAATACCAAATTTGACACAAATGGAGTTCAGTTTGTTATTAACCCAAATGATGAGTTTGGTTTAACCAGAGCAATGTGGTTAAAAGATCAATTACAAGCGACGGTGGATGTGGTAACAGTAGGTAAAAAAGAATGTGAACCAACCATGAGAAAAGCATTAGCGATAGGAGCGGATAATGGAATTAGAATAGATGTCCAAGCGATAGATGGTTATCAAGTTGCTCAAGAAATTGCTCATGTAGCAAAAGAGGGAGCATATGATTTGATTATTGCCGGTAGAGAATCAATTGACTATAATGGCGGAATGGTACCAGGTATGTTAGCCAAAATGTTAGGCTATGGTTTTGTCAATAAATGTGTACAAATGGACATTGAGAATGATACAGCCAAAATCACCCGGGAAATGGATGGTGGAAAAGAAAAATTAAGCGCAAAACTTCCTCTTGTCATTGGAGGACAGAAAGGCTTAGTAGAGGAGAGTGATCTGAAAATACCAAATATGAGAGGTATTATGATGGCTAGAAAAAAACCATTAAATGTTAAGGAGCCTCAAAATCCGCAACATAAAACGGAAACTAAAACATTTGAGAAACCTGCACCTAAAGGTGAGGTAAAAATGGTAGATGCTGAAAATTTAGATGAACTAATCGATTTACTTCACAATGAAGCTAAAGTAATTTAAAAAAGAAAGAAAATGAGTATTTTAGTATATACAGAATCTGAAAACGGAAAGTTTAAAAAAGCAAGTTTTGAATTAGCTACTTATGCTAAAGCAATTGCTGATAAAACGGGTAAAGAAGTAACTGCATTGACAATTAATAATGATAATCCATCTGAAATAGGGGGGTATGGTGTCAGTAAGACATTAGATGTGAAAAATGATCAACTGGATAAGTTCAATGCGGAAGTCTATGCCAATGTTATATCACAAGCAGCTAAAAAAGTGGATGCTGATGTGGTGGTTATCAGTCAGACGGCAAATGCTTGCTATTTAGCACCCATGCTTGCGGTTGATCTTGAAGCTGGTTATGCATCAAATGCTGTAGAAGTACCAGAAACTGATAATGGATTTACTGTAAAAAGAACGGCTTTTACAAATAAAGCTTTTAATCACACTGATATATCATCTGATGTAAAATTGGTTGGCTTATCAACAAATGCGTTTGGTGCTGAAAAAAATGAGGTTGATGTAAGCCATGAAGAATTTTCACCAGAGCTTTCTGATGATTTATTTAAAGTAAATGTAGAGGAAGTTGATAAAAACACTGATAAAGTAAGTATAGCAGATGCTGAAATAGTAGTTTCAGGTGGTCGCGGACTTAAAGATCCTAAAAACTGGCATTTAGTTGAAGATTTAGCGGATACCCTGGGTGCAGCTACGGCCTGTTCAAAACCGGTAAGCGATATGGGGTGGCGTTCTCATGAAGAACACGTAGGTCAAACTGGTAAACCGGTTGCATCTAATCTTTATATTGCCATAGGTATTTCAGGTGCTATTCAACATTTAGCAGGTATTAGTGCTTCTAAAAATAAAGTAGTTATTAATAATGACCCGGAAGCCCCTTTCTTTAAAGCAGCAGATTACGGCGTTGTGGGTGATGCTTTTGAAGTAATCCCTGAATTAACAAAAAAGCTTAAAGAATTTCAAGCTAAAAACAACTAACCTGCTTAAAGTCTAATTTATTTTTAAGACTTTTGTATTTAACTTGAATTAATTTAGTTGCATGAGTTTAGTTCGTTTAGATATTTCAGGTATTTCTTATAGCCAAACCCAAAATGGTGCTTATGCACTCATATTAAGTGAGCAAGAAGGAGATAGACAATTACCCATTGTTATAGGCGCAGCTGAAGCTCAGTCTATTGCTATCGCATTGGAAAAAGAAATACAACCACCCAGACCCTTGACGCATGATCTTTTTAGAAATTTAGCTAATAATTTTAACATTAAGGTTAAGCAGGTCATTATTCATAAGTTAATAGATGGTATTTTCTATTCTAGTTTGATCTGTGAAAGCGAAGGTGTAGAGAAAATTATTGACTCTCGTACAAGTGATGCCATAGCCATAGCACTACGATTTAGGGCTCCTATTTTCACCTATAAAGATATTTTAGAAAAAGCAGGAGTAGATTTAGAGTCTTCTGTAAAAGGAAGAAAAAAAACTCAAAATGAGGAAGATTCTTCCAAAAAGTCTACTTCGAGCACTTCTATTCAATATAGTAAAATGAAGATAGATCAACTTAATAACTTATTAGAAAAAGCAGTAAAAGATGAAGATTATGAAAAAGCTGCTCAATTAAGAGATGAAATATCTAAAAGGAGCTAAGCATGCATAATTTATTGCTTCTTTTGTTTTTTTGTTTGAGTATGTGTTTTTCAGCTCAAACATTAGCTAAGCCGGTTTTATTTCAAAGCGATACTATAGTTCAACAAGAAAATGTATCAGCTAAAAATGAAAACTCACCTAAAGAGCCTTCAACTAAGTCCAAAGGAATCATAAAAAATCAGGGATTTACTTTTCAGTCTTTATGGCGTGGTACTATCGGAATTATTAGTTTATTTCTGATTGCTTATTTATTTAGCGCTAACCGCAGGGCAATCAACTGGAAAACAATAGGCATTGGCTTTGCCGCTCAATTATTGCTTGCTATAGGGATATTAAAAGTTCCATTTGTAAAAAAAGTATTTGAAATTATAGGTAATTTTTTCGTTAAAATATTAGATTTTACGGAAGCCGGAAGCGAGTTTCTTTTAGGTGATTTGATGAACGTAGAATCATATGGCTTTATTTTTTTATTTCAGGTGCTGCCTACCATAATCTTTTTTTCAGCTTTCACATCCCTGCTTTTTTATTTAGGAGTTATACAGGTGATAGTAAAGGGAATAGCCTGGACCTTAAGCAGATTGCTTAAAATATCCGGAGCCGAAGGTTTGAGCGTTGCCGGTAATATTTTTTTAGGTCAAACAGAATCCCCTTTAATGATCAAGGCTTATTTAGAAAAAATGACCAAATCAGAGGTGCTATTAGTGATGATAGGAGGTATGGCAACGGTTGCTGGTGGCGTTTTAGCGGCTTATATCGGTTTTTTAGGTGGTGATGATGAGCAAATGAGATTAGAATTTGCCAGACATTTATTAGCGGCATCTGTTATGGCGGCTCCCGGAGCTGTTATTATTTCTAAGATCTTATATCCGCAGCAAGATAAAATTGATACCACTGTTGAGGTGTCTTCTCAAAAAATTGGCTCTAATGTGTTAGACGCTATTTCTAATGGAACTACTGAAGGTCTAAAACTTGCGGCTAATGTAGCAGCTATGTTACTGGTGTTTATCGCCTTTATAGCTATGATCAACTACGGATTGAACGAAATAGGTGCATTAACTTCCTTAAATAGTTTGATAGCGGAGAATACACCTTATCAGAGTTTTTCACTGGAAGCCATTTTAGGTTTTATTTTTGCACCTATTATGTGGTTGATGGGTGTTGCTAAAGAAGATATAATGCTGATGGGACAACTCTTAGGAATCAAATTAGCCGCCTCAGAATTTGTAGGCTATACACAATTAGCTGAACTTAAAGATACTACTAATGTCTTGAGCTTAAAGTATCAGAAATCTGTTTTAATGGCGACTTATATGCTTTGTGGCTTTGCTAATTTTGCTTCTATTGGCATACAAATCGGAGGAATAGGTTCATTAGCTCCTAATCAACGCAAGGTTTTATCTGAGTTTGGAATGCGTGCTCTGATAGGTGGAACGCTTGCTTCTTTATTGTCAGCTACCATTGCCGGAATGATTTTAGGATAGCCCATATTTAATTTTAGCAATTGTCAAACAAAACCTTTCCTTTTTAAACCTAAGATTTCAAAGTCTTTTTCTATTTTTATAAATTGAAAATTAAAATCAATTATGCAGGCGTATCAGGATTTATTGCAACACATTTTAGAGAAAGGTAACCAAAAAGGAGATAGAACAGGAACAGGAACGTATAGCGTTTTTGGTCATCAGATGCGTTTTGATCTGGCAGAAGGATTTCCTTTGATCACGACTAAAAAAGTTCATTTTAAATCGGTGGTTTATGAATTGCTGTGGTTTATTTCCGGAAAAACGAATATCAGCTATCTACAAGAAAACGGAGTAAAAATATGGAACCAATGGGCAGATGAAAACGGCGATTTGGGTCCGGTTTATGGTAAACAATGGCGCGATTGGAATGGCGAAAGTATCGACCAACTCAAAAATGTAATTCACCAATTAAAAAACAATCCCAATAGCCGAAGAATGATGATTTCCGCCTGGAATCCATCGGTTTTACCGGATACTTCTATTTCTTTTGCAGAAAACGTAGCTAATGGCAAAGCAGCACTTCCGCCATGCCATGCGCTGTTTCAATTTTATGTGGCAGATAATAAACTTTCTTGCCAACTGTATCAGCGTAGCGCAGATGTGTTTTTAGGGGTCCCTTTTAATATTGCCTCTTATGCTTTGTTGACCCAAATGATAGCTCAGGTCTGCGATTTGCAATTAGGCGAATTCATTCACACTTTTGGCGATGTTCATATTTATCAAAACCACGTGGAGCAAGTGAAATTACAATTGACCAGAGAACCCAGAAATTTACCTGAGCTAAAACTCAACCCGTCAATCTCAGCTATTGATGAATTTACTTATGAAGATATCGAACTATTGAATTACGACCCGCATCCGCGAATTAAAGCACCTATCGCAGTATGATATTTTTGTTATAAATTTAACTAATACCAAGTAATTTTTTAATTTTAGTACCGACATTTTAAGATATGGATTTGAAAGCGCTTTTTGAAGCAACACGTCAGCAAACGGAAGATATCTGTCAACATTTAGAGATAGAAGATTATGTAGTTCAACCTATTACAGATGTTTCTCCACCCAAATGGCATTTAGGCCATACTACCTGGTTCTTTGAAGAATTTGTGCTTTCTCAGTTTGATAAGGATTACAAAAGATTTCACCCAAAATATGCTTATGTTTTTAATAGTTACTATGAGAGTGTAGGTGATAAAGTCTTTCGGTCAAATCGCGGTAACCTATCAAGACCTACGGTTCAGCAAGTTTATGATTATAGAGCCTATGTCACAAAAGCTGTAGCTCAACTATTAGATGAAAATGCTGATGCTGAATTAAAAAAAAATTTAGAAATAGGTATTCATCATGAAAAGCAGCACCAGGAATTGCTTTTAACTGATATAAAATACATTTTAGGTAACAATCCCTTATTTCCTGTTTATGATCAAGCATTTAGGGAAATTGAGCCAGAGCATCAAGCTCATGATTGGTTAAATATACATGAAGGCGTTTATTCAGTAGGAAATGATGGTCATGATTTTTGTTACGATAATGAACAAAAAAGACATCGCGTTTTTTTAGAACCATTTGCAATTTCTAATAAGTTGATCACTAATGAGGAATATTTGGAATTCATCAATTCTGGTGGTTATGAAGATGTATTGTTATGGCATGCGGAAGCCTGGGATTGGATTAACACGGAAAATATCCGTTCCCCAAAATACTGGATGAAGAAGAATGATGAGTGGCATCGCTTTACCTTATC
>Ga0102930_1000836_pt1 | contig 10294 bp, 27 predicted proteins | sample SalPon1_B_H2O_MG_FD_84514 | JGI IMG/M metagenome (GOLD analysis project Ga0102930, IMG submission 84514) | Salt pond water microbial communities from South San Francisco under conditions of wetland restoration - Salt Pond MetaG R1_B_H2O_MG | ecosystem: Environmental > Aquatic > Non-marine Saline...
GGATTTTCAAAAGGATTTTCATAAGGATCCTGACGGTCATACGTATCTTTAAAAGGATCTTCAAACCAATCATCCATAATGTAATACCTCCTCCCTACACTACCATTTCGAGGCTCCCTACGCTACCATTTCGCAACAACCAACTAGGTTCTTTCAACAGGTGAAGTAATCTCCTAGTAAACAAGTTCGTTTTCATCCTCATCAAACACGAAATTTTCCTCGGTATCTTGCCCATCTTCACTCACGAAACCACGAAAACCCATTCCAGACTCCTCGTAACTCATGGTGATAACCAACTCTGGGTGTTGCTCCTGCATTGCCTTCACAACAGGAATAGGTGGGGACCACGCCGTAAAAAAATCAATATGGAACGACTTACCATCAATACCATACCCCATAGAGACATCATACGCATCCCACTTCGTACCCCAGTTATCAACCTGCCACGAATACCAATCCGTAAGACCCAACTCATTCATTTCAGGACGAGTATAAATAACTCCATTCTCATCCTTACAAAACTCCCCACTATAAAACTCAATACCTTGCTTGTTAGCTTCCTTTTCATTCACGTCACTGTTTTCCCACACGCCATCACGACGAACGAAAGCACCATAACCACTAGAACCATGAAGAACGTTTTGTTCAGGCGGAACAAAAGCAGAAAACGTAAACTTGTCACCATCAAAGTCAGGAGTACCGAACTCCTCAAAAGCAAACTCAATCTTACTAACGAACGCCTCAATATTCTCACGAGCACCATACACAACAAGTTCGTTCCAGCAATGGTTAGGCACAACCTACCTCCTTAGGTGAGTTAGAAATCAACTATATACTACAAGGATGAGAAAACCATTAGTACTTACCCATCAACTGCTCAAACAAAAACAACGCCTGGTCCTCCGCAGGCCCACCAAACAAGTCACAATACCCCTGCGTACCACGCTCATGGTCCAAAACAAAAACCGGCCACAAAAAATCCTCATCCTCCACCAAATCCTCACTATCCTCCAAAACCACACCCGACCAATCCAAACCACGCTCCTCAAAAAACCCCAACAAAAAACCCTCAACCTCAAAAAACTTACTCCTATAATCATCCAAAGTAAACTCTTCACCAGAAACACCATCACGAACCAAAACATCACTACCACTCATAAAAAACCTCCATAAAAAACACCCTACCAACAAACACCATGAGAAACATTAAACCCCCAAAAACTCCTCAACAGCCTCCTCCAACAAACCATCCTCAACCAAAACATTCACATCATCAAAATCATAAGACTCATAAACCGCCTCCTGAACAACATGAACAATATCATCATAATCAACTTCAAACTCACTAGCCAAACGTTCCGTCTCCCGTTCAACAAACTCTAAAATCACGCTATACTCCAAATCACTATAAAGTTCCTCATCAAGAACAGGATACTCCTCCAAAGAACGAACAACATCCACCAAAAACTCCAAAACCTCAACAGGAGAATCAACCGGCACACTAAACGACTGCGCCGTCACAAACCACAACCAACCCTCCGAATTAAACTTCTCCACCAAAAACTCAAAATTCGCGCGATGAACAAAACCAACACCACTACCAAGCAAAGCATCACCCGAAGCAGTATCACTCAAAACAAAAACCTCAAACTCCCAATCATCACCACCAACAGGACGCCGATAATCCCGCCGCACCCTACGATAAACACGCTCCGGACTACCCTCCAAAACAACACGAACATCATCAGTCATAATGTACCTCCCTCTCAAAAAAACCATACACCACACCCACATGAAAAAACTGAGAAACTAACCCCAACCCATTTCCTTCTTAATACCTTGAAGATGCCCAACCATCAGTTCCCTGGCTTGCATTTCAGAAGGCGGCTCTCCCCCATCACCATAATACGTGAATACATCAAACTCAGCTCCATTTTCATCATAAACACTAAACGTATGACTACCATCCCACCTAATTTCTATCCCTGTTCTAGTACTCAAAAAATTTAAGGTTCTCCCACTCTCAAAATTTCCAAACGCCACTTCACTCACCAGTAATACCTCCCTCTCAACAACAACCATACAAAAAACAAAAATGAAAAACATGAACCCAAAATACTTTACTTTTGATTCAAATGTGTTTGCAGTGCAAGCACTTTCAAATCGAAAGTGCAACAACTTTACTTGTTTTTGTAGACTGTAAACTCTCCACTACACTTTCCGCACCGGTACCGTTTCTCTTGCCAGTTTTTGGTGAATCGGTTGAAGTAATGTGTGCTGTTGCAGGAATCACACACGGCAAGGTAGTTTGCGTTTTTCTTGTTGAACTTTTCTTGAAGGTCTTCGGGTACGTCTGCAACACGAGACGGATTCGCACCAATAGAACTTGCAACCCGCTTCCACTTGGGTCCATGACCCGCCCGAATACCTGCTTTCGCATGAGCAATCTCGTGAAGGATAGTGTCCTTCACCTCTTCTTTCGGGAGGTACTGCAACCAATAGGAAGAAAGGTCAATGCGCTCAGGTTCACCCGCACGAAAAAAGCATCGACCCAAAGCCCTTTTCGTTTTCGAGAAAGTAACTTCCAAATCGCTCAGGTTATGCTGCCCAAGAAGTTCGCGGGCCATTTGGAGTGCGTCTGCTTGGTTGGTCATGAACAAAGAATACTCTATGAAAAAATGAGTTTCATGAAAATACGATACGTTGCTTTCGATTCAAATGTGGTTGCAGTTGGGGGACTTTTGAATCGAAACCTAAAACAAAAACTCCATAAGTTCTTCGGGCGCTTCTACGTACGTTAGTGTTTCGTAGGCTGCTTCGTCAGGACTTGCGCCGTTTTCATAGAGTTCTTGGTACATGATGTCAGGTAGTTCTTCGTGACCAACATTGAGTTTTTCCATGAGGATTTCGTCTAGTTCTTGGATCCATTCTTTAAAGGTGTAGTTGTTCATGGTTTTCCTTTCACATGATTCCCTCAATAAGGCTTTCGGGTGCGCCGGATTCGTAAAGGACTTCTTCTACGGTTTCCTGAGGGGTGTAGCCGTCTTCATAGAGGGTGTAGTAATCAATGTCGGGAAGGTCTTCGGAGTCAAGCATGATGTTTCGAATGAGGATGTTGTTTACTTTGTTCATGAAAGTTTCGAACGTCGTTTCACTCACGGGTAGTACCTCCCTTTCACTGATAAAGATAGCAGGTTGGTTTATGAGTTGAGTGAGTCTGCGGGAGTGATGTTGTGGAATGTGACGGATTCGGAGCCGTTGACGGACCAGTTTCCAAAAATTTCGTCGAAATACTTTTGGAGGAATTCGAGGGCTTCTTCATAAGTTTCGTTTTCGTCGGCGGCATCAACTTTGATGGTGGCGTTGAACGTCAATCTTTTCATTGTTTTGCCTCCTCAGTTAGTTAGGTTATAACAGGGTCGTCGTACGTAATGTCTTCTAGGATACTAATGTAGTTGCTGGTTTCCAAAGCCGGAAAAATTTGGCTGTAAGTAAAATCCTCCAAAACCTTTTCTTCCGTCTGCCCCAAAACAAACCTGCTACAAAAAGAACTACCCTCAATAACTCCCCAACCACCAGCCACACTAGGGTCTTTACGGTAACAAGTAAACCTAAGAAGAGGTTCATCCATAGAGTCAAATGGGTCAAACTCACCAAACAAACCTTCCCCAATGTACTCCCACACAACCTTCACTGTACTGTACTCACTAAAAAACTCAGCAAAACTTTTACTTGTTAACTTATCCATCATTCACCACCATCCAGTTCATGAAGCGAGTAACTTTGGACAAGCCAACCATACGAATCACTAAGGTGCTCCGCAACAAAATCCATACTCTCATCAAACATCACGTCATTGTTCATGCTCTCAAACACCACTGCGGAAGGTAACTCCAAAATGGAATCGTAGTTATCCCCACCCAAAAAATCATCCAGGTCTTGTTGTTCATCAATAGCCCACACGATGTTGTAAACAAGCCAGTTGCTACTCATGGTCACTACCTCCTAACAACAACGTACCAAAAAACCTAATGAGAAAACTAAGAACTGAACTCCGAAAGGAAAGGCTCCAAATGCATGTCTTCAATCAACCTCCATGCAGGCACAGTTTTTTCGCCCCTAAACGTAATGCCCTCAGGAAGGTCCACATCCGCCTCATAATCTTCCGCGTTGTACCAATCAATCGCATCAAAACAAGCATCAACCATCTCAATGGGAACCGGAGGGTAATGATTACTTTGCAAATGCCACTCCATCGCCCGACGAAGTTCCACACCATTACCCAACATCCCAACCAAACCAAAATGCCCCATCAAAAACCTCCTAAACCTAATGTATTACCTTCGTCTCAACAACCAAAAAATACCACTCACCCACATGAGATGAATGAGTGGCACCCCACCACCCTACTCACCTACCACAAAAAGTGCTTCACGAACCTCATCACGAACCTCTTTCAGCATTTCGACATCAACCTTATTTCCGTTGCTCTCCTCGAACCCAATGAGGTCCTCCACGGTCTCTAAACGATCATTCAGAGAATCAATAATCGTTTGCAGAGTATCAACAGGCATCTGGATAGGAATCAATTTACTCATTATGCCTCCACCGCACTCATACGAGAAAAAGTAAGGATTGCATCTTCATTTTCTTTGCTGATGCTCAGGGTTTCACCATAATCATCCACAGGACCAGCAATCAAAGCAGTTCCAACAAGACGACCATGGTAACCAGTGATTCGCTCCGCCAAAAAGTTTCGGTCAAAACCAAGCAAAAGACCTTCATCATTGACGAACACCGTACTACCCTCCGGAATTACAGCATCCTCAACAACAGGAACCGACGTAAAACCCCCATCAAGATGCTGTTGGATATCATAAAAATCATTCACCTCAACAACCGTAATCTCTTCTTCCGGAGTGACCTTCACGTACCTCGTAGGCATCACTAACCTCCCTTTCGACAAAAAGAATAGCACAACAAAAATAAGAAACATGAACACAAAATACATGGTTTTGATTCGAAGGTGTTTGCAGTTCGCACACTTTGGAATCGAAAGTAAAAAGGACCCAATAAAATAGGGTCCAGGACATAACAAGGTTTTATGGTTTGTTACCCGCTTGCTAAAACATCCAGAACGAGGGCTTCGTCCGTCGTCAAGTCGGTATCGTCCCACGTGAACGTGTAAGGCTCATAATCACCGTCAGGAGTCCGAATCACGAACTTCGTGTCACCCGTGTCGACACTTTCGATGTTCTCAATCAGCATCATCATAAACTCGTGTACAGTCATTGTTCCTCCCTCATCATGCCAGCATAGATTTCTGCTTCCTGCTCTGCAATCGCATCAAGGTGAGAAACAATCTCGGTAATCTCACCTTTTTGCGTAAGTAAACCTACCAGAACTTCTAGTAGGGACTCTGTATCCCAGCCGACATTCCATTCGTATCGGGAGAGAAGTTCTTTGGCGTTCATGCTGCCCTCACGAGGAGGAGGGCAGACGAAGGGCAGCACCACGAATACGGTCCAGAATGAACACTCGTGGATTTCCGGAACGAACACGGTCATGAAGAGCAACGTGGCTTTCCGTCACATCAATCACGTCACCAACAACGATGCGTTCATGACCATCGGACTTCGCGCAGTACGAGAAAGAAACTTCCTCACCTCGCGCCTTCGCAAAAATGAAAGACTGACGGTTTTTCTCGTTCATGTTCGCCATTTTAGTACCTCTTTCTGGCTCAAAGTATTTCTCCCTCTTGGGAGATGGTCTAATACTAAACCACCAAAAAATGAGAATGATGAACTTACGATTCGAAAGTGCCTGGGTTGTGGGCACCTTAAAAACGAAAGCCGAGTTTAGGAAACCCGGCCTTTTGACCCTACGACACCATTATAGGTCGTATGAAAACTAAATGCACTTTTCGCGTTTTTGGGAGAAGGCTTCGTGAACTGCCCAAAAGCATTTCGAGGCTGGATTACAGTCGTCACTTGACTATCGTTTTTGGAAACATGAACAGCGACATGAACAGCGTTTTTCATTGGTATTCCTTTCAGTAAAAGTTTCTAAGTTCGTTTTTTATTTTTTGCTTTTCTCGTTTTACGTTTTTGTGTTTATGCGCAACCGTAGTCCTTCCTTTGCCATATTCATGACCAAGATTTTTTGTTAGGTTTTCCGGTTTACTTTCTATTTTTCCGGCGGGAATCTTTTTCTTTTTTCCCATATCTTTATCCTACAACTTTTCCATGAGAAATGGATGAGATTTAGTAACTTTTCAGAAAAGCACCATGTTGCGTGATTTCTGGGTATTGAGCTTCCCACTCCTTCGTGATTTGAGTTTCCCAGTTTTCCAGAATCTTTCTTTGGTTTTCCCGGTCACCTTTCAGAAGGGCAGAAGCGAGAGCGGAAAGAAACCCGCCTCCACGAATCATGGCATTCGCAACGTGAACAGCATCGGCTTCGTAAATCGTGGGGATTCCTTGTTCGTTGTTCATAATCAAATCATACTCCTTTTCTATTAGAAAATGATGAGAAAGAAACTTGCGGCCGTAATGAGAATCCCGATGAATCCAACACCAATGAAGTTATCGATCCAGTCGTTTTCCATACACAAATACTATCCGGGTTTTTATTTTGTTTTTGTATTCTATAATACGTGCTTTCGTTTTTAAGGCGTTGGCCCTTCGGGCACCTTCGAATCGAAGGTGCTTCCATGTTTTTTACCGAGCGTCTACAACGAATCCACTCGTGTCGTATTTCGCGCTTCCCTTCGCTTTTAGACCGACAATAATGCCTTGCGGGTCGAATGGACGAATATCGCTTTCGTCGCCATTCACGACGGGATAACCGAGGAACGTTTCTGGCAGTTCCGGGTTGCGGAAGACGACCGCAACATTCATTCCGTTTTCGAACGCGGGCCGGTAAAAATCTCGGTAACGTTCGTTCGCGGCGGAATACGAGAAGGTCAAGTGGTAGTTGTTGGGAAGGTTATGCCGCGTCGGAATCTTCGTGTAATCGTAAAACTGGACGTCGGAAAACTCCTCGAAAAGTTCCGGCGCTTTGCGTTCCCACAAAATATCCGACGTTCCGTTGAGACGAATCATGGGCGTTTTGTTTTCGCGTTCCGCCTTCCGAACTACACGCGCAATCTCTTTGCGGAGTAGCGCCAAAAAACCTTCTGGGTCTTCCTGCCAAAAAAGCGTCTTTCGCACTCGCGCTTGCTGTACGTTGGACATGCGTCCACGGCCTGCCGTATTGAGGCAACCCTCATGACAACCCGCCATATCGGCCATAGCGCATACGTTCGTTCCCGACAGCGTGTACGGAGCAAGGTACATGATACCCGTCAGCACGCCCTTTTTTTCACCCTTTACCGTCTTCGCGTCCGTTCCGATGCCGAGCAACTGCGTGGGCCGTTCGTTCATGTTGATCATAGGTAGATTGTAGCATACTCAAACCGCTTGTCAATGCTTTTGATGCATCACAACGCTTTGGATTCTAAGGTGCCCGAAGTGCATGAACCTACGAATCGTAAGCCAAAGTTTTCTTTCTCTCAATAAAAATAGAGAAAGGAACTTCTGCATTAATCAAAAAGTTTTTGTAGTTCATTTTTCTTTCTTCCTCAAAAGCTTTTTCATCCGCTTCTTTTTCGATTTCGTTGTATTCTCGTATCCCTTGATTGAGAAAAGACATTTTTTGTGCTCCATGAATCTTGTGTTGTTTTGCGTGTTCTAACTCATGAAGAACAGAAAAAACAAGATCTCTGTAAGTACGAATGTTAGCAAGATTAATCGTTATTTTGTTGTATTCCGAACCTTTTTTCTTGTATGTAAACCAACCAGATTCCATCCTTTTTTCATTAAACACCAAAGAAAACTCATCAACCAAATCTTTTTGATTGATTGTTTTGTTTTCTAAAACATCAAGTGCCCAATCATAAAAAACTTTTATGGGAAAAACCAGTTGTTCTTTTGCTCGTTCCAGTTGAGCATCACTCATCAAAGAAACACGCATTACTTGTCCTCAACAAAGGAAAGCAATGCGTCAAAAAAATCTTCGGTTGTACTGTAAAACGAAGAACCATTTTCCAACGAAGAAACTTCTAGATTCACAACATCACCGCGAACAACATCATTAGAACCGGCATAAAGAAAACTTTCATCACTAGCCAAAAAACCGTTCGACTCCAAAACCTGTTCTTGCTCTCGCGTAAGCATGTTCATTATCTACCTCCACACAAATAATACACTAAACGAATGAGAACATTATGAACGCCGACCGAACTTTTTTAATCTCCTCCTCAACTCTTTGGAACCCCAAAACCTTTTCTTTTCACCTTGCTTCATCGCCTTTATTTTCTCTTGGATCTCTTTTTCTTTCCGTGTCATAAACTACATCCTTTCGATTTTAAGGTGACGGAAGTGCATGCGCTTTATAAACAAAAGCGCATTTTTTGTTATTTGATTCCGTTCATTTCTAAGAAAGAACCAAGAACCTCAACCAATCCGTCGTAAACATCATCTTCTGTTTCACCAGGGACATGTTGAGAGATGAAGTTTTTGTTTTGTTGGATTGAAATGTTCCAACCACCAGTTTCGCCTTCATTCTTTTTGGTTTCCAGAGAAACACCTCCGGGAACCGAAATGTTTCCGCCGTTATTTTCGATAGATTGCTTTGCGAACTCTCGGATGGCTTCCTTGGCTTTCTCAATGTGTTTGTTCATAAGCAAATAATAACCTGGCCGATTCCTGGAAGTCAAGACTTTTGTTTCTTAAGTTTCCGCACTACAGCCGCTTTCTAATCGAAAGCGGGGAAAGTTTACGAAAGGTAAATGTTTTCAAGTTCGGCGAAAACTTTTTCCATTCGTTCGTCTCGCTGTTCTTCGCTAATAACTTCTCCTTTTTCGTAGTCGAAAACATTCACGGTATCAAAAGGAATGTCTGCTTCATCAAGGAAAAGGTCGATGTAAGGACCGCCGTTCCAAACTCCGTAAACTCCGAGGGTTTCGTTCTTGTACGCAATCTCTTTTTCCATTTGGAACCTCCCTTTCGAGATAATCTTACCCTTTGGCTTTTCTGGTTGTCAACCCTTTTGCGTCATCGAGGATCTTTTTTTTCGAAAGTTCCTCCAGTGCATCCGCTTTTTAATCGAAAGCGGGAACGGAAATATCAAAACCTGAGTGAATAAATTTTTAGCTTTCCGTCCTAAAAACTTTCACATCTTGATATTTCGGTGTTTCTTTATCTTTCGCAATCTTTTTTGTTGCGAAAACTACACCATTGCGTGACATAAGAGTGAGGATATCAAACCGTTCGGATGGCGTGTAGTTGATTCCTTTTGCTTTCATGGCTTCACTTTACCTTTGCCAAAAAAAGCTTTATGTATTGTGGAATACAAAACTCGCAAGGTTGATCTTACGATTCAAAAGTGTTTGCACTGCAGTTGCTTACGAAAAAAAAGCAGGAAAACAAAATGTTCTCCTGCCTTTACATTAGAGGTAATCTTTTAGGTTTTCTTTGATTGTTTTTCGGTTTCGTTGGTTGTAGTTATTCTTGATTCTTTTTCTTTCGCCAGCTTTCCAACGAAGGCTCTTTTTCGTTTTTTTGTTGAGTGCGTCTACTTCATCTCCACCAACGGTTTTTACTTGCCCATAAACATCTTTCATGCCTCTATAATAGCATTTCTGTTCAGGGTGTCAATCCTTATGATCCAAAAGTTCCTGCAGTTCAGGAGCTTTCGAAAAAAAGCTATGTATAAATTACTTCTTCAATTGTGACACCTGAAATGCTTTTGTCTTGTTGCTTAAAAACATGGAGGGCATCAAGTACATCTTCTACGTACGTTGGAATTTCTTCATGGAGTTTGCTATCACGAAGATTCGTAAAAGCCGTTTCTGGATCTCCATCAGGTGTGTTTTCAATAACCCAACGCCAAATGTGTTCATATGTTTCGAACCGTGCGGCTTCCGTATCGTCATCTGGATTATTGAGAAAATCTTCGTAAATTCCAGTTTCATCGTACATGATTACCTCCAAAAAGATTATAGCACTCTATTTTGTTTTTTCAAGCACTTTCGTTTTTAAGGTTGCCGCAGGGTGCCCGCTTTCTAAACGAAAGCGGATTTTGTTTAGTATTCTTCTTCGATTTCGTGTTCTGGGTGAACCAACCAAATGTCACCTTCATACTCGTAAATCGTCCAATCGTTACCCTCAAACGGAACGTAACCGTCTTGCGCAATCGTTGCCCAGCATTCCCAGTAAAGTTCCTCGTCAGGTCCACCAAGGACAATATCTAC